>Ga0180015_1000001_pt1 | contig 85670 bp, 66 predicted proteins | sample KR13_S2_MetaG_FD_116508 | JGI IMG/M metagenome (GOLD analysis project Ga0180015, IMG submission 116508) | Groundwater microbial communities from the Olkiluoto Island deep subsurface site, Finland - KR13_S2_MetaG | ecosystem: Environmental > Aquatic > Deep subsurface > Groundwater | place...
GAAGCGCTTAATGAACTGAAAGTCTGCTATCCCGGCACGACACTTCGCATGGTGATGGAGGCCACTGAGGTATCATATGAGTCGTAGTAATTATCGTGGCATGTCCGGGGCTCTGCATTTGGAGAAAACCCTCCCGATTCCACCGTGCTGCTCGCCAGGATACTCGGCCACTTCACCGCCCTCAAGGCCGAATAAACGGTGCCTGGCCCAGGTGTTGTCGTTCGACCCTCCACCCAGAATGACGCACTGGTGACAGGCACCAGTGCGTCATTATTCAACTGCCCGGGGCACTATTCAGCGGCAGTCGATTTCGCGATAGTATTAAGGGGTGAATACCGCGAATGCAGCCGTACGCGATTAGAGGGAGTGATAAGAACTATGGAACCCAGGGAACAGGCGATCTCCAGGCTCAAGAAGACCGGTTACGATATCCTGGTGGTGGGAGGCGGGGTAACCGGGGCATGCATCGCGCGTGACGCGGCGCTCCGGGGGTTCACCACCGCCTGCGTGGACAAGAACGACTGGGCGTTCGGGACCAGCAGCCGGTCGTCGAAGCTTATCCACGGGGGCCTTCGCTACCTGGAGATGTACGAGTTCCACCTGGTGTTCGAGGCCTGTCGGGAGAGGCGCCAGCTCCTTATCAACGCGCCGCACCTGGTGTACGCCCAGCCGTTCACCTTCCCGGTGCACAAAGGTGACGCGAACGGCCTTTTCCTTATCGGTGTGGGTCTCTGGCTCTACGACTTCCTGGCGCTGTTCAGGAACGTGGAAAACCACAAGATGTACCTGAAGGAGCGCACGCTGGAGATGGAGCCGGAACTCGACCCTGAAGGCCTCAAGGGGTCCGGGGTCTTCTACGACTGCTCCACCGACGACGCCCGACTCACCCTCGCCTTCGCCCTGTCGGCAGTGGACGCCGGGGCCGACTGCGCCAACTACGTCGAGGCCACCGGCTTCCTGCGGGAAAAAGGTGACCGCCTGTCAGGCGCCCGGGTGCGCGACGCCCTGACCGGCGAGGAGTTCGACGTGGAGGCGCGGGTAGTGGTGAACGCCACCGGCGCCTGGGATGACGAGGTTTGCCAGATAGACGAGCCGGGTGCGCCAGCCAAGCTTCAACTCACCAAGGGGGCCCACATAGTGGTGCCTCGGGGCCGCGCCCACACAGAGAACGCGCTCCCGGTGGTATCCCCCTCAGACGAGCGGCTCATGTTCATGATACCCAGGGGGCACTTCACCCTTATCGGAACGACCGACACCTACTATCACGAGGACCTCGACGTACCTTTCGCCACCCGCGAGGACGTCGAGTACATGCTCCAGGCCGCGAACCACACCCTGCCGAAGGCGCACCTGGACCGGGGAGACATCATCAGCACCTACGCCGGCCTGAGGCCCCTCGCCATGAAGGAGGGCGGGAAGGACGTAGCCGAGAGCCAGGTATCCCGCGAGCACCGCATCTACCAGGGGCACTCCGGCCTGCTCACCATAGCCGGTGGGAAGCTGACCACCGCGCGCTCAATGGCCGAGGAGATGGTGGACCTTGCCGCCAGGGTGCTGCGTAATGATTTCAGCGTCAAGGCAAGACGGCCGTGTCAGACAAAGAACAACCCTGTCCTGGGAACTCCCTCCAGGGACACCGAGGCGCGGGTAAGGGCGCTGGCCTCTAACCTCAAGTTCGACGGCGACGTGCTCCTCGGGCTTTTCAAGCAGGGCACTGACGCCCTGAAGGTCCTCTCCCTGGTGGAAGAGGACGGCTCCCTGGCCGAACTGCTCGCCCCGGAGATACCGCACATCAAGGCCCAGGTCGCCTTCGCCGCCGAAGGTGAGATGGCCCGCACGGTGGACGACTTCCTGGTCAGGCGGACCGAGATATTCTACACCGCACCCGACCAGGGCCTCGGGGTAGCGCCGATGGTGGCGGATATCATGGGTGACATCATCGGCTGGGACGAAGAAGAACGCAAGCGCCAGGTCGAGCGGTACGGCGAAACGGTAGCGCTGTCCAGGCGGTATAACGAGTAGGCGCGCCCAGTAGCAGTCGCCAAATGACGCACTGGTGCCAGGCACCAGTGCGTCATTCTCTGAAGGCGCGCTTCGAGAAGTACTATCGCGCGTCAGCCGTCACCAAGAACATCGTGGTCTCGCTGGCCGACCAGCGCCTCTACTGCCTCGAGAACAATGTCGTCGTCAACATCTTCCGATGCAGCACCGGATCGATCGGCCCAACACCAACGGGCCACTACCGCATCTACGGACACCGCCGCTGGGTGAGCAGTTGCGAGTACTGGATGGACTGGAAGACGAACTATGGGATACACGCCTGGCCCCGCTACTCCAACAGCTACGGCGATTACGAGGAGAGCCTCGGGGTGCGCCCTCGCTCACACGGCTGCATCCGGCTCCACCCGCTGGAGGCGTACTGGCCGTATACCTGGGCGCCCGACGGCACACCTCTGACCGTGATGGCCGGCCATTACGGCAAACTCCCGCTCAAAGGGGCAAACTGCTCCCTCGGGGCGACTGCGCCCTCGAAGACGTGGTACTTCGCCGAAGGGTACATCGACGCCAACTTCATCGAGTACCTGCTTCTGTTCAACCCGGGCCAGGACCCGGTAAAGGTGGAGATAACGTACTACCCCGAAGGCCATCCCCCGTTCGTGGATAACCTCTACCTCCAGGGCGGAACGCGCTACACCGTGCCGGTGAACAGCCTGCCCGGTGTCCCGTCTTCAGTGGGACACTCCGTCAGGATAGAGGCGACCGGCGACATAATCGCCCAGCAATCGGAGTACTTCGACCTCGGTGGAAGACGCGGCGGGCACACCGCCATCGGGGTTACCGAACCCTCTACTCAGTGGTACTTCGGGGAAGGCTACACCGGTGGGCTTTTCAGCACCTACCTTCTCCTGTTCAACCCCAATGACGAGCGGGCCTTCGTCAGCGTGACGTATAGCGTCGAGGGTGGGGCCCCGTACGTACACGAGTTCGAGATGCCCCCCAACAGCAGGGGCACCACACTGGTAAACGCCCTGCCCGGGCTCCTCGATAAGTCGGTGGCGATCCGCGTCGAATCCACGGAGCCGCTGGTGGCGGAGCGCACCGAGTACTTCTCGTGGGCCGGACACCCCAACGGGGTAAACGGCGGCAGCGCGGCGCCGGGCCTCCGCGAGCTCTCCAGGACTTGGTACCTGGCGGAAGGTTGCACGGGACACTTCTTCGACGAGTATATCCTTATCTTCAACCCGGGGGATGAGTCGACCATCGTCACCGTGGAGTTCCTGAGCTCCGGTGGGACGTTCGCCTACCCGTTCTGGTTTCCCCCTCGCTCCAGGGGGACTATCGCGGTTGATTCCGTTGCCGGACTTGGCAGCGCGGAGACGGCCGCGATCATCACCTCCGACACGGATATCGCCGTCGAGCGGGCGATGTACTATGCCCGTGACTCGAGGAGGGGGGGACACGTATCTACAGGTGCAAGCGAGACGTCCAGGGACTGGTACTTCGCCGAGGGCTACACCGGGGGCACCTTCGACGAGTACCTGCTTCTCCTGAACCCGGGGGATCAAACCGCGGTAGCCACGCTCCTGTTCCACCTCGAGAACGGGGCCGAAGTGAGCGCCCAGTATGCCATCGGCCCGAAGAGCAGGGTCACTGTGGCGGTTGACGCCATCCCCGGGCTCACCTGGACCGCGAGCGCCGTGGAGATCCACTCGGACCGGCCCATCGTCGCGGAGCAGTCCCAGTACTTCTGCCTGCCCCGTTGACCGGAAACATCTCCCATGCCACTTCGTGTTCCCGCGTTATTGGGCACACCGCGTCGGCTCCGGTTCGTGAGCTGGTTTCGGTGTCCGTCCACAAATCGGGCTCACTATTGTTATAATCTACTCTGTTAAACCGAACTGGAGGTCATGGACAGATGAAATGCGAGTTTTGCGGCGAGAACGTCACTGAGGGCGCTCTGGCCTGTCCCCGGTGCGGGGCACCGATCACGGTATCGCCCACCCGGGAGTCAGCGCCGGGCGGGCCCGTACAGCCGTCAGAGATGAACGAGACGGCCGACGTGCCGCTGGCCCCCGTTGAGGAGGACTTCATCGCCATGGCCGAGATGACGGTTGTCGAGAAAGGGGACAGCCGGCTTGCGTCCGAGTTCGCGACCGAGCAGCCGGAGACGGAAAGCGGAACCGAGCTCGCGGACCAGGTCGTACCCCCGGGCGCCCACGTCACGGCCGAGGAAATACATTTAGACTCGACACTCACCGGAGGTTACAAGGGCCCCGATGCTCCGAGCGTTGGGGGGGTCGGTGAACAGACAGCCGATGACCCGTTCGGCCTCAACATAACCGAGACCGCCCCACCAGTTTCCGGCGACAAGAGAAAAGGCGAGCCGTGGGACTTCCGGAGAATTAGAAACGTGGTTGTCATGATCGTCTCCCTTCTGGCCGCATTTTCGATCGCGGGAGCAGGCATCTACTTCGGGTTTATCCGGGAAAGCAAGCCCGCGGTCGCTACCCCGGAGGATACGGTGGAGGAGTTCTTCGAGATGATGGTCACCGGCGACCGGGACGACCTCGGGAGTGTTTCCGTCAGTAACGCCAAGGTCATCGGCCAGATGGAACAGTTGATCGCGCCGTACGAGAGAATGGGAGTTGTTAGCCTCAGGAAGTTCAATGCTGAAACAACCAGCAATCAGGACGGTCGGGCGACAGTGTCAGTGGACGATCTAATGATAGAGGTCAACAGCGAGAAGGGATCGGAGATCTTCGACATGCTCAAAACCAGCAAACCATTCCCCGTTCCAACAGTCATACAGCTGATCGAACAGAACCGGAAGTGGCTGATAAGCAGTTAGCGGCCCCCACGCCGCTCGGATCCGCGGCATTCAATAATTGAAGAAGCCGGCAAGATGCCGGCGCTACGAGGAACAGCGGGGGGCCTTACGGCAACTTTACCGTGGCGCTGTTCGAGTAGACCATAACCGCGCCCTCGACGACGAGCCCGACACGGTAGGTGTAAGTGTGCTTCGGGGCCGCGTCGCCATCCAGGTAGGTATAGAAGACATCACCGCTGTCTATGCGGGTAACGTCGACCCCGCCGGCAGGGGTCTTTGACTCCCTGGGCGCCTTTTCCACCATCCTCTCCACCACGAAGCCGTTGAAGTTGGTCACGCCGGAGACGCTCCACTCCAGGGTAACGCCGTTTGCCGAGGTCGAAGCGGACAGGGATATCGAGGCGGGCTTCGGTTCGGGCTCGGGCACGGGGACGTTGATCACCACGGTGTTGCTATGGGTGATGCTACCGTAACCGGAGCGTGCGGCGAGGCGGTACTGGTAAGTCTGCCCTCCCGTCACGCTATCGTCGTTTGCGGTCCTTATCGAGACATCGGAGTACCTGGCTATCTCGTCATCGGGGTACACCGGCTCGGAAAAATCGGAGCGCAGCACCACCAGCTCGTGGAACTCGCCTTCGTGCTCCGCACTCCAGTTCCAGTTGAGGGATACCCCGGTTTCGGTGGCGGACCCCTCGAGTGATATCACCGGTGAGACCTCGTCCCGCGCGCCAGACTCCTCATCCGCCAACTGCTCCGGCTCCATATCGACCTGCTCGTAGATCCCGGTGCTGTACCCGTCCTGCGCGTCCTGCTGGACGTTGGCGTAAAGTCTGCCTTCGGCAAGCCGCTCCCGGGAAACCTTTTGCTTGACCGCCTTCTTGTCCTGGGAAAGGGAGACCACCATGACCTCTCCCTCGTCGACCTTGATCGGCTCATGCCCCCCTATGCGGACCTCCACCGCGCTCTGGACCGTAAGTATCTCCAGGTTGCCCTCTGTGCGGTTATCCACGTTGAACGCGGTTCCCAGCGCCCGGGAGGACACATCCTGGTTCATCACCGTGTATCGCGTGCCGTTGTGGACCCTGTGGTAGGTGCCGCCCCTCACATGCTCGAGTGAAACCGACTGCTCACCCAGCCCCTTTATCCGGGCCTCGGAGCCGTCGCTGATACGCATTATGCTTCCATCGGGAAAAAGTATCGTAATAAATGAGGCATCGCCTGTTCGAACCGAGACACCGGCCTCAAGGCTCTCCCCATTCACCACCGCCCGCCACTCGCCGTGGGGCTGCATTACCTCCACGTTGCCCAGGAAACCGCTCGCCCGCGCGAACTGCCTTGCCGGCTCTGGCTTCTCAGGGGTGGGTACCATGATCGCCAGGGCGACCGCCACCGCCGCGGCGGCGGCGGCTCCCGCGATCAGCACGGCCTTCCAGCCAGCCCACCCGCGCCCGTGTCGCTCTCGGACCATTCTTCTCTGGACCGAGAACAGGCGGCTCATCAGGCGCTCCCGGGCCTCCGGGTCCATGTCGACATCAGCGGGTTGTATGGAGCGCATGACCTCGGCCATGGGATGGCCGGCGTCAAACCCCTCGCTAACCGCTTTTCCTGTTCGCCTTCCGGCTTTTCTATTGAACAAAACCATTATCCCCAGTCTGTCGCCGCCCTAGAGCAGATTACCCGCCGGGCTCTTAGCGGCAAGTTCCTTCAGTTCGTTAAGGCCCCTCAATATCCTCTTGGAGGCCGCGCTCTCGGTTACGCCGAGAACCTCCGCCACCTCCTGCACTCTCATCCCGGCGAAGTACCTGAGCGCAACCGCCTCCTGGTACTTCCGGGGCAACTTGGCCATCAGTTCCACCAGAACCATGGAGAGGTCCACCCGCTCGATGTCGGCATCAACCAGGTGCCTCCTTTCGGCCTTCACTTCCTCCAGCGGGGTTTCCTTCCTCCTTCCCCCGCTGCGGTAGAAATCGGTAACACAGTTCGTGGCTATCCTGTATATCCAGGTCGAAAACGAGGCCTTCGAACCGTCGAACGAACCCAGGTTCAACAGGACCTTCTCGAACACTATCGACGTCACGTCCTCCGCGTCCTGTACCCTTCCAACCCTCTTGAGCACGTAACCGTATATCTTGGGTATGTAGTAGTCACAGACCCGCTCCAGCGCCTCGGGCGAGCCCTGTGCCTCCTCTACCAGGGAATCCGTGACCCCCCCCTCACCGGGGATCACCACCAGTCCCTTTTCTTGCCCTTTCGGTCCCTTTATACGTTTCTCGGGCACCAATTCCCCCAATCCGGCCGGAATCTTTATCCGGTTCCCCGCGATTGCCCCACATATGATTATATTATCGATGACCGCTATTTGATAACCGAGGCCTATTATACGGGAGGCGTCATGCTCGAGGACATCGCCAGCAGGTTCCTTTACTACCCCGAACCGATACCCCCTGACATGCCTCCGCCGCAGTGGGCGGCGGACTCCCGGGAGGTCTGGATCGACACCGAGGACGGCGTCCGCATCCACGGCCTCTGGTGGCCGGCGCCGGAGGGGCGCCCCACCATCCTGTTCCTGCACGGCAACGCCCAGGAGGTCTACTCCTGGTCCCTGGTGCGTGAGGACCTGGCCGCCCTTGAATGCGGGATGCTGCTCATCGACTACCGCGGCTACGGAAAGAGTGAGGGGAAGCCCGGGGAATCCGGCCTGTACGCCGACGGCCGCGGGGCGCTCGAGTGGCTGCGGCGCGAGGGTATCGAGGCAGGTGAGACCGTGATCTTCGGTAAGTCGCTCGGGGGGGCGGTCGCCTGCGAAATAGCGCGCGGCGTCAACCTGAAAGGGCTCATCCTGGAATCCACGTTCACTTCCCTGGCGTCAGTCGCATGCAACCTGTTCCCGTTTGCGCGCGGCTACACCCCCGCGGACACCGCCTACAACTCGCTCGCGAAGCTCCCCGAGATACAGTGCGGGCTTATGGTCATTCACGGAGATGCAGACATGCTGATACCCGTCGGGGAAGGGGAAGCGCTCTTCGAGGCCGCGGGCGAGCCCAAGTGCCCCGCTCCACAAGTACGGTTAAGCACCGAGAGCGTCGAAGCGCCGCTCCGGCAAGGCGCGCGACCGAGGCGTACTTCTGTAGTACGCAGAGGGAGCGGAACGCAGCCGGAGTGGATGCAGCGGCGTTCGAATGCCAGCGTATTTGTGGAGCGGGGTACTAATAGACTCCTCATCGTGCGCGGCGCTGGGCACAACGACGTGTCGATAGTTGCCGGGTCCGAATACGGCGGACGTATCCGGGAATGGCTGGACGGGTTGTAGCCGGCAGGCCCCGTGGCTGTTGCAAAATGACACGCTGGTGCCTGGCACCAGCGTGTCATTCAAACGCAAGAAACGCAAGGATTCGCCTCGGGGATAGCGGGTTGGTGAGGGTTTTATGCGGGGATGCCGCAAAGGAACCGGAACACCGACTCGCCGGTATTCCGGTACTGGTGTCGGACCCCCGGCGGTACGAAGATGATATCGCCCTCGGACACCTGTCTCCACTCACCCTCTATCATTACCTCTCCGTTTCCGTCGACCACGAAGTTCTCGTGCTCGAACGGGTGGTCGTGGTCGGGGGTGTTCCCGCCCGGGTCTACCTCGATCATCCTCAGGACGTAAGTCGGTGCCCCGTCACGCTCCCGGTCGATCAAGAGGCGGATTCTCACCCCCGGCGCCTCGTCCCCGAACAGCTCCGCCGGTACGTCCCCATAGTGGATTACCTTTGATGGCGGTTTCTCGGTTGTCAATCCAATCGGCCTCCCTCTCCTAAGAACGTAACTTCTATGACCTAACCCCGGATTCAGGGCCAATCTCCAGTTGGGCCGGCTCGAGTGAAAGGGGCGTTACCGGGTCCAGGCCCAGGAAGTAAGCCGCCGCCATGAGGGCTCCCCCCACGTGGCCGCCGGTGATCGCGGTGTGGTGGGGAAAGCCCCGCAGTACCTCCGCGTACAGCCGGTCGAGGTCCGACACCCGCACCCACCCGTGGCTTCCCGGAGGGCTGCCGGGCACGTCCACAACGTCCCCTTCCGCGATAAGCACCGGCCAGGTGTCCCGGGGGTGCTCGGTGACCCGCGTCATCGTGACAGGCCCATCGTCGAGCCGCGACTCCACTGTCCCGAACTTCCCCTCGGTGGTGCCTGTGGAATCGGCCAGGATGTTGTGGTAGGAAAGCCTCTTCTCGCCAGAACAGAGTGAAAGCGGGAAGACGCCGCAGTGCCACGCCGAGAACACGTCCGCCGCCCGGTAATGCCGGTTGTTCCAGTCCGCAAGCCCCGCGGTGGAGCCCGCCACCAGCGAGAGCAGGTGCATGCTGAGCGTCCCGTGAATATCGACCTCGCAGGCGCATGGGGTCCCCCGGTCGGTGAGCCTGGACATCACGAAACAGGGGCTCACGCCGTAGTCGTCCTGAATCGAGGTCCAGCACTGCAGGGCCAGCCCGCCCATCCCATGCTCTTCGATCATGCTTTCAAGGGCCGCCTCCAGACGGGCCATCTTCGCCAGGTCGCCCTCCGAGACCCCGGAGCAGTCGGCGCTCCCCTCCATATCCTCCACTATCTCCCGCTCGACCGCCACCGGAACCGCCTCGGCAACTGAGAACAGCGTGGTCAGCGGCACCGGCACCACCCGGATGCCTAGCTTTCTCAAGAGCGATAACTCGTCAAAGGCGCAGGTCTCGAACTCCTCCGGCCTGGGGCCGAAAAGGCCGTAGACGGCTCCTCTCACTCCCGTGACCGCCCGGCAGACGTTTCCGAACTCGAAGAGGGCAAGGCGAAACCCGGCGTCGGTGGGGAAACAGACGGCACGCCGGGGGAAGACAAACTTCGACTCCCGGTGCCTCAGCGCAGTGGCAATGGATATCAACCCGCAGAACGAGTCGCGGCGGCTGGCCTCCGGCGTCAGTTCGCCATCCTCGCCCACCCCGAACAGCATCACCGGGCGCTCATCTGACCGCCAGAGTGCCGCCAGGGCCGCCGGCACTTCGTTGCCGAAGTTCAACGCGCCGACCACAACGCCACAGACGCCTTCCTTCTCGAACAACTCTCCCGTCTTTCTGGCTTCCTCCGGTGTCTGCACCAGCCCGTTCCCGGTAAGATTATCGTCCGGCGCAATCACCTCCATCCCCGCCCCGCGGATGGCCTCGATTACGTCATCCCTCACCTTCACCGCTAGTTCCTGGTCGAAGATACCGCGGCTGGCGGGGACGAAACCAACTTTGAGCGGCACGGTCATACGAGTTCCTTTCAGAAAGGCCAGTTTGCCGGGTAACCCGCACCAGGCCCCCAAGTTCAGCCTTATGACAACCGTATTGCCAGGGTCTACCGGCACCGGCACCTGTATTCTACCAGAGAAACGGGCCGGGGCGCGCAATCGATCAAACGGACAGTATCAGTACAACTGGAACTCCACCGACTGCTCGGTCACGTTGCCGGCGCGGGTTGGATAATTGCCGTAGAGCCGCCGAAGGCAGTCTCCAAAGGCGGGAAAGAACGTTAGATAGTAGTGATATGACACGTACTCCGTATGGACAAGTGGAAAAGGAAATAGAGTACCCGTCAAAGGATGACCTGCTGGGGGACCCGGGGACGCTCGTCAAGGTCTATGACGCGTTTCGACCCAGGATATACGCATATGTCGCTTCCCGGGTGAACTGCAGGGAGGACGCGGAGGACCTGACCTCCAGGACGTTCGAGAAGGCGTTGCGCAACCTGGGCTCGTATGAGCCGGAGAAGTCCTCGATGGCGACGTGGCTCTACAGGATCGCCGGCAACCTGCTGATAGACCATTACCGCAGGGAGTCGACCAGGAAAAAGGTGGACATGGAATCGCTCATGCGGATATACGAAGGGGACACGACCATCCCGCGGGACACGCGCCGGCTGGAGCTGGTGACCGGTGTCATGAGAGACCTGCCGGAACCGCAGGAGCGGGTCCTGACGTTGAAGTACCTGCGGGGCCTTTCCAACGATGAGCTGGCCGACGTCCTCGGCTGCAGCAAGAAGACGTTGTCGGTGAAAATCTATCGGGCGCTCAAGTCACTCAAAAAGCGATTGGACGCCTCGGACCTCGAACTGGACGCGGACGATGAGTAGAAGAATGAACAAAGAGGACATGAGAAATGATCTGGAGGAGCTCCTGGGTTCCACCCGGCACGAAGGCGATGTCGAAGGCCTGGCCGCCGCCGCGCGCACACTATCGAGCGCCTGGCCGGACCCCGGGCCGGAGCGCGTGGAGTCGGTTTCAGATTGCCGCGACCGCATGCTCACGCTCCACCTGGAGCTGTTCGGGCCAAAAGAAGACGCCTCGCGACACACACGGCAAAGGCGGTACGTCATCCCCCTGAGCGTGGGAGCGGCGGTTGCGGCTCTACTGACAATCGTGGTTTTCGTCGGTATCGTGTTGATGGGAAGAGGTGGACCCACCGTCGCCGAACTCCGTGTGCAGGCGGGGGAAGTTACCGTTGTGTCCTCCAACGGTAAAGCCACCGGCCCCGTGGAACAGATCGACCTCCGCCAGGGTGACACGATCAGCACCGGAGAGGACGGTCTCTGCGAGATACTTTTCGACAACGGAACCGTGACCCGCCTGGACGGTAGTACGGATATCACGCTTTCGTTCACCCACGGGATAGTGGCCGACCTCGAACTCGAGCGCGGGCAGTGCTACTCGCAGGCCATAGAGAACAACGTGATCACGGTTTCGGCCCTGGTGGCGGAATCTACCACCATCGGCGGCGCAATGAACGTCAACATGGGCGATGACAGCCTGGAAACACTGGCAGTGCGAGACGGGTCGCTGGTCGCCTGCGAAACGGCCGATGACGTCGTCATCAGGGATGGGCTGCTGGCGTCGGTTTACGCCGGGGGGGCTAAGAGCACCCTGGAGGTACACGAGGTCACCCGCGAGGAACTGCACTTCGACTGGTTCCGTTACAACCTGGCGATGGACAGGCGCGAGGGCTTTGACCCCGGCATCCTGTCCGAGTTGCCCGATGAGAACCTGGAGGATGTCCTGGAGGAGATAGTGCCGCCGGAGGAGTTACATCAATCCGAGATCCCCACCGGAAAGACCGAGGCCAACCAGCAGGCCGTCGCGGAAAGCGGCACCGAAGACGGCGAACAGGCAACGGACCCGACCCCCGGTGATCAAGAACCGGAGGAGCCCACCGATCCGGAGGACCCCGAGGTTCCCGTCGATCCGGAGGACCCCGCCCAGCAGCCTTCCATGACCCTGGAGGGGCAGGCCTCGACCGGCCGGGTGCGGCTCACCTGGAGCGTGTCCGGGGCGGACGAGTGTACGGGGTACTCCGTTCTCCGGAAGGAAACCGGTGGTGCGGACCCCCGCCACCCGGGCGATATCATCACCAACATCAGTGGTGTCGCCACCACCAGTTACAACGACACAGCCGTCGTACAGGGGAGGACGTACCGCTACCGCCTTGCTCTCACGCAAGACGGGGCCCTCAAGGCGTACAGCAACGTGATAAGCGTCCTGGTACCGGAGGAGGCCCCTCCGCCATCTCTCTCGCTCTCCGGCAGCAGGGGCCGCGGCGGGGAGGTCAACTTGAGCTGGGCCCTTGCCAACCTGAGCGGAGTCACCCAGTGGGCCGTATGCCGCTCCACCACCACGCGCACTCCGGTCTACCCGCCGAACCGCGGCGACGACGCCTGGACGATGACCTACCGTGGCGACAGTGGAAGTTACACCGACGGGACCGCCTCCCCCGGTGTAACCTACTACTACCGGGTCACCGCGGTGGTCAATGGAGCGGTGGCCCTATACAGCAACAGCGTTACCATCGGGCCCTGACGCGTCGCGTTGAATCGCGGCGAGGGAGAGAGTGGGGATAGCCGGCCTGTAAGCCGGATTCTGTACCACCCCCGAAAGGGTGGTGGTGGCCATCTATCTGGGACCCGCGTTACCGCGGGCCTCGTGCTGCCTACCCGGGAGTTATAGCGCGGCGGGCCACCGCGTCCTCCCCTATTTGGCATCGCTCCGGGTGGGGCTTGCCAAGCCGGCCCGTTACCGGACCGCTGGTGGTCTCTTACACCACCGTTTCAGCTTGACCCGCTCACCACGAGACCCGTTTCCAGGCCCGGGTGGCTGGTATTTCCTTTTCTGTGGCGCTTTCCGTCGGGTCGCCCCGCCTGGACGTTATCCAGCACCCTGCCCTGTGGAGTCCGGACTTTCCTCAAGGCCTAATGGCCCCGCGACCACCCGTCCGGCTATCCCCTGTTAATTGTAGCACGTCGTTGCGTTTTGCACGCCTCAGGGCTGTTGCTCGCCCCGGGCTGTTGCATAACAGGCACCGTTTGGGTGGGGCATCTAACGGCAACAGCCCGGGGGTGGCGGGTGTTGTCTGGCGTTATTGTGTGTAAGCGTGGTGCCAGGCACCTGCGTTGCATTGTGGAGACCGGCTTGTGTGGAGAGGCGAACGCAACACCTGAGCCAGGCACCGTTTATGCCAAGTGGTTCGTTTCGTTGAGTAGTGACAGGTAGGAAAACTCCCCGCCGTGATCGATCACCGATATCGATGCGAGGTCGATGGTGAGACGAAACAGTTGCGATATGGAAAGCCCGATAACGGCGCAAATGAGAGCGCGGATGGCGCCTCCGTGGCTTGATGCCAGCACGGTGCCGTCCGGGTACTCGGAAAACATCGCCTCGAGCCACTCAACCGTGCGCTTCTGCACGTCGGCAACCGACTCGCCACCAGGGACGTTCACCAGTGAGGGGTCCCGGGCCCACCGCTTGACCAGGTCCCCGTCCTTCTCGAATATCTCCTTGTAGGTTTCCCCGTCCCACCGCCCCAGGTCTATCTCGCGCAGGCGCTCGTCGACCTCCACCGAAAGCCCGTGGTCGCCCGCGACGGTTTCCGCCAGTTCCAGGCACCGGGAAAGCGGGCTCGAGTAGACCCGGTCGATCTCCACGTCGTGTAACCTCACGGCGACGGACTTCGCCTGCGTGCGCCCCAACTCGTCCAGGGGTATGTCGGTGATTCCCGTGTAACGCCCTTCGGCGTGCCAGGCGGTCCTCCCGTGCCTTGCGAGTATTACCCTGGTCATCTTCTCTCCTCCGCCTGTTAGCGGTCTCTTGTTCGTGGACCCCATCCTAAAGGCGCCCGAGTTCTCCGGCCACCACGTGGCCAACGTTGTTTGCCAGGTCCCCCACTCTCTCCAGGTTGGACAGCGTGTCGAGGAAGATGACCCCCGCCCCGGGCGGGTACTTACCCATGTTGAGCCGTATGATGTGGTTGCGGCGGTACCTGCTCGCCATCTGGTCCACCTCGTGCTCTAACGTCTGGAAACGGGCGGCCTCCTCGGGGTTTGATCCCTCAAACGCCGCAATTATTCCCTCGTACATGTCGAAGACCTTTGACGATATCGCCTCCAGTTCCCCCTTCTCCGTCTCACGGAACTGGAAGGCGTTCTCCTGCTTGGTGGCGGCCAGGTACATAATGTTCTCAGCGTGGTCCCCTATCCTCTCGATGTCGTTCACCGCGTGCATCAGACCCACCATAAGCTCGGACTGCTCGTCAGTGAGCGTCTCCTGGGAGACCCTGGTCAGGTAGCTCGTTATGGTAGAGGCCAGGTTGTCAACTATGCTCTCTTCCTCCAGTAGGTTCTTCTTCCCGGTCCTGTCTAATTTCTTCATGAAACCGACCGACGTCTTCAGCATCTCGAGACTGATGTTCGCCATCCTCGATATCTCCTTCCGGGCCATCTCAAACGCGATATCGGCCCCGTGGAATATCTTCGGGTCAAGGAACAGCGGGTCTCGCTGAGCAGTCGGCTCAGCCCCCTTCCTGATAACCTTTACCAGCTTGACGAACTGATTCAAGAACGGCAGCAATAGGAGCGTTATGCCCACATTGAAGATTGTGTGAGACCAGGCGATCTGGCGCGCAATATCGTCGGCGCCGCTGCCGAACAACTCGGAAACGGCCCTTACCAGGTCGGGGAACCAGTGCAGGAACGGGAGCACAATAAGTACTCCCGTGATATTAATCAAGTAATGTGCTACAGCTACCCTCTGCGCGGGCAAACTGGTGCCGATGCTCGCGATAAAGGCGGTGACACAGGTGCCGATATTGCAGCCGAGTATGATAGGTATCGCTATGTTCAGGGCAGCCGTGGGATCACCCCCCAGGGCCCCGCCCGCCCCCATTGCGATTACGATTGCGGTGGTGGCGCTGGAGCTCTGGATTATACTGGTTATTATCATCCCCAGAAGCAGGCCGAGGAGCCAGTGGCTCCCGTAGGAGGATATCCAGTGCTCAAACGCGCCGGATTCCTTGAGCGGATGCATCGCCGCCTTCATCAGCTCCATCCCTAAGAATAAGATGCCTAAGCCCAGCAACACCTGGCCGGTGTACTTCACGGTCTTCTTGTTCCCCACCATAAACATGACAAACCCGATGCCGATGAGAGGAAACGCGAGCGTCTGCACCTTGAAGGCGACTATCTGGGCGGTGATAGTGGTTCCTATGTTTGCCCCAAGTATCACCGCCACCGACTGGGCGAACGCCATCAGCCCGGCGTTCACGAATCCGACCAGCATCACCGTGGTGGCGCTGGAGCTCTGGATGAGGGCGGTCACCCCGGTGCCCACCAGCACCCCCCTGACCCTGCCCCCGGTCAGCTTCTCCAGCATCTTTCGCATGCGGTCCCCGGCTGCGAGTTGCAAGCCTTCGGTCATCATCAGCATGCCGTAAAGAAAGAGCCCCAATCCCCCGATAAGGACCAGGGCCCCGAACCACATGTTTGTCGCTTCAAGCCTCATCCGTGTCTCCGCCGCTATCTCACGACTCAATTCGCTGCTCAACCCGGGAGTGATTCTATATCTTTTCACCCCACTGTCAAACAGGCCCGCCACCCGACAACAGATAAAATGACGCACTGGTGCCTGGCACCAGCGTGTCATTTAATAACCGTAACTAATATTGACCCATCGGTTTGACATTGATGCTATAATCCTACTGTACTTATCCAATGAAGCAGGACGGTGGGACACGATGGCGAAAAGCAAAACCGTTAACAACTCCATGAAGATGAGCCGGCTGGCCGAGGCCTCCGGCCTGCCGGTCAGCACCATCAAGTTCTACATCTCCCAGGGGCTGCTTCCCCGCCCCAGAAAAGCGAAGCCGAACGTCGCTTACTACGACCAGGCGTTCCTGAAGAGACTGCTCATCATCAAGAACATGCGCTCCGAGGGCCTCACCATCAATAGCATGAAGTCGATCCTGGAGAAGTACCCGTTCGAGAGACTTTCGGACTGGGAGGATTTCAAGAAGACGGCGAAGCGGAAGGACTCCCACGAGCTGGGGGAAGAGGAACGGCTGGCGACGTTGAGCGACGAGGAGAGGCGGACCTACGCCATCCTGGACGCCGCCTTCCACGTCTTCTCGGTCAACGGATATCACAACGCCACTGTTGACGACATCGCCCAGGAGGCGGGGGTCAGCAAGGGCACCTGTTACCAGTACTTCGAGAGAAAAGAGGATATATTCATCGCCACCATCGATCGAACGCTGGACAAGATGATCACTGAGGCGAAGGCGTCGGTGGGAGAAGAGAAGGACCCCCGGGCGAAGCTGGGGATGAAAGGCCTCACGTTCATCTCCAACTTCAGTAATCTACAGTTCATGTTCATCGGCCTCTACTCGGAGATACTGGGCGGAAACGAGCGGCTCCGAAGGAAGGCCTCAGAGATCCAGAGCTTCGTCGTTGATTTCATCATGGAAGACATCGAGCTGGGAATCCAGCAGGGTGTCGTAAGGCAGGTCGATTCGGAGGTGGTCTCCTACGCGCTTCTGGGGATAGCCGAGGTGGTCGCCAACCGATTCCTGCTCAAGGAGGAGTTCGACGTCCCGGAGTTCTTCGTGAGCATCATGGACTTCATGCAACACGGGCTGTCGCCCGCCCCCTCCCGGGATTCCTCTTCTTGAGTCCTGCGGGGTCGGGCTTTACGGAGGATATCTTGGGCAAGAAGAAAGTTCTCATATGCGCCGCGACAGTCCCGTTCGTTTCCGGCGGGGCTGAACTGCTGGTGCAGGGACTTGCCCGCGAGGTGAGAAGCGCCGGATTCAATGTCGAAGTGGTCTCGATCCCGTACCAGTGGGACCCACCGTTGAAGATACTGGAGAGCTGCCTGGTATGGCGCCTTCTCAGGCCGGATGAAAGCCCGGCCGGAAAGATCGACCTGGTGGTGGCGACCAAGTTCCCCACCTACTCCGTAGAACACCCCAACAAGGTCGCCTGGGTCCTTCACCAGCACAGGAGCGCCTATGACCTCAAGGATACCATCTACGATGATTTCACCCGCTACAAGGACGCTGATGAGTACCGGCGGGCCATCCGGGACATCGACCGCAAGTTCATGGGCGAGTGCAAGAGCGTATTTACCATAAGCAAGAGGGTGAGCGGTCGCATCCGGGATCACTGCGGTATCGAGAGCGCGCCCATATATCATCCCCCTCCATTTGACGGTGGATACCACTCGGGTGAGTACGGGGATTACGTGCTGGTTGTGGGCAGGCTGGACCCCCTGAAGAGGGTGGACCTGGTGATAGGAGCGATGAAGTCGGTCAAGAGTAAGCGCGCCGGCCTCAAGGTAGTCGGACACGGCTTCCTGCGCGAGTCGCTTGAGGAGCTTGCCTCCCGTGAGGGGGTCTCCGACAGGGTCAGTTTCGAGGGGTTCGTACCCGAAGACGAGCTGCTGGACCTGTACGCGAACGCGGGCTGCGTGGTGTATGTACCGTTCGAGGAGGACTACGGGTACTCGATCCTCGAGGCCTTCAAGTCAAAAAAGCCGGTGGTCGTCACCGATGATTCGGGGGGGGCTCTCGAGTTCGTGACCGAGGGTGAGAATGGCATAGTGGTCCCGGCGATGCCGGCGGATCTCGCGGGGGCGATCGATGAACTGCTCTCCAACAAGAGGAAGGCAAAGCGCATGGGGAACGCGGGATACGAGGCGGTGGAGGGAATAAGCTGGAAGCGCGTCATCGATGAACTCGTCATTCCGTTTATCGGTTAAGGAAGAGAATGAAGAACGCTAGACTGAAAATCGTCTGGTTCTCGCCGCTGCCACCACAGCGGGGCAGGGTGGCCGAGTGCTCCACGCGGATGCTCTCCGGGGTCGTTGATGAGGTCATCACACCCGAGCGGGACCGGGTGGATTAACCGGGCCGAAACAGGTCGGTTCCGCGGGGAAGCGCCGCCCCGGTACCTAGTGTCGCGTCTCATAAGTTCTGTGACGCACCGAGAGCGTCGATGCGCCGCTCCGGCAAGGCGCGTGACAGAGGCTGTACTCCCGTAGTACGCCGAGGGAGCGGAACGCAGCCGGTGTGGATGCAGCGGCGTTCGAATGCCATAGTATTTATGAGACGGGGCACTAGATTCTCACCGGTTTCCCACGCGAGTCCAGTGATTCCTGGGCGGCATTCAGTATCCTCAAGACCCCCAGGCCCTCGCGCCCGCCGCTGAGTGGTTCCCTGCCGCTTTGAACGCACTCCACGAAATGCCGGCATTCCCTCAGTAACGGTTCTTCCTGTTTGACCGCGGGGAGCAGCACGTCACCGAAACGCGGTTCCAGCGCGTTCTGGTAACCCTTCTCGTCTTCCTTGAAGTCGACTCCCTTGTCGTAGACCCTTAGCTTTTCCCCGCTGGACATGTCGTCGAACACCATCATCTTCCTGCTCCCCACGATGGTGAGCCTCCTTACCTTGTGGGGGTCCAGCCAGCTTATGTGCAGGTTCGCTATAACGTTATCCGGGAACCTGAGGGTGCAGAATACCACGTCCTCGATCCCCCCCCTCAGGTATGACATCCCGTGGGTTGATACCTCCACCGGCTCCTGTTCCAGCAGGTAGGTTATCACCGAGAGGTCATGGGGGGCCAGGCTCCAAAGGCAGTTCTCGTCGTGACGGACCCTCCCCAGGTTCAGCCTCTGGCTGTAGACGTAGAGTACATCGCCTATCTCCCCGCTATCCAGATACTCTTTCACCCTCTGCACCGCCGGATGGTACAGGAGAAGGTGTCCGACCATCAATGTAAGCCCCTTCTCTTCCGACAACCAAACCAGCTCCTCGCCCTCCGAGACATTCAGGCTCAAGGGCTTCTCCACCAGGACGTGCTTGCCCGCCTCCAGTGCTTTCCTGGAAAGCTCGAAGTGGGTCCTGGCCGAACTGGCTACCACTACCGCGTCTATCTCGGGGTTCCCTATCAGCTCATCGGCGTTCCCGGTTCCCTGAAGTGCCGGGTACGTACCCAGGACTTTATCGAGCATCTCGGGCGAGGCATCGCAGACACTCACCAGGTCAACGTCGCCAAGGTTCATGAAGGCACGCACCAGGTTCGGCCCCCAGTAGCCGCACCCTATCTGACCCACCCTCAACCGCTTCTTCTCCTCCATGATCTCTCTCCTTTGCCCGCTGCTCACCGTCACGCGCGGGTAAACCGGAAAGCCCGCCGGCTCTTCCTACTTGAGGGCATCGGTCACCACCGAGGCAACCCGCAGCACGTCGTCTCTGCTTATCTCGGGGTAGAACGGAAGCGAGAGCACCTCCCGGGAGGCCCTTTCGCTCTCGGGAAGAGACCCCTCCCCTACCCCGAGGTCCCTGAACGCCTCCTGGAGGTGCAACGGAACCGGGTAGTAGACCCCGAACGGTATCCCCTCTTCCCGGAGCGCGTCCTGGACCGCGTCCCTGGAGGGGCACCTTATGGTGTATAGATGATACACGTGCGCCACGCCGTCGGGAACCGCCGGCAGGCACCCGGCGGGAAGGTTCTCGTCGTACCACGAGGCGACCTGGCGCCTCTTCTCGTTGTACCTGTCCAGGTGGGGAAGCTTGACCCTCAAGACCGCCGCCTGCAGCGCGTCAAGCCGGCTGTTGTAGCCGGAGATCGAGCTCTGGTACTTCTCCCTGGCCCCGTGGGCACGGAGCACCCTTACCCGCTCCCAAACCTCCTCGCCGCCGGTGAGTATCATCCCGCCGTCCCCGTAGCAGCCCAGGTTCTTGGTGGGAAAGAAGCTCAACGTCGCGGCGTCGCCGAACGAGCCGACCTTCTTCGAACCGGTGGTCGCGCCCGCGGCCTGGGCGCAGTCCTCTATGACGAACAATCCGTTGTCCCGCGCGATACGGCATATCTCGTCGATCGGCGCGGGCAGCCCGAACAGGTGCACCGGGATTATCGCCTTCGTCCCCGGGCCGACCGCCGCGGTGATGAGGCGCGGGTCGATGTTGAATGTGCCGGGGTCTATGTCAACGAACACGGGGGTCGCGCCGACCGAACGGATTGCCTCAGCGGTCGCCACGAAGGTGAACGGTGTCGTTATCACCTCGTCCCCGGGCCCCACCCCCAGGGCCCTCAAGCTCAAGATGAGGGCGTCGGTGCCCGAGGCCACCCCGACCGCCCGGGGAACCCCGAAGTACTCCGCGGCCTCCCGCTCCAGGCCCTCCACCTCGGGGCCCAGTACGTACTGGCCGCTCCCGAGCACACCCAGGACCGCCCCGTCTATCTCCGGCTGTATTTCACGGTACTGCTCCACAAGATCCAGGAACTTCAAAAGCCAACTACTCCCTCTGTCAGAAACTCCGCCCGTTCCCCCGAACCGCCCCCTCCCGGGAGCCCAAGGATACGGATAGCCGATTCGCGAGACAATTATACTTGAAATTGCGCCAGCTGAAAGCATAGGAGAGCTTTTCGAAAAGTGGCACGGTGTCGACGAATCCCGCATTCCCGCCTTGTCCGGTCACCGGGTCAAACAGTATTGCATTTAAGCCCCTTAATGGCTGAAATCAGGTGGCGATATCCGTCACTCTACCTATCCTCTTCAGCCACAGCTCGAGGCTCATGATGTTGGTCAGTGGATAGCAGACGTTATTCGAACCCTTTAAGAGCCGCCTGGTGGCGGCTTCAAGCGTCTTTTTGTCGATATACTCCTGAAGAATCATATCCTCATGATTGAGATTGTCCGTGACATAACTTCTGTTGCTGCGGGACAACATGCCGGCGAAGTCAAACATCCAGCCTTTGGGTATGATATGTCTTCCAGTTGCGAGGCGTAGGGGTACGTTAATCCCCCTCCTGACCAGGTGCCTGCCTTTTATCAACACGCTGTCGAACAGCAGTCTCGTCCCCGGGCGGCCCCCTGTGATGATCTGCCCTGCGGAGCCAACGACTCCGGCGAGATACGGGCTGTTTTGCTCGATTATTATCCGCTCCAGAAGCCGGCCCTTCTGCCATTTCGTTATTCTGTCCAGGGATTCGAGGAAAGGGGCGCAAAGGAACGTGTTCCAGTTGGGCATGTACCTGTTTGATGACGTGAGGCCGTATGAGGAGAAATTGGCCATGCTGTGGTGAAGGTAGAACTGCTTCTCGATCTTGACTGTGTCTGACAGCTCGATCCTATTGACCTCTTTCCTTATGGAGTCCCGCAGGAGTTCACTTTCGTTGTCCGCGAGTTCACCTGAAAAGAGCCCCGGGACGTTGTTCACCCGTAATCTCCTTTCGAATATCCGTACTATGTCCTCCTGCCCGCTGACCTTCTCGGGGTGCTGTATCAGAGCGGGCCGCATAAGCTCTCCCCCGATGCCGGTGATGTGGAGGTCTGACCCCAGTCCCTCGCGGCAGTGATACTCGTCCTGGAACGAGAGGAGCACTGAGTTGATCATGCCGTTCCACCGGACGATAACGCGGTCGGCGATTTCCGGTATCCGTGCTTCCATCGGCTTTTCAAAAAGACGGTAGAAATTATGTGTAATCGAGAGGTCTTTGCAGATCCTCTTCGCGATACTGCCGTCACGGGGAACATCGAAAGTGTAGCAGTGAAAACGGTCCTTGAAAGGGAGGCTGGCCGAGAGCATGGTCCTGCTGTCCATTCCACCGCTGAGAGCGAACGAGGCGTTTTTCGCCATCCCCAGGCCGCGCTCGAAGTGCCGGTTGAAGATATCGATGATTTCCCCTTCTTCGACGGTCGCCTCTTCACCTCCAGCAAACGCCGACCAGTACTTCCGCATCTTGACATCAAGTCCGTCTACTACCCGCAGGATCGTCGCGGGGGGGATCTTCTCGATTTCCTCGAAGTGGGTCTTCTCCCCGAGCATCTGTGCGAAGTCGATGAACTCGAGTATCCCCTGGACGTTCAGGTGCACCCGCTCGAGAAGCCCGCAGATTGCCTCCACGCTGTCAGAGACGATCAGTTGATCGGCCCCCCTGGAGAAGAAGATGCTGTAGATGCCGTAGCGGTCCATGAGAACAAGGAACTTGCCGGCGGCCTTGTCGTGAATGATTATAGCGAAGTACCCGTCCAGGTCTCCCACGAAATCCGCGCCACGCTTGTTGTACTGGTCAAGGGCCTCGCCGGCGGTTAACCAGGACCCCCCTTTGTATCTGTAGGGATACCCCAGTACGATGACGGTTACATCATCACTCTTGATGAAGTCCACGTCGGCGCGGCGGGAGGCTTCGTCGCCGATCGTGAGCTTCGCGGGAGTTCCCTTCCTCAGTTGCAGGTTAAAAGCAGTGATCGTGCACCTCGATATCCCTTAAACACACGGTATTCCCGGATTCCCAACTAGACGATAATACCAGATGCGGGCAGTGTTGTCTCTGTGTAATCAACTGGTGTAACCAACGAGGGCTACTGCGGCAGGTGATCTCTCTTTGCTGGCCCGGACGGCTTCGTAAATATGGTTATTCCACGACCGAGCCCAATAAACCCTGTCAACTTGTTGATTATGACTTATAATCATGAACGACATAGTGGTCCTGCAGGGCAAGAGCCATAATGCCTTACATGGTTGGTATCTTCACTTCCAAAGGAGGTAATAATGTGCCTTTTCGTCGCAGAGGACGTTCAAATCCCCGAGGATGTCCGGCTGGGGAAAAACGTGGTAATCGAGGATTCCGTTACTATTGGCTCGGGATGTGACATAGGCCACGGAGTAATCATATACAGTGGAACGGCGATCGGTGCGAACGTCTCTATTGGGGCGAATTCAATAATCGGAAGACAACCAAAATCCGGTGTAAGCAGCACCCGAAAGACCGGCAAGGAACCTCCTTTGACCATATCAGACAACGTCGTAATAGGATCAGGTGCCGTGATCTACGCGGGAACGACAGTTGAGAAAGACGCTATGATTGGAGACCTTGCGGCTATAAGGGAGCATTGCAAGATATGTGAGGCGGCGATAATCGGAAGATCCGTTACGATGGAATGTAACTCAATAATAGGCCCGAGGTCAAAAATCCAAACCGCATGTCATATCACCGGTGATCTGGTCGTTGAAGAAGATGTCTTTTTCGGCCCCGAGGTAGTGACAATGAACGACAAGTACATGGAGACACGTGATTTCGGGCTAAAAGGGCCCCACGTCAAGAAGAAGGCCGCAATCGGCTCAAACTCCACAATACTCGCCGGCGTTACCATTGGCGAAGGAGCGATCGTAGGAGCGGGATCAGTAGTCACCAAGGATGTGCCGAAAGGTATGACCTACTGCGGAACTCCCGCAAGGCCACTTGAGAAGCGCAAACAATGATCATCGGAAGAGAACAGGGGGGCGGCAACGGCAGGCCTGACAGTTCTTATGGTCTGTGCATTGTCGAAGCTGATAACGACCACGCCATTCGGTGTTCGTGGCAACCGGGGCAGGTGGATGAGAGGCAATGAGGGTTCTGCACCTTCCTCATAATATCTCAGGTGGGACATGGCGCCTCGTGGAAGCAGAAAGGCGTCTTGGGATAGAAAGTGAGCTGCTGACCTTCAGAAGCGGTTTTCCGGGTACTGACCGCGGGGGAGTAAATCTCGCGCTTGAAAACCATAGAATGCCCGCGAACCTCTGGAAACGTTTCCTTGCGCTGCTGACTTACTGTTCCAAGTTCGACGTCTTTCATTTTAACTGGGGAGATAGTTTCATTAATTCGATGAAGTTCAACATAAACCACTGGGACATGCCGCTGCTTTCGGTCCTGGGGAAGAAGATGGTGACCACATTCCAGGGCTGTGACATCAGGAGGAAATCCATTTCCCTTGAGAATTTCGACCTCTACTGTTGTACTTTCTGTGATGAAAAGGACTGTGGTGGAAGATACGACAGAAGAAAGGCCTCGGTTGCAAGAAAGGTCGGCGGGTACTCTGATAAGGTGTTCGTTTCAACCCCCGACCTCCTGCTGGTCTTGCCGCAGGCGGATGTACTCCCGCAAGTAGCCCCGGACCCCGTTTCCAATCAATCGCGCTACCAGGCTCCACGGACCGGCGAGGTTCTCCGTGTGTTTCATTCACCCACGTGGACGGCGAAGAAAGGAACCACGTTTCTAGTCAATGCTTGCAAGCGGCTTTCCGATGAGGGGAACCCGCTGGAACTGGTCTTGAGCGAGGGCAGGCCTTGGGATGAGAATGCTCGGCTTATGCGGAGCTGCCATCTTGTCGTGGACCAGTTGTGTGCCGGATGGTACGGTGGGGTTTCAGTCGAAGCCATGACCTGGGGACTCCCCGCTATCTGCTTCGTCAGCGATGAACTAAGGCTCCGGGTTACATATGGAAGCGAAGTGCCTCTTATCAATGCCGACATCAATTCGATCTACGACGTGCTTGAAGAATGCCTCAAGAGTCCAGAAATCCTGAATGAACACGGTAGGAAAGGACCCCCGTTCGCGAAGAAGTACCATAGCCCCGACAGTCTCGCGCTTGTTACCGCAAGGGCCTATGGGTTTCTGGGCGAAGAGCCCCCGGACGGGAAGACGGGATCCAGTCACTAGGGAAGAGGTGTTATTGTGTGTGAATTCATTTCTGAAACGGCTGCTGTAGCGGACGATTGCGTATTGGGGTGGAATGTCATAGTCGAGGATGAAGCGCGACTCGGCAGTGGTTGCCGTATCGGTCACGGGGTCGTTATCCACACGGGGACAGTTATTGGCGATAATGTTACCATTGAGGCGAATGCCGTGATCGGCAGGCAGCCGAGATCCGGGGCCAGTAGCAGGCGTAAGGCTGCGTCACAGCCACCCCTCGAGATAGGAGGCAACGTGATAATCGGCGCCTGCACGGTTCTCTACGCGGGTACCAGGATAGGGAATGAAGCGGTGATCGGTGACCTGGCCAGCGTCAGGGAGGAGTGCGTTATCGGGGAGTCTGTGATAGTGGGACGTTGCGTAACTGTCGAATGCAACACGGTGATAGGGGCAGGGACCCGTATCCAGACCGGCGCTTACATAACAGGGGATGTCACGATCGAGGAAGACGTGTTCATCGGGCCGGAGGCCTGCACCGCCAACGACCGGAAGATACTTGCCAAGGAAAAGACGTATAAGGGTCCAACTATCAAGAAAGGCGCGGCGATCGGCACCAACGCCACCCTGCTCCCGGGGGTGACTATCGGCGAGGGGGCCCTCGTCGGGGCGGGTTCAGTGGTAACCCGGGACGTCCCTCCACAGGAGACCTACGTGGGAGTGCCCGCGAGACCGATACAGAGATCGAAGTAGAGGGAGTTCAAGAGGTGGAAGTAAGAAATGGCAACAAATAGTAACGCTCCGGTCAGGGTCGGGATACTGGGGACCGGCAACATGGGCGGCAATCACGTAAGGATACTACAGTCCCTCCCCGGCGCCGAGTTGGTAGGCGTCGTTGACAGTGACCCCGAGAGGGCCAGGCGGTGCGCCAAGAAGCACGAAACAAGGTTCTACCCCGAGTTCGGTGAGCTGATGGCAAACGCGGACGCCGTTGTAATCGCCGTTCCAACCGACCTGCACTACTCTTTCTCTATGGAGGCGCTGGAGAACGGCCTGGACGTGCTGGTGGAAAAGCCCATAGCCGACACACTGGAGCATGCGAACAAGCTGTGCGAAACAGCCCGCAGGCTAGGCCGGGTCCTTCAAGTGGGTCATGTCGAGAGGTTCAACCCGGTATGCCTCGAGCTGCCCCGCCTGGTGAAGAGCCCGCTTCTTATCTCATGCGAAAGGTTGAGCTCCTACACGCCTTCCTGGATCGGAACTACCGGCGTCATCATCGACCTGATGATACACGACCTGGATATCGTGCTGAGCCTCCTCGGAGAGGAGGTCACCGAGGTCAACGCCGTCTCGGCGACCGTTATGTCCAGCACCGAGGACCTTGCCCTGGCGCAGGTAGTATTCGAGAGCGGCGTGATAGCGAACTTCACCTCCAGCAGGGTAAGCCAGGCTAAGATCAGGAGGCTTTCAATAACACAGGAAGGCGAGTTCCTGTCCGTTGACATGCTTCGACAGAATATATCCATCCACCACCATGTGGTGAGCAACTACTTCCACGACAAGAGGACGGGCTACAGGCAGGAAGCTGTCACCGATATGCCGTACCTGAGCCGTTACGGGGAGCCGCTTCGACTGGAACTCGAGAGCTTTGTCGATTCCGTTGTGGAGCGCACTCCGCCAGTGGTCAGCGGAGAGGATGGAACGAGAGCCCTGGGCCTTGCACTGAGAATTTTGCGGGAGTGCGGATTGAGAGCGGATGAGTGAGAAAGCGAACCGGTGCCTTCCGCGGAAGAGAACCGCGGCTCTCCGTGAAAACGCTTCCCCCGGTGATCACGATCGTTTCTAACCGCGGACTGTCGCTTCAAAGGAATCCGGGCGGTTATTCACGAACCCGATAACAGGTTTCTGACACTCCACGGCCAGCGGTTGTGAATCGGGTTGCCGTGCCGCCCGGACGCGTTCCGTTAAGGAGCATTGAAAAATGACCAGGGAGATTGGGGAAGAAGCGGAATCGGAACAAGGAGTCTTCTACCAGTCGCTCCAGACGGTTGCGAAGGGCAGCATGGTGGTGTTCATCGGCTTCGGCGTGGGTCGCCTGCTCACCTTTGCCAGGCGGCTGGTGATCATACACTCGATTTCCCAGGCCGACTACGGTCTTTTTACCCTGGGATTGTCGATCGTCATGTTCGCGACCGCTCTATGCGGTCTGGGGCTGGCCGAGGGGACCCAGCGATTCGTCGCCCTGTACAGGGGGAAGGGCGATCTCGAGAGTGTCAAGGGGACATTCTACTCCGCTTTCGGCATTTCCATGGTTTCCACCCTGTTGTTCATGGTGGTACTGATGTTTGCCTCCGGCCCGATCTCATCCCTGCTCGACAAGCCGGGGCTCTCCTCGATCCTGTTTGTTCAGTCCTTGATAATGCCTGTCTCAATGGCCATATTCATTATTATTGCCTTCTACCAGGGCTACGAAAACGCTTTTCCCAAGACGGCCTTTGGCGAGATCGGCCTGGGAGTACTAACCCTGGCAACCGTCGTCATCGCGGCCGCCCTTCACTGGGGCTTTCACGGAATCGTGGCGGCGTTCGTCCTCGGGCACCTGCTTGCCCTGCTGCCACTACTAGCGTATTTATCCCGGAGTTTCCCGGGGTCGCTCAAGAGCGTCAAGCCGAAGTACGAGATCAAGGAACTTATATCGTTCTCCCTGCCGATCATGTTTGCCGTTTTCGCGGGGGAGATAATGTACCACACCGATACCGTGATGCTCGGCTACTATGAGAGTTCAAAGCAGGTCGGCATCTACAACGGGGCTGTCCCCCTGTACTTGATGCTGGCCATCTTCCTGGTGGCGGTCGGGTTCATGTTCGGGCCGGTCGCCGCGCGGATGATCGGCGAGAAGAAAGACAAGGCGCTGTTGGACCTCTACAAGAGCGTCACCAAGTGGTCGTTTCTGTTCACCCTTCCCGCCTGTCTCTTGTTCCTTCTCTATCCCACAGAGGTCCTGAGACTGTTCTTCGGTGAGCGCTACACGGCCGCCGCGACCGCTCTGCAACTGTTGGCGGTCGGGGAGGTGGTCCATACCTTGCTCGGACCCAACGACAGGATCCTTGTGGCCTATGGGAAAACCAGGCTACTCCTGGTAGACATAGTGGCCACCGCGGCCCTGAATGTCGCGCTCAACATGACACTTATACCACGCTGGGGGATAAACGGCGCCGCCCTTGCGACGGTGATCTCCCTGGTCCTGGCCAACATCCTTTTCTCGTCCCAGGTCTTCCGCTCCCACCGCCTCCATCCTTTCAGCTGGAATTACGCCAAGTCAGTGATTGCCTCAACCGCGGGCATACTTGTTCTCTATTACCCGTTAAAGCTTGGGTTGAAGGTGACCTGCTGGGTACTACCGCTGTACTACGCCGTGTTCCTCGGGGTATCGTTGGCGGCGGTCATCCTGACCGGGAGTGTCGATGACACCGACCGCGCTCTCTATCGAGCGATAAAGCGCCGTTTCTCCGGCATTCTTTCCGGGGCGGGCAGGCCTTGAGCGAGTTGAAAGCCAATGATCAGAAGGCACCCGGTGCGGGAGGGGGGGTAATGCGCGCCAATATCAATAGGCGGGAGATCGTTTTTCTTGTCGTCCTGGTTATTACTCTCCTGTTTACCTACAACAAGCTCAACATCTCAAAGAACCGCTGGACACTTCACCCGGATGACCACAACGTCTACTACTTCTCGGAAGTCCTGCTCAACACCGGCCACCTGTCCTATGAAAGCCCCTTCAACGCCGAGTACGAGACCCTCGCCTTCCAACCCCGGATGGACGACGCCGGAGAAGAGGGCTCCGATAGATACCGGACGAAGGCCGACTACTCCCCGGGGATATACTTCCTGACCTGCCTGGGCCACTTCGCCGGCGTAAGCGGCCCTTTCGTGATAGTTAGTCTCATCGGGCTGGCGGGCATACTTTTTTTCTACTTGTTCGCAAGGGAGATCTTCACCAGGAGCATCGCCATGTACTCCACCGTGTTCCTTGCGCTTTCCTCGGCCTACGCCTACTGGAGCAATATGCTCTTCACCAATATACCCGCGCTGTCGTTCTTCATGGGCGGGCTCTATTACCTTGCCAGGTCTATCAAGGACGGTTCAAAGAGAAGGTGCTACCTGCTATCGGCGGCCTTTTTCGTTATCTCGGTGTGGATAAGGTACGAGTATATCCTGTTCCTTGCAATCGTCGCAGTGGCAGTGCTCATCGGGTACCGGCACGACCTGAAGGGAACGTACGTCCTTCAATCGGTCGCCCTGATGGCACTGATGGGGGCTTCCGTCGCCCTGATAAACTACTTCACCATGGGGTCCCCGGTGGGAATGGGCGCCGCGGCCGTCGCCGGCAGAACCGCAATGGATACTACGGTCAAGTACGCCGTGAGTTCCTTCAGCCTGAAAGCGGTCCTCACCAATGCCAGAATGTACATATACGGTATCGCCCCCGCACTGACCGTGCTCGGATTGCTGGGAATTGTGTTATGCCTCCGCCGGGAGAGAAACGGGTTCACCTGCATGCTCGTGGCAATAGCGCTATTTGCCCTCTGCTACTACGGGAAAAACAGTGGTTTCTGGGGCTACGGCGAGAACTGGCTCGCCTCGAGCTACACGCGCTACTTCCTGCCTGTCATAATGTGCCTGTCTCTGTTCGGGGGGGTGTTCACGGAAAGACTCGTCCGGTCCATACCGTACAGGAAGATCGCTATCATTACCGGAGCGGTAATACTGATAGCGGTAACAGTAACCTCCCTGGGCGTCCTTTTCGATAACGAGTTCGGCCTCTCGTTCACCGACAAGTACGACGGCAACAGGAAATCGGTGGAGGAGTACGTATCCACGTTACCGGAGTCCTCTGTTGTCACCGACCTGACTTCTGACAACTACTACCGTTTCATAATCGTCTCCAGGACCGTCTTCAACCCGTCCTACTTCAGCGAGGACGAACTGGAGGAAAAGATGATAGAGGTGTTTGAAGGGCTCTATGCGAAAGGCGTCCCACTGTACATAATCGACAACATCGACAGGACCCTGCTGGACATCGAGGTCTTCAAGAAGAAACACAGCCATATTCAACTCACGAAAGTGGAGCATCCGATACTGTTTCAGTACGGTACCAGGACCCCCGACATATACAGGGTTGAGATCGCCCCGGACCCGGGGCGCCTATCAACCGGTCACCAGGACGCCCCCTGAAATTGACACGGCCATAGCTTTTTCAGACGCTGTAATCAGGCCTTACTTGTCTTCCAAAGAGGATATGATGTCAACGATCTTCCCACACGCGTCTCCGTCACCGAAAATGGGCAACCGCGGTCCCCGGGGAGCGAAATTCTCAAGCGCGTTTGCTATTCTATCGGCGTCGGCGCCGGTCACCTGGCTCCACCCGGCTTCCGCGACTTCAGGCCACGGGGTGACTTCCTCGATGCTCACTGATGGCACTTCACAGAAGTACGCCTCTCTTGTTACTCCTCCCGAGTCGGTAACGATTATTCGTGCGTTTCTCATTAGCGTAACCATATCGAGGTAATCTACTGGTTTCACCAGGGAAATGTTCGAATCCCTTTTCAGCTCAGCCATCATCTCGAAGCGCTCGAGGTTTACCAATGTTCGGGGATGAACCGGAAAAAGGACCCTCTCCCCCGAGGCCCGAACCCCGTTCATTACTTCCTGTAGAGCGGTCTTGTTGTCTGAATTGTGTGGTCTGTGGAGGGTCATCAGGATATATTTACCATGTGAAACCCCGTACTGATCAAGTATACCGCTCCTCTCTTCGATCTTTGATCTTGTCTTGAGGAATATGTCATACATGACATCCCCCGTCAGGTGAACCCCCTCCGTTATGCCCTCATTTCTGAGGTTTTCCACGGTATGCCCGGTGGGCGCGAAGCGCAGAAAAGAGAGCCTGTCCGCTATCACGCGGTTTATCTCTTCAGGAATCCGCAAGTCGTGCTGCCTGGGCCCCGATTCGACATGCGCCAATGGGATCCCGAGCTTTGAAGCGCTCAAAGCCCCCGCCAGAGTGGAGTTCGTGTCACCGTAGAGGACAACCAGGTCGGGCTTTTCCTTCAACATGGCGTCTTCCAGGATAACCATCATAGAGGCTGTCTGCCTGGCGTGAGTGCCGGAACCGACATCGAGATTGTACTCAGGCTCCCGCAACCCCAGGGCGTCAAACTGCGCCCTTGCGAGTTCGTAGTCGTAATGCTGGCCAGTATTGACCAGGATCTCGTCATGTTTCTTTCCCAGCACCGGTGACAGGGCCGCGGCCTTGACGAACTGAGGCCTTGTGCCGACTACACTGAGCAACTTCACCGCTGAGCTCCTTGTCAGTTCTCCTGGTACGTTTCGCAAACGCTGTCAAAAACCCGTGCCAGATCCCCGGCAAGGTTCTTTCTGTTGTACTTCTGGAGTTCACTTTCGTCTGGCTCGTACCCAATCGTTCCGGTCTCCTGGAACTCCTTGATCCATCCGCATAATATCTCCTCGAGTTCCGATTCGCTGGTAGCGACCGCACCCGTTCCGGTCTTTTCCACCATGTCCTTTATCACGCCGCCGTGCGGAGCCCAAACCATAATCGGGCGACCGGCGCCAAAGTACTCAAAAACCTTGCTGCCGTGTATGGCGCTGGTCAATGGATGATCCATGAGGATAGCCAGGAGTGCCGTTGACTCCTTCTGTTTTCGCAGTATCTCATCACGCGGAACCAGGCCGTTCAACTCCAGGATGTTCTTGTGCGTCAAGGAGTCCCTCAGATCCTGCAGTCGTGGTTCGAAATCCGAATACAGCCTTATCAGGACATCGTTCTCGTCGACATCCCCCCTTTCGACAATCCGATCCAATACCCGTATCACCGGGCTCGGATCACGTTTCAGCTGGTAGAGAAATCCACCGTAAGTCAGTACCAGCTTGTCGTTGATGTCCCGGGCATCAACCTTGTGGTCATCCGGGTCGTATCCGTTGGTGATGACCGTAATCTTTTTTCCCCCTTGGAGTTCGAGCAGCATGTCCAGGTACCGGCTGTTGACAGTCACCAGGCAGTCGGCTTTTCTCAGTATCCTCTTCTCCAGGAATCTCTCGGCCTTCCTTCTCGAGGAACTCCTGGCGAGGAACGGGTCCTGCGACCACAGATCCCTGTAGTCGGCAACCCACGGCACACCCGTCAGGCGCTTGAGAACGTAGGCGATAATATGGCTGCTCGGTGGAGGCGAGCTGCTGTAGATCACCTCATAAGAAGCCCGGCGAAGCTCCCTCAAGCCCGTATATACCGCGAAGGGAATCCAGGTGACCCCTCTGTCGGGAAACGCAACCCAGTTCTTCACGAACTTCGAAATCGCACCGATCGCGAAGGCCCTAACCCTTGGAATAACACCTTTGCCCGAGGATTCCCCGTGAGACAACTGGAGCCTTGTATCCTTTTCAGGGTCAAGATCGAGTAGCCTCATCGCCGATGTGAACGGATCATTGAACCTCGCCTTGACCACTTTGATCCCTTCCATATCCTCGCGTTCGGGGCCGGTAACCCTGCTATCGACAGAATCGGTAACGGTGAGTACGGTCGGCTCCCAACCGAATTGCCCGAGATACTTCGCGAACTTCCTGGATCGCACATGTCCCGCCCCTTTTGTCGGGAAGAACTGAAAGCAGATCATTAACACCTTATTGGGCTGAATCATCCCTTAAAACCACCTTAGGCTATTCCAGGCAAGGCGTGCGGCAATCGTTAACAGCGTTATGTTCGGGGAGCCAAGTACAGTATAATATGCCTTTGCGAAATAGCCAAATATCTAGAGACTGCGTGCTCAATGGATAAATTTACAAACAGTATTCTCAAGGTTGCTCGCAGACTCTCGATACCAGATCGGTTCGATTTCTCCAGCTTTATTTTATTACTGATAGCCGGATCAATCGGTGGAACCCTTTCTTTCTTGTTGAATTCCACCATATTGCGTCGTTTCAGCGAGGCCAACAACCTGAACCCTTACTACCTTGTCCTTTTCGGCGTTCTTGTCGGCCTGTTCTGTTTTCCGTTTCTTCCGTCCGTTAGCGCCGAAAAGGAGCGTTTCCGGACCAGGAAAAGCATGTTTCTTCTTGCGATAACAGCGACTGCCGCGACTGCGTTACTACTGCTGGCGATCTATCTTCTTGGGGAAAGCCTTTGGATTTCATCTCTCCTGCTACCCATGTTATTCGCTGTCTGTATTTGCTCGGGCTATGTGCTTCTTGCCAACATCACTTCCATCAGGCTACTGAATCTCCCGCTTGCGACTTCGGGTGCGGTCGCCGGGGGGCTGGTTGCCGCGATCTTGTCCGCTCTACTGTTAAACCTGAGAATGCATTTCTCGATAGACGAAGGCTACCTCTTTCTATATAGCATACTGCTGTGTGCCCCGGGAATCATCCTTGGCGTTGTCGTTTCTCTTTTCGTCCAGGTGCGGGATCTCCTGGCAGGAAACAAATCGCGATCCAGATCCCCCGGGATACTCTGGCCAAGGGCTATCTTCCTCTTGTTGGCGATGGTTCTTGTTGCCTGTGTTGTCACTGTCTATTTATTCTCCTACTGGCACACTCTTGGCATTGGGTCCACAGGCGAGGAAGGACAGATGTTCTTCATCGAGCCCACACCTTTGAGTACGGAAGCCTCAGACGCGCCAACACGTGATGTATATGACCGTGAGAAGATTGTTTCTCTTCTCAGAGATCAGTCGGAGACAATTGACACACTCACGACGATCTATATTCTGTCCGGCGAAGAAGAGGCCGGCAGAAAAGCCCGGGATATTCTTGTCCAAGCTGCTCAGGACGATAAGTACTGTGACTTGGCCAAGGCAACCAAGAACTGGCAGTACGACGCAACCACCTTTGTCTACAACTACCTGCTACTGAACGAGAAGGACCCGGAACTGTTCTCCGAGTCAGACAGAAATCAAATCCTGGCATGGTTCAAGATGCTCAATGAAAACGCGTTTGTAAAGAACTGGGGGGACTACGTATACGCTGTACTGTTCAAGAAAAAGCCCAGCGGTATTTATGAGAATCAGGAAATCGGGATTGGCCTCCTTGCGGTACTCGCCGAGGCCCTCGAATCGAAGTACCCTGAGCTGGCCAGGAAAGACAAGGATTATGTTGAGCGTCATGGTGTGGGGTGGACTAATAACTTCAGGAACACCGACGACGCCATTACTTATCATCATAGTATATGGGTGAAGAACGCATACATGATGTATGAATACGGATGCGAAGACAAGGATAACGCTGTCATAAGGGACAACGCCAGGAATTCATTCGAGTGGATACTGGCGCAATGGCCACCTAACGGGATGAACCCGACATACAATTCATACTCGTCCTATATGCCAATTGATGACATGGCTATCGGAGCCTACCTTTTCAAGGACGGCAGGTACAAGTGGCTGTCAGAAAGAATGATTGAAAGCCAGATTGAGTATGAAGGCCCGGATTTCGACTCAACCAAAGGGCTTCATCTATGGGATGACACCATCACATCTCAAACACCGCAAATCGGCTCATGCCTGTTATTCGGCACAACGGGGACCGCCAGCAAACCGGGTGCCCTGAAGCCGGACAAGGTCGTTCTCCGTGATGGGTGGAAACAAGACAGCCTCTATTCCCTCTTGAACCTCAGGTTCTCCGGATGGCACTCATATAAAGCGACGAATTCAATAATCTCGATAATGAGCGGCGAACCTTTCGTGGTCGAAAAGCTCGAAGAGAGAATTCACTCCTGGCTGCCAACCGCCAACGCGTCAACCAGAGACAGGAAAATATACCGGGAGTGGCTGAACTGCTTTCAAATCGAACTCAGCGGCTACGAGAAACTGGTCCGTTATCTAACAGGGTTCGGCTCGGAGTGGAGCCAGGATCCTCCCAGGTTCGCGGAAATCGTCTACTTTGACAAAGACGACAGCTTGTCCATGGACATCTCCATAACCAGGATCAACAAGTGGCACGGGTGGAACCATACCAGGACGATGGTGCTGGTTAGAGACAAATACCTGGCCGTTCTGGATCAGGCGGACGGGAACGACAAGAGAAGGTCGGCACTTGCATGGCATTTACATGGCGATATAACGGAAGACGATTCTTCATTTCTGCTGGACCAGGGAGCAGATAAACTCAACTTCTTCCTGCCGCGCAACACCGGCTGGTACCAGGTTGATTCCAACAAGCGTGAACCAGTGGATGACGGAAAAGATATTGAGGTTCATAAGTCCGACATGGATGTATTCCTGGAGTCGTCAGGGAGAGACAGCGTTGGCTTCATCGGTGTTTTTCAGCCGGTGAGGGAAGGAAATGACATCAAGGTTGCTTGCGTCCAGGTTACCGATGAACACGGGAAAGAGGCGTATCCAGGGGCTATCGGCGTAGAAGTGACGGAGCCGGGTTGCCGGGTCATGATCTGCTCAAGCACCAAGAACGCTCTTTTCTCCTACGGGGGAGAACTTCAATCAAACGCGGGTTTTATCATCTATGAAATGAGAGATTCTGATACCTCCATCAAGTTCGATGGAGGCGATGTTTTCATTATCGAAAAGACAGAAAAACCTGACTGTATCGTGTTTGGTTCGACTGAACTTCTCGAGGGTGAGGATTGGACCTATTCGGGGGACACGTTGCGGATCAGCACTCCGGGAGACGAGGGCTGCCTGGAGATCAATTAGGAGCCTTCCGGCCGGAGCGCCGCTTGTTGAGAGCTTCAACGCATACGATTACCAGGCAGGAGGAGAAAGAGATTAGAAGCAGCCAGTGCCTTATTCCGTCAACATAAGTCACGGCTTTGTAACTCAGAATTGTATACACCGTCATCGCGAGATATACCAGAAACGATACGAAGAACACGAGGTAGCCGGCATTTACCTCCGCATCAACGGCGACTCTCTCCGATTTGATCCTGACCACCGGCATGCTTATCATTACCGCTCCTGCGATGCACAGGATAACCGGCAGCCCGCCCCAACCAAAATCCAACAGGGGTCTCGGCACGTTGAACGGCCCGGGAATTGTCCCCAGCCCCAACAGCGAAACGAGTAGCAGTACGGCGCCGGAAACGGCGACCGGGATCCTTCCAGGGGTGCCGAGAGGAACCCCTACCGCCTTTCTTCCCTCTTCATACACGTCGTCCCAAACCGCGGCGAAAACGACAAACAGGTAGACGAAGATCAGGGCGGCGAAAAGCATAGCGCTCCTGGAGCCGACCTGGTGAACGATGACAAGAGCAGCCGCGGAACCGATCAGGCTGGCAGAGATGAGTACCGGCCTGAAATTGCTTGAAGCAAGCCGTCTCGGTGTTTTTCCCAAGCCCTTAATGCCCCCACGGGTTTCCTCGTTCATTTCTCTTGAAACCCTTCTTCGAGATAAACTCTGAACAACCAGTCAATTCCGTTCGCGGTCGTATAGACGGTTATCTCCTGCACCCCGATGTCATCGTTTCCCCTGCGGATATGGGTTGGTAAATCCAAGTAGAAAGGGTGATACCAGGAAGCCTCCATGATATAGACATCGTATCCCCCCTCAAGCAGTTCTCTGATGTAACCAATCAACTTTTCGATTCTTTCAGGTTGGTCTTTGGCTTCTATCGGACCGGAGGTTATTACGTTCTTCCCTACTATTACCTTTGAATAGAAGGGAGCGACTATCACGGCGTTCTCGGGAAGCCCGTTGGCGATGTCGTTGACCCGTCTGAATCCCGCCTTCTGGTCAGCGTGTGCTTCCAGGCCACGGGAGCCTACCATCAGGGTGGTGATCTGCATGGCCAGGAAGGCAATGATGAAAAAGGTGATCAGTGCCCTGTATGCGTTCCTGCCGATAACATCTCCAACACGTTCAATCAGTACCGGTGCTCCTATTGCCAGGAGCATGTATATTATCAACAGATGCCGCGCGTATGAAGAAGCGACGTAAGAATCCGGGTAATAGTAGACCCCGGTACAGATGTAATAGCTCCAGAACGCCATGACAAGGAGCATGGCTACAGCGAATGAGCGCTGGCTTCCTCCGGCTAATAACATGAGGAGTATCCCTATAATGCCCGCAAGAACCAGCATGGGAAAAGGTTCGAATATAAACGTATACGCGTCCTTGTACATCTTTGAGAAATAGGGGCGCAAGAGATTCTGACCGGCCCTCATAAAGATGTCTCTTATGCCGCTGCCTATTCCCCCGGTGTTTTCCGTTTCGGCCGAGCTGTTCTTTTCCTGGGTTTGCGTTGACTCAACATACCCCGAAGCAAGAGGCTTCTTATAAATCATCGTATTTAGAAGCAGTATCGGAGAAAGCGCCAGGATCAATATGAGTATGGCCGCAACAGTCTTCCATAGCTTGAACGACCGCCTGTTCAATAAGATGATCGGAAACAACCATACTATTATTAACGCGTATTCGTACCGCATCCAGATAGTCAGCGCAAAGGAAACAGCGCAGAGCAGATACCAGCGAAACCGCCCGTCTCCCCCGTACGCTATCCTGGCGAGAAAGTAAAGGCCAACCACCAGCAGTGCACACCCGGGGATGTTTGAAAACAACATGTTGTTCCAGTACAGGAAAGGGGCCGAAAGCGCGAGGAGAGCGGTCGCGATCAGGGCCTTCTTTTCGTCCATGACCAACGCGACAAGCATATACAAGAAGATAAGAAGGACCAATCCAAACAGCGGAATCAGGTAGAAAGGCCCTTGTTCACCAAGAAACATGCCAATAGCACAGACGAAGAAAAGGCCGTAGGCCCTGGTCGGTACAACCCTTCCCTTGGAGAACGTTGTACCGGCCGGAGTGAATAAGGGTTCTTCCAGTACCTCGTTGAGCGGAATGCTCACCGTAAGGCTGCCGGTCTCCTTCAAGTTTCTGCCGATTAAGTATGCTTCGTGGTCATCGGGATGAATAGACCAGTTTCCACCGCGAAGATTTGTGTAGTTCATGAGCAGGAAGGAGACAAGCAGTAACGCCACCAGGGCCAACCGGTAAGGCGATTTCAGGTTCTTTTGCCATCCCGACATGAGCTTTCGTAACAAGCAACACCACGCCTTTATCAACCGTACTGCTTATCGACTAGTAGTTCACCATTTGGACACCGTTTCTTCTTGAGCCCATGCCGCTTAAACCTGCATCATCAGGGGCCTGTCATCCTGGCATTCCCCGGGTCAGTCGCGAACGTCGTGCACCGGGTTGGACACCTGCACCAATGAAGGAGACAGGATTATTGCTATAAGGCCTACCCCGATCGCGAGAATACCGCCTATTCTCCCAGAAGCGGCGATCCTTATTAAGACCAGGAAACCGGTAAACAAGCCGAGTGCGACCACCAGCAGGATTTCCACCCCGGCTTGCCTTGCCGATTTCTCGTCCGGCCTCATGATAGTTTTCTCCTCGTAGGTGAACATGGTAATCACGCCGGTTGCCAGGACTACCGCCACCAGGATATTCAGATTCAGGAAATCGCTTACAAATCCCTTCTTGATTTCCTCAATGAGCAACAGGAATATGTAGACCGCCAGCGTCCCGAAGAACAACTCGTGGATCACCAGAGTCGCGTAATCAATGAACCTGCTTACCCTTTTCTTTCTGATTAATCTCTTCTGTGAGTTCTTCTGGTCCATATACCTGCCTCGCTAAACAGGGCTTCCTGGTAGACAATCATTTCGTGGTTACGGTCAGTTTCAACGATTCTATGATGATTTCCCCGTTGTCCTCCACAAGTCCGGGGGAGAGCACCGCGAACCGCAGCACGCCGTCGGTGGCCATCGCGCCCGAAATATCTATGGAAGCCGTCTTGGTGAACAGTTCTCCCTCCCGCTCAGGGGCTGTGTACCCCGCGATGATATAGTCAACGTTGGTCAGGGAGACGCCCGGATCGTACTCAAGCGTTTTCAATGGAAATGGATCGAAGAAGGATTCCCTGGAAAACGCGAAGCAGGAGTCTTCCGATTCTACAATCACGTCTCCCATCTCCAACTTGATAGAATTGACACCTTCTTCCAACTCCTGAACCGTACTCTTAGAGCCTTCATAGACCACAACCTTTTGCTCCTGGTTAATCTCCATGACCTGTGAGTATTCCGGGTGCCACATCCTGACGCTGATCTGCTCGGCATCAGTGTAGAGTGTAACCTCTTTGCTTGGTCCCACCATGTAAACGTCATGGTCCGCCAGGAAGACCTCTTGAAAAGCGCAGAAATAGTTCTCGGAAAACGATATGTCGCTCATTAGCACGTCAGAGCCGCAGTTGAATACTATCTTGTAGACGCCCTCATCCAGATCCGGTAACAGCGCATAGACTCGATTCGGCTTGCCGGGAACTATGCTGGCGGAAGCGTCGCCGTCATCCGGGACTGTTTCTGAGTAGACCAATTCATCACCTTTGAAGATATGCATGGACAACTCATCTTCTCCCTGGTATATATTGATATCCTGCTTTGTTATCGACAGCAACGGACTTTCATCACCGGTCACGTAAGCGTAGAACGTATGTGGCCCCCTGAGAGTCGCGTTAATCCTGGTCGGCTCATTTGCCCTTGCGGCATCGATGAACGGTTGCGGCTGATCTACTTGATGGTGATAGGTCGCCACGCTGTATCTTCTGCCCTGTGCCAGCTCCTCTTCAGCCATCCGGGGAAGCTCATCGATGAAACCATCTATCGTTTCATACACATCCGACTTCTGATAAAGCGTACGGTCCTTATCTTCAATCTTGTACCATTTCAACATATTGAGCGAATTGTTGTTGATCGGCATGTACAGGTATCTGCTGTCTGGAGGCCCTTTCACTCCGATTAACAACTCATTAGGATTCCCTTGATACTTGATCTCCGCAGTTAGACGATTGAACTCCTCGTAGGGCACCTCGACCTCAAATGTAACCTCGTCGGTAATCATCTTCATCTGTGGTACCTGGCAAATCACTCCCTCTTCGTCAGTCCCCGCGATCGATGAGAAGGTGAAGGGCGATACCATTTTCACCTTACCCGGTTCTCCCCAGGGTCCAAACTCGAGGACAATCTCCGCCCCGAACGGAGCAACACTCAGGTAGACAAGGACAACCACTATCCCCGCCGCGACAAGGACGATGAAGGACCATACGAGTCTTTTCACAGTACGCTTCTGTTGTCCGTCAATCAACTCTCTATCTCCCCTCAATACTGTCCTGATGCCGTTTCCGGCAGGCGGTCTGAATGAAGCCTCCGGGGATCCGGCGTCTAGCCCGTCGGCGTATCGCTTTTTCCAACGTGTCCCCTTGCCAGGGACAGTATAGTTCTATACAAGCTGTCAACGCTTACTTCGTCAAGGGAAATGCTGTCGGGATACGTCTCCAGTAACTCCTTCAACCCCCCGCTCAGGGGTCCGACTATCAGCTTCTCATACGAAATCGCTTCTTCCGCGACAACCCCATGGCCCTCGGGAACTATGGTAGGAATGATGACAACATCGGAAACCTGGTAGGCCTGGCTCAATCCCGCCACGTCCAGCCACCCAAGATAGGTTACTTGAGGACACCTGGAGGCGCACTCCTGTACCAGGTCCCGCAGCAGACCTTCACCTGCCACCAGGAGCTTCATATCATCGCGTTCCCTTACCGCCTTCTTAAAAGCGTCCAGCAACAGGTCTATGCCTTTATCTTTTTCCAGCCTTCCAACGTACAGGATTTTCAATTGGCGGCTTCCCAGCAGTTCCGTGAACGGCTCATCTACGATAGGCGATTTCCTTATTCGTCTTGAAGGATGGACAACAGTCAGCCTGTCGGTAGGCACCCCGTAACCCTTGAACAGGTTTGAATGGTATTCACTTATCGGGAGCGCTCCCGCGGCGCGTCGCCACAGCCAGGATTTTACGACACCTACAAGCCCCGAGAAAACGCCTATCACTAGTTTAGCGAACCCCCCGAGCTCCATCCCCATATTGACCTCGAGGCAATCACCGCACCCGAGAACCCTTTCCGAAAAACCACAGGCTTCATAATAGGGGCGGGCGGGGCATATCCAGTCGTTCCTCACGTAGATTGGAATTCTCAGGATCCTGGACGCCAGGTACGGCGCGAGGCTCAACTGCAGGGACCCGAACAGTATGATGACATCACAGTTCTCCTTCCGCAGCAGGGACAGGAGCCGGAAAAATACACCGGGCTTGAACGTCTCGGAAGTAAGCAGGCGTAGACCTTTCCTGAATGAGCTCTTTTCCAAGGCGTAAGGTCTGTAGATCCCGATTCTCTCGACACGGGAATCAGTACTCTCATCGAGTTTCTCGATATAATGAAGGGCGGCAATCGTGACCTTGAAGCCGTTCGACCCCAGCGCCTCCACGGTGCTTTCCACGTCGGATTCAATGCCACCCCTCAGTATCTTCAAGCCGGTGGGATAAGGAGGAAAGGAGGTATTTAAAAGAACCACGCATCTATAGCCTTTCTCCTTGAAGAGATTTACCAGTTTTGTGTAATCACTATCTAGCGCTTTTTCGCCACAATACAAAGGTTCTCACCTAGGCCTTTCGGGAACCTGATCCCTAACCCGAACAGAACGGAAAAAGGGAATTTAAAAAACAGATGCTGCATGGCCTTGGGTGCCCTTGAGAAATAAGGGGAGTCCCACAAGCCGTCATACCTGGTATCCTTGATCTCGAAACCGTTGCTCCTTAGGATTTCAAGCCACTTCTCGTTGGTTAGAACAGACACATGAGTGCTATCCCTGTATCCGAACCAGTCCCCCTTTTTCCATCTTCTCCCAAGGGACCCTGTATTCGGCACCGAGAGAACAATCAGCCCGTTCTTTCTTAATGCCCTGTTACACTCCCGTATCACCAGTTCCGGCTTGTGTGAATGTTCAAGCAAGTCAAAGCATGTAATGACATCGAAGTACCCGTCACTGAAAGCAAGTTCCGCGGCGTCTCCAACATGTAACTCTGACCTCTCCGTTACTTGCCTGGCGCTTTGTATGGCGAACTCCGATATGTCGATACCGACAGTTTCATAATACTTCTCCGCGTAACTCAAGAAATAACCCCGCCCACAACCTAGGTCCAACAGCCTGCCGGAAGGAACGGACCCCCTGAGATACCTTGTCCAGAAACCGTGATAGAAAGGCTTCCTCCCCTTTAATATCGCCGTTCCGGAAAGCGACTCGAAATAATCCTCACCGAACTCATGGCCCGTGGATGACATTTCAACTCCCGCATCCACTGAACCGTTTCTTGATATCTCCCTGTAGATGCTTGAAAATTTCTCGGCTACAACTTCCCAGTTAAACCTCTCAAGGACATCTTTCCTCCCTGCCCACCCCATCGCGTCCCTGAGTTCTCCGTCGCCAAGGAGCTTCGTTATGGCCCCGGCCAGTTCTGATTGATCTCTCTTGACCAGGATGCCGTTTCTCTGGTTGTCGATGATATCCACCACGCCAGGTCCTTCCGTGGCTATCACGGGCGTGCCGCAGGCCATGGCTTCGATACAAACGATCCCAAACCCCTCAAATATTGACGGCACGACCAGAACTTCCGCCCGGTTGTACCATTTGACCAATTCCTCGCCAGAGACCCGACCCAGGAAAACAACGTTTTCGGACAACCGCAATCGCTCGATATGATCTTGAAGCTCACTCCTCAGTTCTCCCTCGCCGACCATGTACAGCGTTACATCCGGTCTCGTGGACTTGACGTCCTTCAAGCTGTCAATCAGCAGGGGAAGGCCTTTCCTCTCACAAAAGCGACCGACGAACAAGACGCTCGCCGGCAACCTCTTGACGCCTTCCGGCTTGAACACGGATGTATCAACCCCGATGGGGATGACGGTAATCTTTTCGGGGAGGATCTTGTAGTCGTCCACCAGGCTCTCCTTGGTGGTGGTAGATATCGCGACGATTTGTTGAGCCCTCCTGTAACCAATTCGTTCCAGTCTCATCAACGGCTTATAGACAGGCCTTCCAAGATACCTGTATTGCTGCGCGTACGTATGGTTTGCCACATAGACCAGGGGGACTCTCGGTGTTCTAAAGAACAGGACCCCGCCGGGGCCACCGTAAATTTGTAGTAAATCCAGCCTGTTTCCACTGATAACTTCCGATATCCTTCTATTGACATTGAGTGAGAAGTGAAACTGCCCCGCCCCGAACACGCCCCTGGCGGGAATTGTAACGTGATCACGGATATCGTTTTCCCTGCTGGAGAAAACCACGACATCAACTTCCTCCTGGTCCTGAAGTGCCCTGTAGAGATCGTAGGCCTCCACGCCCTGGCCGCCAATGGGAGGGTAGAAATCGTAAGAGACCAGCCCCATCCGCATCACCCATCAACAACCCGGAATCGGTCTAAAGCAGGTCTTGTTGCCGTTATCATAGCGCGCCCCTCAGGCCCAGTTTCCCCAGGGCGTTTCGGGTGTCCACGACCGGGACCTCTGAGGAGGCAATGAGTTCGAGATCAAGGTCGGAGTGAGCCGTGACGATCACAAGGCAGTCACACTCACTTATGGTCTCGGGCGAGAGCTCGCGCGAGTGGTACTCCTTTCCGCCTGCCTCAACCATATCTATGTAGGAATCGTGATAAACCACCTCGGCTCCGCGACGCGCCAGCAACTCGATCACCTCCAGTGAAGGCGATTCACGGGTGTCGGCCACGTCCTCCTTGTAAGCCACCCCTATCACCAGCACCTTCGAGCCTTTCGCGCTCTTTCCCTCGCCGTTCAGGGCCTCCACGACCCAGTCCACCACGTGGAAAGGCATGCCCCGGTTCGTCTTGCCCGCCAGCTCGATGAATTCGGGGTAAAAATCGTACTGCTTGGCCTTCCAGGCCAGGTAAAACGGGTCCACCGGTATGCAGTGGCCCCCCAGGCCGGGCCCCGGCCTGAAAGACATGAACCCAAACGGCTTGGTCGCCGCCGCCTCCACCACTTCCCAGATATCGATGTCCATCCGCCGGCAGAGGAGTGACATCTCGTTCACCAGCGCTATGTTAACGGCCCTGAAAATGTTCTCCAGCAGCTTGGTCATCTCGGCGACCTCGGGCTTGGAGACCAGCGTAACCGAGTCCACTATCCGCCTGTAAAAGGCCAGGGCCACCCGGCCGGACTCTTCGTCCAGACCACCCGCAACCCGTGGTATCTTCTCCAGGGCGGAACCGGCCGTGCCGGGGCTTATTCTCTCGGGGGCGTAAGCCAGCAGGAGTCGTTTCCCCAGTTCCAGGCCTTCCCTCTCGAATAACGGGAGCATTTCCTCCCTGGTGGTACCCGGGTAAGAGGTGCTCTCAAGGATTACCAGCTTCTGACCATCTCCTCCGCCGAAGTTCCTGGCCACATCAGCCGTGGCCTCCCGGACGAAAGAAAGATCGGGGTTCTGGTCCGGTGTAAGAGGCGTAGGCACGCATATCACAACGATGTCGCTCTCGGAGACAGCGGAAAAACCGCGAGTGACGGGAATCCCCTCCGCCTCTATCTCCTCCCTTTTCTCATCTTTTATGTACTTGTCTATGCCGGCAACCTGAAACCCCGCCTCCATGAGGCGCCTCGCCAGCGGCAATCCCACGAAGCCCAACCCCACCACTGCCACTCCAGCCGAACAGTCTTGAATGCGCTTCTCAAGAGCAGACATTAGGAAAACCTCTCACCGCCGTTTGACTATCAAGTCGGCAAGCAACCCCAGCATGGCCACCTGGATCGCCGCGATTATCAGAATCACCGCGCTGGGGGTAACGTGGAGAGGCTGCGTTATGAGGTCGTAGATCAGCCGCCCGACCCCGACAAGACCGACAACAAGGGCCATTGGCATGAAGACCTTCAGGGGATTGAACCAGGTTACCGTCCTTATCACCAGGGTGATATACCCGAGAGTGTCCTTGATGGGGTGGAAAGTGCTGGTCCCTTTCCTCGGGTAGTAGTCAATATCGAGGTAGTTGACGTTGTATCCTGACGAGAGCAAGGCGAGGGTGATCGTGGAAACCCATGAATGGCCCCAGGGGAGCAGTTCCATGTACTTCATGAAAACGTCCTTCCGTATCGCCCTCAGGCCGGCGTTGAGATCGGGAATGTGGAAGCCGGACATCCACGAGGCAAGCTTTCGGATGAACCACTTCGCGGGGAGGCGGAGGAACTTCAGGGTTCCCGCCTCCTTGATGCGGGCGCCCACCACCATGTCGGAGTTTTTCTCCTCCATCATCTCGAGGAGGCGGGGCATGTCCTGGTTTGGGTACGTCCCGTCCCCGTCCGTTACAACCACTACATCGCCGGTCGAGGCCTTGATGCCTGTGTTACGGGAAAAACCCCCTCCCCTGTTCTGCTCGTGCTCCAGGAGCTTCACGCGGTCGTACCCGCGAACCACCCGGGCGGTGCCGTCGGTGGAGGCGTCGTTGACGACGATAAGCTCATACTCCCAACGAGAGGCGTCCATGGTTTCCTGGATAACCTCTATGTCGCCGCCTATCGCCTCCTCCTCGTTGTAGGTCGGCACCACGATGCTTACCCTGTCTATCTCCACATGACTCACCTCATGTTTGTTCTACCGCACGGAAACCCCACCCTGGAGAACAACCACGTGATGTCCGGGGTGGAGAGCCGTGAGGGGCATTCCCCTCACCACGGAAGGTTGCCCGGCAGGTTCCCGTAGTCGGGAAGCTGTGATTGCCACTTCTTGTACTCGTCCCAGGCCGGCATCGGGTTGCCGTAGTAATCAAACAGTCCGTTGTAGGCTTCATCCCAGGACTGACCTGGTGGGTCGTCTACGTCCTCGTATATCCATATCTTCTTGCAACCGGCACCGAAAAGCCCCCCGACGCCCACTTCTCCTATCGCCCGGCGCTGGCCCTCCACCGAGAACTCGACCCTTCCGGCGTGGGGCCAGCCTATCTCGGTTACAGTCACTTCCTTGTTGCCGTATCCATGTGCGCTGACCATGTTACAGAGGTAACTGTAATACCAGCTCCACCACTCGGGATAATCATAGGGGTGGATCGCTATACCGTCGCAGACCGCGGCCATGCTGACCGACTGGTTCACGCCGACGGTCGTTCTGCTGTCAGGCGGTAGCATGACCGTCTTCTGCTGGGTGGTGCCGTCACTGAACATGAACGTTATGGTGGCGGCCGCCTCCTGTGCCCCGGGGTTCTGGAGCGTCAACCACTCCTCGAAGCCCTCCCGGGTGGTCCCCTCGGCGAAGTACCAGGTCTTGCCCGCTTCCGTGCAGGCGAGTTCCACGGTCCCGCCGGGCCACTTGTTATGGTAGTTGAAGTACATGGGACGCTCCACCACGATCGGCTCATCGCTGTCAAGCTGGACCGAGACGTCCTTGTCGGGGCCGACGATGTCGTTCACCAGCACGGTCTCCCTTGAGTGTGCGGGTACCGTTAAAGTGTCCTGCTGAGTCCCGCCGGCGGCGAACATGTACGTGAACTCCACGTTGGCACTCACGTCGCCCGGGTTCTGGATCGATATCCATTCTTCGAAAGAGCCATCATGTTCATTGTTCCTGGTGGTGCCCTCGGACAGGAACCATGAAGTGCCGGGAGCGGTAGCGCCCACCTGCGAGTGACCTCCCGGCCAGGCGTTGTGGTAGATGAAATACATGGGCCGCTCCGCGATTATCGGGTTCGACGCCTCGATCTTCGCGGATACGTCCTTGTTGGGTCCGACAACACCATTCACCAGTATTGTCTCCCGGGACGTGGGGGGCATGGAGAGCGACTGCTTCTGCGTGGCCCCTCCCTCAAACATATAAGTGATATCCACGGTGGTTGGCTCCGTGCCCGGGTTCATGAGTGAAATCCACTCCTCAAAACCGGGTTGGGTCGCCCCCTCGGCCAGGTACCATGTCTCCGACAGCCCCGGCACCCCCGCCTCTATGGAGCCTCCGGTGCACCACCCGTGGTAGTTGAAGTACATCGGGCGCTCGACCACGACCGGTTGCGTCGAGGTCACGCGCGCCGACACGTCCTTGTCGATGCCCACCGTGCCGTTGACGTCAATCGTATACCTGGAGTGCGGCCCCACCGAGACGGGCTGGTCCTGGGTGGCGCCACCGGGGAACATGTAGGTGACGGTGACGTTGGCCTCGGTGTCCCCCGGGTTCTGTATGCATATCCACTCCTCGAAACCGGAATGGGTCGCGCCCTCGGCCAGGTACCAGGTTGTCCCGGGCTCACTTACCCCTACCTGGTCTGTGCCACCGGGCCAGGCGCCGTGGTAGTTGAAGTACATGGGGCGTTCAGCAACGATGTCCTGGTTCGATTCGACCTTCATGGAGACATCCTGGTTGGCTCCCGCGAGGAGAGCGTCATAAGTGGAGAAATCGCTCGCTGACCGGGTAAGCCCCTGCAACATCCCCCCGCTGATCACGTACGCGCCGGGGTCGGCGTCCTTGACACCTTTGTAACCTGCGCGGAGAACGCCCAGGTACTGGTACTCACAGATCCCTCCGAAGTAGAGTACCCCATCATTCTTGTAAGGTGGGGCGTCGATGTCCCACCCGGGCTCCTGCCATATCTGGTAGAACTCTACGGTGCCCTTGTACCTGTCGGCGACCGCGTGGCAGAAATCGTACCAGTCGCTCATGTTCTTCGGGGGTCCGTACCCCGGATATGCCACGTTGGGGTCATGGGCCCAGCCGGGAACCCCGCTTCCCATGGTTATGAGAATACTGTTTACTCCCATGCCCAGCGCGGCGTTAACCTGGGCATCGATATCACCCCAGTAGAAAGACCCCTTTTTCCCTTCGACGGCGTTCCAGCGCACGTATATCCTCACGTTCCTTATGTAAGTCTGCTGGGAGGTGGGGATCTTCACCTTCATCTCGTTTGCTACATCGTGGCTGAAAAGACCAACCAGTTGCCGGTCGGCGACACCCAATCCGGAAAACGGCTTCAGGCCGCTTGGTTCGATTGCCGGCCCGCCCCCGCTGTTGCCGGAGCCCGGAGCGGAACACGCCACCACCATCACCATCGTTATCGCGAGTCCCACCGCGACTAACACCCTTGTTCGTGAAGACCTTCCCACTCCTGCCTCCTGTCTCCCGTGTTTTCTTTCTTAGACGCTCGAGGACGGTTCCGGTTCGCCACTTGATCCCGGACGGTCACCCCTGCCAACTGTACGGAGCATTCGACAACCGCCCTGCGCGTCCCTTGCGCCTGTTCGCGCCGGGTCACATTCCGTTGCCGTTCAATACCTCCGCGGCGAACTCGATATACTGCCTGGCCGTGTTCTGAATATCGTGATTGGCAAGTACGTACTTCCTGGCGGTCTCGCCCAGCGACTTTCTCTCGGCGGGGTCCTTCATTAGGCGTTGCAGGGTCCCCGCGAGTTCATCTTCCTCTTCGTCGCCGGTGGTTATCTTCAGGCAACATTCGTCCGGCATCTCGCTGAACGCGTAGTGGTCCGAGACAATAATCGGACTCCCCGCCCCCATCATCATGATCACGCTACCGCTGGTCTCACCGGCGCTGGGGTGCCTCAACGCCACGAAGGCGTCAGGCACGTTCAGGTACTCTCGGAACGTACGGGTGTCCACGAACCCCGTTACCAGGACGTTCTCGTCCAGGCCGAGGTCCTCAATCAGGTGTAGCGCGTTACAGCCGGGCAGCATCTTGCCGACCAGGAGCAGTTTTACAAGCCGTCCCCGCCCATTCAGCGAAGCCAGTGCCTTGAGCAGTACATCGATGCGCTTGCTGGCGGTCATGTACCCGTGGCAACCCACTATGAAATCATCGGCGCTGAACCCGAGTATCTCCCGCACCAGCTCCGGCGACCTCATCCTGTCCTGAGATGGCGGCGCGTAAGGATGCGGAACCACCCTGACCTTCGCCCGGTTGTTGACCTCCAACACCTTCCGGCGGGCGAACTCACTGTGCACTATTATCCCCAGGCTACTGTCGACAAGGCGGTCCACCATCGGGTAATCGTACCAGGAGTTCTCGTCGCGGTCCTCGAGCGTTGTCTTCACTATCCGGGACCTCTCAGTCTTGTAGCAGTAATCGAGCTCCCGCAGGTATCCCTTCACGTCGTTGTTGCCCACCGTCTGTGAGAACACGAAGTGGTGCAGCATCGGCTCGTGGAGCACTACCAGTCCCGGGTACTGGAGCAACGTCGAGTAGATGTAGGAGTGTTTCTCGTTGTTCCCCATGTGGTAGATGTTGATGTCGTAATCGTTTGTGCCGTTGTTCCTTACAAAAGTACGATAGTCCTCTATCTTGAAGCAGTCGTGGAGCCACGACGCCGACGGCCGGTAACCGTCGACGATCAGGTCAATAGGCCCGTAGCCGGACAGGTACTCCAGAAGATCCTCGGAGTAATCAGATACTCCCGACTTTATTGGGTTTAACGGGCTAAAATACGCGATTTTCAAACAATACCCTTCTAGACAACGACATAATAATACAATAATACAAAATATATATACGCTGGAGAGCTGAAAAAGCGGACAAATGACGCACTGGTGCCTGTCACCAGTGCGTCATTTTTCGGGTGTTAGCGGTGGCGGCGCAGTTTGGCCCGGAGAAACCGCAGCGTCCGCAGGGGGCCGCGCGACTTGAGGGCTTCGTTCTCAGCTGACAGAGCTTCAATGTCACGCCGGAGCGCCTCGAACTCCAGGGCCTGTTCCTTTCCCGCCTCGCCAAGCTCTGTTACGAGTCGCTGGGCTTCCTTGAGCCTGCGGTTGAGCTCGAGTATCTCCTCTTCCTGCCGGGAAATCGTGTCCAACTTTTCCCTTCCCGTCCTCGATGTCTTCTCGACCGATGTTACCGCTTTCCTCTTGCGCCCGACAAGGACAACGAAATCCGATGACAGGTAGTCACGCGCCGTGTGCGCGTCGTCAAGGGCGATTATCATCTTGAGAAGAGCCGCGTCACAGGGGTCCCCCTCGTCAAAGTTGCCGATTATGCCTTCCAGCAGCGGGTGGAGCAGCGCGCCTCCTATCTCCTTGAGTTCAACGGTCTCGAAGAACCTGGATACCACACCCAGAACCTCGGAGGAGCGCACCGCCTCCGAGGGGTCCGCCTCTATCATGTGGCCGATTGGCTTTCTCTCGATAGAGTCGTGGGCCTCGCCTGTGATGCTGTTGTGCCTGTAGCGGTCCGGTATGACGGCGTAGACCCTGTTCACGAGGTCAAGCTGGCGGTCGGTCCACTGGAATCGGTCCGGGCCCACGAACTCGTGCATTATGAGCAGACCTCCGTCGTTCAGCGAGCGGTGGACCTCCGATAGGCAGTGCTCCAGGTTGGTGACGTGGTGCAGAGCGGCGGCGGAAACCACGAAGTCGTAGCGCTCCTCCTCCAGAGAGTCCCGGTTCAGGTCGAGCTTCCGGTATGTGACCGGCCTGCCGCAGGCCGCTTCCCCGGCGAGCCTGACCGCTTCGGCGGAGATGTCGACGCCTTCCATCGCCGTGCTGTACCCCCCGTCGATGATGTGACGCTCGATATAGCCCGAGCCGCTCCCCAGGCTAAGGCCGACCTCAACGGGACTGTCGAGGTGCTTGCCGGCGGCCCAATCGACCCAGTAGGCCTCGTCGTCGCCGGTGACCTTGCGGTTGATATACCGCTCGGTCAGTGGGTGCTCTGCCCAGGCAATCGACCTCATCAACTCGCTGTCTTCACGAAACGAGGTCTGCTCACCCCAGCATGAAGCCACTCTCTCGTCTCTGGAACCATGGAGCTTGTCGCCCGACCGCAATAGAACCACACTCCCAAGGTGTTGAGTGCACCGTCCCGGTGCAAGGCGGGAAGTCAAGAGCTCACCAGGTCGCCGCAGCGGGTGACAACCGCGTACTCGCGATGACTGAAGAGGATACGGTTTATCTTGACGAAGTTCTGGTTCACTTGATGGAAGAGTTCCTGCTCGTGGGGGTCGATGATGGCTCCACGCGAGGAGAGCTCCAACTCTTCCAGGTTCTCCTCGGGGGGCAGGGGGTTCAAGAACATAACGGTCGGCTCCATGAAACCGCACGAGAGGCATAACAACTTCAATGTCTCGGGGTGCATCGGGTGTATCCTGTCGGAGTCTTCCAACGCGTAGTTGGCCACCGCGTACAGCGAGAACGGGTTCGGCGTCTCGATGATGAGAACCGCGTCGCCCTCCAGTTTCTTGCGACACAGGTTCAGCATCCTGATAAGCCGACCCGGTGGCTGATGCCCCGCGAAACGCGAGAGCACCACCCCGTCCAGGGAACCGTTCGGCAGGGCCTCCAGGTAATCGAAGACATCCACCTTGCTCACGTCCAGATCGTTATCGCGGCAAAAACCGACCAGGGTAGCGTCGCTCTCAATCCCCCTGGCGTTTATTCCCTCCCGGGAAAGAATCTGCAGTAGCTCGCCTCTACCACACCCGATGGCCAGGAAGTTCCGGCACCCGCGTAAATACGGCAGGTATACCCTCTGGCGGTCCCGGACCATGCGTGGGGAGCCGTGGATCCTCTGCTCCAGGGTCAGCACATCCAGGGAGTCCAGTAGCTCATCGGCCTCTCCGTCGCCGTTTCCCGCGGGTTTCTCCACCGGTGGTGCCCGGACCGGCTCTTTGCCCCGGAGAAGATTGATCTCATTCTCGAAGTCCAGCATCCGGCCCTGGAGGTACCTGTTCATGAAAAGGATGTTCGCACGGAACAGGGCCAGGTCCCTGCGCATGATAGTGCTCAAGATGTCCTCGTTTATCTGCAGATGGTCGAGGTACCTCTTCATATCGTTGATGCTACGGGTAACGTAGGCGTTGAAGAGGCGCTGGTTGTCCATAGCGGGATTGACGTACCACCCCATCAATCTCCTGGCGACCCTCTTGACCAGCGAGAGAAACGGGCCTAGAACGCGCCGCCCCGATTCCAACCTGCCGGGCAGGTTCTGATCGTAGTAGGCGTTGGTCAGATGGAGGTTCTCCATCAAGGTGTCCTCATCGAAGGGGTCTATCCTGTGCCCGTTGGAGGTTCTCTCTCTGAGACGTTGCCTGAGCTCGTCAAGACTCCCTGAACCTGGAGCCTCGGGGCCGTCCGGCCCTGGTTCTGTTTTCCGCGACAACTTCTCACCACCTTCGAGGATGCGACATGGGTAAATATGAGATTATCATAGCACAGTCGGCTTAACCTGATATCTCGAGAAGCCGCGTCTTGATGCGCTTGGCGGCATCCAGCCAGGTCCACTTTTCCCTGGCGCTGATAGAGGCGCGGAGTCCCCTGGCGCGGCCCTCCCCGGGGTTCTCATAGACGTGCCTCATGAGTGATGCCAGGTGGTCCACATCGGGGTCGGCCCACTCGAAGCCCTCGTAGTAGGGACACTTGGCGACCGCCGGGATCATCCGTTTCACCTCGATGGGATAACCGACCTCCTCGTTGAAGAACTCGGTCTGCGCGCTCCAGGGGGTGCTTATCACCGGCAGGCCGCAGGCCATCGCCTCCAGGGTGGGCATTCCCCATCCCTCACCCCTGGTGGGCAAAACGAAGCAGTCGCTGGAGCAGTAGAGCGAACCCATCTGGTAACTTGGCACTTTCTGATTCAGCACAAGCACCACCGGCGCCCGGTCGGGGCGAAGCCGCATCGCTTCCACCTGTCGCTCGATGTTCGCCGCGGGGTCGTTGTTGATGACCTTGAGGAGCAGAAGAACGTCATCGGAGGAAGAGAACTCCTGGTTGTACGCCTTGAGAAGTATCTCCGGTGCCTTGCGCTCGCCCCATTCGAAGACCGACATGAAAACGTACCGGCCGTCCTGCTTCCGGGAACTGATGAACGGGTTGAAGTAGTTGATGTCGACCCCCAGCGGCATGACGTTAATCGGCCTGTCCACGCCACTCTCCTTAAACGTCTCCAGGTTGAAGTGAGATGGCACCCATATTTCGTCCAGGGCGTTTGCCTGCTCCACCCAGTCCGCCGGTATCCCGGTGACCTCCAGCATCGAGTAGCCGACCCTGTACTTGCCGCTGTTCTTGAAGAAAACGTCTCCCTGCCCATAGACCACCTGGGTCACGCCCAGGTCCTTCGGCTTGCGGCGGACCTCCATGATGCGCTCGTCGTCGTTGGGCGGTTCCTCGACCCCGTAGACGAAACCGTAGCGGACATCCACGTCCAGCGCCTCCAATGCCAGGACCAGGTACTGGGAAGACACCGCGTACCCTGAGGGCGCGTTTATCCAGGAGTGCCACATAACCCTGGTCTGGTACCTGTCGTGATAGCGCCGGCTCCAGCGGTCCCGGAAGGCGGAACGATATCCCTCCCTGGGCCTGCCGTGGACGGTCTCGCGCGGCTCCGGCAACTGGTGGAGCGCGACCTTTGTGCCGCCGGTGCAGGTAACTGGTAGTCCGGCTTCCTTCACCTTGAGACAGAAGTCGATATCGTCGTACCCGTCTCCAAGGGCATCGTCGAACCCGCCGGCGCCGTCAATCGCCTCCCGCGAGGCGTACATGCAGTTCGCGCTCACCCCCTCGACCTCCCGGGCGTAGTAGTACTGGTTGATATCCCTCTTGAAACCACCCACCGGGTACAGGTCGAGATCCGGCTGGATCACGTGGTAGCCGGCGTTTACTATCAAACCCCGGTCGTCCACCAGCTTGCAGCCCATTACCCCCCGCCCATCTCCAGACTCCACCTCATCGGCCAGGCATTCGAGCCACTGGGGATCCACTATCTCCGCGTGAGCCGACAGGAACACCACGTCGTCGCCGGAACCGCTCATTGGGCGGTTCTTCCTCTCCCCGGGCGTGGCGTTGTCATCCACCCTCACCGTCTCGAACCCCAGCGCGGAAAGGTTCTCGCCGACCCTGGCCGCCTCACGCTGCGTGACGACAACGACCTTTCGCGCCTCCGCGGCCAGAGGGTCTTCTGTAAGCGAACGCCCCAGGGCGGTGATGTCTGTGCCGGGTTCCCAGTCGTGTATTACTATTGTTAAGCCTTTCAATATAGGTTCACCTCTGCTTGTCTAGCCAAAGGGGTCAGGCCTCGCCCGCCGGCAGTTGCACGGTGTCTCCCTTGTAGCGCCGGCATCTTGCCGGCATAGAAATGCGCCACTGGTGCCAGGCACCTGCGACCGCGGGCAGTTGCACGGTGTCTCCCTTGTAGCGCTGGCATCTTGCCGGCATCGGAATGCGCCACTGGTGCCAGGCACCACTGGCGCATTTCTTTCTTGAGGGGGGAGGGGTCTCTCCCCTGGGCTGTTGCATACTGGGGTGTGCAAAAGGGGCCAGGCCCCTTTTGAACATTGTTTAGTGGGTAAAATACTTGCGTTTTTAGATTGACCCCTTTTGCAAGGCAGGGTGGGGAGGTTGGGGTCACGCCACTGGGCATATGCATTGTGGGGCGTGGGTTTGAGCAAAGAGTTGAACGGCACATGCCCATGGTTGGCGTTCTTGTCTGGCCGCCGCTTGTCTTACATGAGGGGTCAGGCCTTCTAGCGAACAATTCATTCTCTGGCGTGCGATATAAGGCCTTACCCCACTGTTCAGACAATTATTTTCTCCCAATCGCGGCGTAATCCATGTACCCGAAGAGGACCGTGTTCAGCTTGACCATGTTGTCGTTCAACTCCTTGACCCACTCCTCTTCGGCCATCTCGTGTGGGGGCACCACCTTTGCGAGACGCTGGTTCCTGGGAACCGGGTTAGTGAACTTAATGTCGGCATCTCGAAATCCCGCCGACAGAAGCAGAAACCGCATCGTCTCGGGGTGTATCGGCTGCACGTGCGAGAGGTCGGCGTAAAAGAAGCTGGCGAATATCAGCAGGCATTGCGGGTTGGGGGTCTCGGCGACTATGTACCCCCCGGCCTTCATCTTGTTGTAGGCAAGGCCAACCATCTCAATCAACTCGCTTGGGGTCATGTGCTCCGCCACCTGAGACAGGAATATACCGTCGAGGCATTCATCCGGCAGGCCGGAGAGGTGCTCGATGGCCTCCGCCTGCCGGGCCGCCAGCCCCGCGTCGACGCAGTACTGGACCGCGTCACTCTCGATGTCGATGCCGTAGCCGCCAATCCCTTTTTCGCGCATCAATTCCAGGAACTCCCCGCGCCCGCACCCAAGGTCCAGCACGTTCTCGCAACCGGTGAAGTACTCCAGGTACGGCTGGTGGCGCCCTTTTACCAGCTCGCTGTCTCCACGATGAATGCTCTCGAACCAGTAGTAATCGAAGAAAAACCTCGGCGGCGTCCTGGAGCGGTCAGGCGACACCGTTCGGTCCTTTCCCACCCCACCGGGCCCTACCTCGGGCTTCGCTACGAAATCATCAGCGAGGGGACCGACATCCTTCATGTCCGACCGGTCCGGCTCTCCACCTTCACCACGCTGCCTCCATGCCCTCTCCAGCCGCCCTATTCTCTCGTCGAACCTCTCGCCCTCGAGAACCTTGACTCGCCCCAGCACGTTCCCCCGTTCAATCACGTCCAGCCTGTCGTTGACGCTCCTTAACTGGTCGGCTATCCCGTGAAGGGCCCTGGTGGCGGCGCCGTGTATCCCGTGCAACTGGACCACGATGGGGTTCACGTACCAGTACACCGCCTTCTCGACGATTCTCTTGATGTAGCGCTTCACCCCGCCGGTGATCCCGATTAAACGCTCCTCTTCGAGGGGCTCCCCTTCCAGTGGGGCCAGGCTCTGGTCCAGCGATACCAGGCTCTGTACAATGTTCTCCCACGCTCCCGGTAGCAGGTAGACGATATCCTCGACCTCGCGCACCTCCGAGTGGTACGACTGTCTGCGACCTGTCTCACGCTCCAGCAGAACGCTGGCGACATCCTCGAGGATGTCGCCGACGTCAACGTTTACCGATTCCATAGCCCCTCACCCCGCTTGCGGACCTGTCTTCACCTCGCACGGTATGTAGAGAAGTCCCACATCGTCAATATCGCTTTTCATTTCAAACTGGTATAACTTGTCCTGCCAGTGATAAACGGTCTGTTCATCGCGCGAGTGCGCCGCCACACTGACCAGGTACCTGCCCTCCAGCATGGGCAGCGACTTGAGGTCGAACTCCACCACCCCGTCGCCCGCCACGGTGCCCATCTCCAGGCCCTTCAACGCGGTATTTGTCCCAAAAGCGGTGAAGCCCCGGTAGTCGTCGAGGCTGAACCCGAACACCGGGTCGACGATCGGCTCCCTGGCCTCATAGCAGACCCGCACCTTCATGGAGCTTCCGGTATAAAAATCATTCGTCTCCTCGCCCCTGTCGTTCAGCAGTCGCACCTCCGTGATCTCTATCTTCCTGTTGCCCTGCTCCGATGCCTCCTCCTCGGTCTCCATCACCTGGTGATAGTGGTTGACGACCTCCTTTGGGATGCCATCCCTGACTATCCTCCCCTCCTCGAGCATGATCACCCGATCGCAGATCTCCCTGGTGACGTCCACGTTGTGGGTGACGAAGATGATCGTCTTGCCGGAATCGCGGAACTCGTCTATCTTGTCCAGGCACTTCCGCTGAAACGCCTCGTCACCGACCGCGAGGACCTCGTCCACTATCAGTATCTCGGGGTCGACACTTATGGCCACCGCGAACCCCAGTCGAATGTACATGCCGCTGGAGTAGTTCCTGACGTAGTTGTCGATGAACCGCTCGAGCTCGGCGAACGCGACTATCTCATCAAACTTTCCATCAACCTCTTTGCGCGAGAACCCCAGGATAGAGGCGTTGAGGTACACATTCTCACGCCCGGTCAGGTCCGGCTGGAATCCGGCCCCCAGCTCCAGGAGTGCGGCGATGCTCCCGTCAGTCATTATCTTTCCGCTGGTGGGGTAGATTATCCTGGTCATGCACTTGAGCAATGTCGATTTGCCGGAGCCGTTGGCCCCGATTATGCCCAGGGTCTCCCCTTTCTCCACGTCCAGATCTATGTCGCGGAGTGCCCAGAACTCCTCGTACCCGCGCTTACGGAAGAACAGGACCTTCTCCTTCAAGCTCCGGACATTCTCGTGATAGAGCTTGAACATCTTGGAGACTTCCCTTACCTCTACCGCGTGCTCCATGAAACCTCCACTATATCTGCTCGGCAAAGCCGCGCTCGATCCTGGCGAAGACGTAGTAGCCCCCTACCAGGGTTACTATCGAGAATACCACTGTTATAAGTATCCCCCAGAACGATATGTATGCAACCTGTGGCCCGTAATGATGCGGGTTGTAGATGGCGTACTCCCATAACAGCACGATATTGGTCATGGGATTGACCAGGTATAGTGGCATGAACTTGGGAAACTGAGAGGCCACCAAACCAACCGGGTACACGATTGGAGATAGCCAGAACAAGGCGGTAAGGGCCACTTCCACAAAGTGCTGGACGTCCCGCAGATAGACGTTTGCCGCCGACACCAGGAGCGCCAGCCCCAACGTTAAGACAACCTGCAGGATAAGTATAAACGGCATGAGCAGGAGCCATGGTGAGAAGTGCCACCTGATAAGAAGCATGAAGACGAAGAACACCAGCATCTGGAGGACGAAGTGGAATATGTTGGCTCCCACCGCGGCGATGGGCAGTATCTCCCGGGGGAAGTAGACCTTCTTCACCAGCCCGGGGTTGGCGACGATGGAACCCACAGACTGCATCAGAGAGTTGACGAAGAACAGCCACGGCAGTAGCCCCGACATCAGGAACACCGCGTACCACTGGACGTCTCCCCCTCGCGCCAGTATCGAGAAGACGATACTGAAGACCAGCAGCATCACCAGGGGTGTCATGAACGACCACGCGAACCCCAGCACCGATCGCTTGTACTTTACCTTGAGCTCCTTCACCGTCATGTTCCACAGGAGCTCACGGTGCGCCCACAGGTCTTTCAATCTCTCGATCACGATTAGGAATCCCTCGTTTTCTCACTCGGGTTAACCTGTTGATTCTACCAGAATCGCCGGGCCTGCGCCCCCGGCGCGTGGCTCGGCCGCTATCGCTTGAAGCGGAAGCGGATAAGCGTCCAGATCGCTTCCAGCCCGTCGGTGGCCTTTATCTTCTTGCCCGCCTCCACCGTGCGGGCGCTGTAGGAGATGGGTATCTCCCGGAGCCGGTACCCCCGCCGGAACGTCTTGGCGGTCACCTCGGGACAAAACTCGAACCTCTCGCATTCCAGGTCGAACGAGCGCAGGACATCTGTCCTGAAGACCTTGTAGCAGGTTGCCTCGTCGGTGATCCTCTTGCCGAAGAGAATTGTGGCGGCCCACGCCAGCAGCTTGTTGGCGATGAGGTTTGGCAACGCCATGTTCTCGATAGACCCCATGAAACGGCTGCCGTAAACGACGTCCGCTTCGTCGCTTATTATGGGCCCGATGAGCCGGGGGTAGTCGAGGGGATCGTACTCCAGGTCGGCGTCCTGGATGATTACCATGTCCCCGGTAACGTGGTCCAGGCCGGTCCTGATGGCCGCCCCCTTGCCCCGGTTTACATCGTGCTGGAGCAGTACGATATCCTCCTGCCCGCGGTACGCCTCCAGGCGCTCGGCGGTACCGTCGGTGGAGGCGTCATCCACAACCACCACCTCTATCTCAATATCTCCGAGATCCACCGAGCGGACCAGGTGTATGACCTCGTCGATCGTCGATTCCTCGTTATGCACCGGCATTATCGCCGAGAGTTTCAACTTCCTCTCCCGTATCTTCCGATGGAGCCCCCTCGTGACCGAGCAGCCCTCTTCTTCCATAAACCTGGCACAAGACCCTCTGAGTATAAGGGGGGAGAGCCGGTTGTGGCTAGTGAGGCGATCCCCGTTAAGCAAGTGCCATTCCCTGACCACGGGAAAAAGCAGTCCAGTTCCTTATTTGCGACCTACCGCAATCTGGTTCATTCCCATCTGGAACCTCCTGGATGCCACTACCTCGAGTCCTCTCCCCTCGAGTAGGTCCACCAGTTCGTGAAGTCTGTAGATATGGTGATGCACATCACTCACCCCAGGGTCGGTTATTCCGACGACCTGAAGCATGTGATGCACTCGATCCCCCAACCGTGTCGGCGTGGTAACTACTATTTTTCCGCCAGGAGCAAGCAGGGGAAGATAAAGGTCAAGGAAATCCAGCGGTCTCTTCAGGTGCTCTATCAGAGCAATGGCCAGAATGGCATCAAATGGCTCCCGGCAACTTAAGACCTCACGCTGGATATCCAGCACATGGGCACTTACCCGGGGGTAAATGCTCAGCAGTTTCTCTACCACGTTCCGGACGGAGTCCACCCCAACGTAATCCGTATCCCGGGGAAGGAACTCGATTATAGTGCCGACACCGCAGCCGACATCGAGAACCCTTCCATGCACGTAGGGGAGTACCTTGCGAGCCCTTGATCGGGACAATAGAACACTGAAGCGGTGCCTTATTCTCGTTTTTATGATCGTTCCCACTGCTCCCTGTTATTGAAGGTCTATTACCGGAAAGATTTGAAGACATTATAGTCGAAGTTCATTTGGTATTTCATCAGCTGATACGGCCTATGCTCTCAACCACCTCGGAGAAGCGCTCCCACGAGAAACGCCTGCGGTACTCTTCCACGTTTCTCCCGAACTCGCCCGCCCGCCCTTGCTCGAAGAATTCGATTATCGCCCGCGCGATAGCGCTGGGATCGCCAGGCGGCACCAGGTAACCGGTCCTCCCGTCGTCAACTGACTCCGGTAGCGCCCCGACAGTGGTCGTGATGACCGGCTTCCCGAAAGCGTAAGCGATCTTCACTATCCCGCTCGCGGAGGCGGAGGTGTACGGCAGTACCACGAGGTCAGCGGAGTTGAAGTACCTCGGCACGTCTTCGTTCGGCACATAACTGTCCACGACGGTGACGTACCTGTCAATCCCCGAGCGCTCGATTTCACGTGAGTACTGTTCCATCTCTTCCCAGAACTCACCCACTACCAGGAGTCGCAACGATGGTATTCGCCTGACGGCCTCGGGAATGGCACCAAGCAGGTTAATGAGGCCCTTGTACGGGCGGACAAAACCGAAGTAGAGCACTACCCGGTCCTCTTCCGTCAGCCCGAGCCCGCTTCTGGCCTCCGCCCGGAAGGGGGTCGAGGGAAAGACGTCGAGAATCGGCAGGGGGACCACCGAAACCGCGACTCCCTGCATCAAGCTTAGCAGTTCTCTCTCCAGTTCCCGGCCGGTGACCATGAAGTGATCGGCCCGTCCGAACGCGATTCGCGAGAGCAGTTTGCCCAGCGAGCGGTGTTCATGCTGGACGACGTTGTGGCACCAGAAAACGATTCTGCAACGCGGCAGGCGATGCTTGATGTACCCGGAGATGTAGCGGAAATGGAGTGCGAGAGCGGGGTTCACCCAGGAGAAGATTACCAGCCGTGGGTTGAACTCGCAGGCCCGCCTCGCCGCTTTCCTCCAGCTCAGCGGGCTTGAGAACGATAGTATCGGCTCGTTGTCGGCCTCGATACGTTCCGCTGATTCGTCCTTCTGGGTTCGGCCGGGAAAGAGGAGCTGGGGATACTGCTTCTCAAAGGAGATGAACATAACGTCGTGGCGCCGGCGCAGGTTCTCGACCATCAGCGTGGTGTACTGTGAGATGCCTCCCCGCAGCGGATATGTGGGTCCGATGACTGCTATTCTCATTGCGGGCAACCCGTCCCGTTCTATTCGGGCCTGCCGGTGGCTTCGCCCGGGATACTATCGCCGATAGCGCGCCTCTTTTTTCTACGGAAGAACAGAAGCCCCCCGAAGTATAGAACAAGAAAGGCCACGGCGACCAGCGATACCGCTATCCCGACGTAGAGAACACGGGGGTGGAACCGGAACTCCACCGTCCCCTGCCCTCCCTCCAGCAGGACCCCCCGGAATATCAGGTTCGTCCGGAGTATCTCTTTCTTCTCTCCGTCAACATAGACGTCCCAGCCGGGATACTGCATCTCGGCGGTCACCAGGAGCCCCCGGCACGACTCGTCGGTCTCCAGTTGGAGGTGGTGCGGCGACCTGGATGTAACCTCCACCAGCCCGGGCTCAGCCGGTATCTCCTCCCCGGCGGCGGGCGGGTACACCACCAGCGCGGTCTCGCGTATTCCCTCGCCCCGGGTCTCGGCCATCTCCTGGTAGACCTCCTCATTGTCGGAGAAGGCGACCGCGTCACTCATCCAGGCCCGGGGTTTGGCGGTTACGTTCCGGTAAACATTGACGCCCTCCAGGTACGCCTGGTGCTCGAACTTGCCCTTCGCCAGCTTGCGGTGAATCCTCGCTTCGCTCAGGAAGTACCGGTCGTTCATGACGTCCAGCAGTTCCGAGGTCAGGCCGCCCTCGTAGAAGAGCCCCACCTGCACCCCCGGGGACACCGACGGCACCACCAGTTCCCGGTAACGGTCGTAGTCGGCCAGGATCAGTGAGTCGTCCCCCGTCGCCTTCTCCAGGCCATAGACGGCCCCGTCGTCCAGCGCCCTGTACATGTTGTTCGCGTCCGTTTCCACACGGAAGGTGCCCGGCTGGGCCGCCACGTACCGTGAGGCGGCCGCGTCCCCGAAGATGTCATCGGGATTGACCTGGACCATCACCCAGGGGGTGTTCAGGGCCACCAGGTCTATAACCACCAGCGTCACCAACCCGAACGACAGCCAGGCGGACCTCTCCTTCTTCTCCCGCCCCATCACCCACAGCAACAGCAGCAGGCCCAGGATCAGCAACACCGGCGTTATCATGCTCATGAAACCCATTCGGTTTTCCTCGCCGCGCCCCGGCCCACGGAGCATCATGAACACCGACAGTACCAGCACCAGCAGTAGAACGAGGACGGTAAGCACCGCCACCAGGCGCAGCGCCCGGCGGTATTCGCGCCGGTCGGGCAGCGAGTACGCCTCGAGGATGTGGTCGGCGCCGAAACCGGCAAGAATCGCCACCCCGAACCCGAAGATAACAAGGGTGCGAGCGGGGTTGTGGAACCGATCGAAGAACAGGTGTGCCTTGTAGAGCACCGTAAACAGGTATCCTCCCGGCCCCAGGGCCAGGATGAGCGATACCAGGACCGCCACCCAGAAAAAGATGACAAGCCCGCGGCGCCTGCGGAGCAACGCCACCACCGCCAGCGCGCCGCCAACGATTCCCGCGTAGCCGTACATCTCCCACATCAACCACCCTCCCACGTACTCACCGGTTGTCATTCCGAAGAAATGCGGGAACACGAGGCCGACCGCCTGCCACGGCGGCAGACTGCCGGTTCGGGCGATCTCGAGCGGTATCTCCTGCCGGGTGGACAATCCGATGAGCTGGTAGGTCGGGACCAGTTGCGCCGCCGCCAGCGCCGCCCCCACCGCTACCGTTGTTCCCAGGGCGGCAACACCGTAGGCGAGACCCGTCTTCTGTGGATCGCCACGGTACCTCTGCAGCGCCGTGAGGGCCACGAGCCCCAGCAGCAGAACGCAGACGTAAAACACCGACTGGATGTGTCCCGCCAGTAGCGCGATGCCAACCGCCACGCCGGCCGCCACCGAGTAAGAGAAGCGGCGCCGGGAAAGCGAGCGGTAGAAGAGCAGGAAGATAAGGGGGATCCACGCCGCCGAGCTCTGCTGGTTCATATGGCCGGCGTGGGCGACCATGAATCCGCAGAACATGTACGTTACCGCCGCCACCGCCGATCCTGCCCGGCCGATTTTGAGGTCTTTCGCCAGGATATAGGTGAAGACGCCCGCCAGGTAGAAATGAATAACCACGAATGCGCACTGGGCCTTGAGGGAATAATCCGCCCCTACCATGGCGTAGGAGCCCACCATCGCCAGGTTGATGGGGTAAAGCATCGCCGTCTGGTACGAGGCGAAGAACGGATGCCCGCAAAGCATGTACGGGTTCCACAGCGGAAACGAACCGCCGGCCAGCGACTCGGTGGCGAAGAACCGCGCCGGGTAGAACTGGCGGATGAAGTCGAGCTCAACGCCGAAAGACCACTCCCGGCTGAACAGCACCCGTGACCACACCAGCACCACCAGCGCCAGGAGGCCGGCGAGGATGAGCCAGTCGGTCCGGTTCCACCGCTCCCTGGAGGTCACCAGGCTCCCCCCCCAAACGCGCCACTGGTGCCTGGCACCAATGGCGCAAAACGCACGTTGGGGGCCTGGCCCCTTCCGTGCATGCGCGGTTTAGGCATTTTCAGTCCCGTTTCTTCAAGATCATGACCCCGTCGCGCTCGAAAACGGTCCTGTACTCCCCGCTCTCCAACACGCCCCCTACGACCTTCTCGTACTGGTCGGCGGGCAGCGGCCACACCGACGAACCGCTGTCAAGAGCGATGTATTCGACCTCGGGAAGGGGGAACTCCGATGTGTCGGCCCCCTTCTCCAGGTGGCGGTAGGTCTGGGGGAAGATGATCTTCGCCCCATCACCCAGGCCGTCGAAGTACTCCCGGTCGACGTACTCCACGAAAGGCTCAGGGAACATATACAGGTGCTTTCGCTGCGACAGGTGCGCCAGCATGAACACCTGGGCGGAAACCGACGCGTCCTCGGGTATCATGGAGATACCTTCACGCATGGCGTCTATGTGAGAGTCGGAGCTGTAGAGCTTCGTGTTCCAGGAACCGGATAGCGGGCTTGGGCCGAAGTAGAAGTTGCCGGCAAACGCGCAGGCGATCATCACGAACGCGACCGCGCCCATCACGTACCGCTGCCTGAACCCTCCCTCCGCCCAGTTCTTTATCTTCCTCAAGCCGAAGATAACGGCTATGAATATGAACGGCGTCATAGCGGCGGTGTACTGGTTCAGGATGGTGTGCTGCGGCGAGAAACTGCTGACCATGTTGATTATGAACGCCGGCGCCGCCGGCAGAAGGTAGGTGGGCGCCAGCAGGCACAGGAACCCCACAGGGAGCAGGAGGTCGAAGAAATATCGGAGGTTCTGCCTCGTGGCAAGAATGTTGAACGTGCGAAGCGGGTGGAACGCCATGTTCCTGGCGGCTTCCAGGGGAGTCTCGCCGAACTGCCCCAGGCGCCCGCCGTACTGGTACCCCACCGGTGCGAACGCGGGAAGGAGAAACAGCACCGAGACCAGGAAGTAACCGGCGGAGCCGATGGCCACTATCTTGCCGGCGCGCCGGTCGTACTTGAAGTAGACCAGGAGGCCCAGCACAAGCACCGCCAGCACCATGTCCTCCTTGCAGATGGCCGCGGCGAAGCACAGGACGTAGAACCAGGTGAACTTCTTTCTGTCAATCGCCAGGAACGCGAAAAGGAGAAAGCAGAGGCCCAGGGACTCCGGGTGGAAATCGAAGAGGTTGAAGTGCTGTAGCGCCGGGTAGGCCAGGTAGGCCACCGCGACCGCAAGCGCCACCGGGCGGCTCTTCAGCTTGTCCCGTGCCAGCAGGTACAGCGGGAGCGCCCCCAGGCCGAGGGCGACGGTCTGAATCGCGAGCAGGGCGGGAGCGTTGCCGCGCACCCAGTACAGCGGCATCAGCAGGAACAGTATCGGCGCCATGTGGTCGCCGAAGAGGTTCATTCCCCTTATAGTGCTGGTAGCTCCGTCGAACCGCGACAGCAGCCAGGTGACCTGGTTGAAGATCGCGGTGTCCAGCGACGAGGCCCGGAAGTTGGCGTAGCGGAGAAGCGACAGGGTGAGAAAAAGCGCGATATACCCGCCGATCAACACCAGCACGAAGATGAGGAACGCCCTGTCGGGCCGCCTCTCACCGGAGCCCTGCCCCTTCTTTGCGCCGGCATTCTCCCCGTCGGCCTTCTCCGGCTTCCCGACCCCCGTCATCTCCATGTCAGCCAATCACGCCCCCCGATTCGCCAGGCAATCCCCCTTGAAAAATGTTTCGTCAATTGGGTGGTAATACCTCGAATATCACCGTCTCGAGGTCGTGCGGCTCCGGGTACTCATAGTGGTTGACCCATCGCGCGATCTCCCTTACCCGCTGCCTCGCGTCGTCCACTATACCGAACAACTTGAGCTCGTCATCCACGCCCTTCTCGGTCTGCCCTATCACCATGTATCGAACTCCGCGCTGATACAGCTTGCCCGGGACATCGGGGTGCTCGACATCCCTGTCCTCCACCGGCAGGTCCCACGGCACCGGCCTGAGGTAGAGGACTTCCCCCGAAGAGTACAGCCACTGGAAGTACGGGCCGGCATCTACCGCAACCGCCTGCCCCGGGGCGTTCTCCTCCAGCCACAAGGCCGCCTCACCGATGCCCTTACCGCCGTGGTCGTCGGCGAACGCCTTGTAGTTCTCCTCGATGACCCGGTCGGCCCGGACCAACCCGTGAGTCACCGTCACCACCAGCAGGCAGGCAAGGGCCAGCCAGGCCAGCCACCTCGCCGACGCCAGCAGCGCGGTCCGGGTGCCCCCTTGTAACTTCCCGCCCGATGTCCTCGCCGCCACCTGGCCTTCGGAGCCGAACACCTTCCCGGCACTGGTCGCGAGGTCCACCAGAAGGAAGCCTATCATCAGGGCCACCGCCGGGGCCGCCGGGGCCATGAAGCGCTCGTAGGAGTAGTACCAGAACATGTGGAAAACCACGAAAAGCCCGAACCAGCCGCCTACCACCAGAAACGCCTTCCACCTCTTCCGGATGAGGCACCAGAACGCCCCGGCATAGAAGAGGACCGAGAATATGGCGTCCGAGGTACCGTTCCACGCATAGACCTTGAGGCGGTGCTTCAGGATGCTGAAAGTCACACCCGGGGTGTAGTTGTCGTACTCTCCGGTGTACGCCGTCATACTTCCGGTCGCGATCTTGTTCCGGGCCATGTATATCACCATCGGCCCCCCGAAGAGGGCGAGCATCACCGGGGGTTCCCACGGCTTGAGCCGGGAACCCCTGATAAAGATCATTACGATAAGCACCATCAGGGGGAGGAACAAGATTCCCTCCCACCGGGTCAGGAAACAGAGGCCGCCGGCCAGCGCCCCCAGCATCCGCCGTGGCATCGACGCCCGCTTGCAACCGGTGATGACGAGGTATATCCCGCCCGAGAACAGGAACGTGAACAGCCCCTCGGTCATGGGAAGACACGTCCACTTCAGGAACGTGGGCGCGAAGGCGACGATGAGGGCGGCAACCAGGCCGGTCCAGCGGTTCATCAGCTCCCTGCCGATACCGTAGGTGGTGAGGACGGTCAGGGAACCGCCGAGCAGGGCTATCATGTTGGCCGAGTTCTCCAGGCCTCCCGACAGGTACCCGCCGAGCCATGTCGCTATGGGGTAACCGGGAAGGTACTTTATGTGCGTGACACCCCTGACGGTGTATGTGAACGTATCCCTGATGGACCGCGCCAGGATGAGGAAGTAGTAGCTGTCCGCGGTATACTCACTGTGCCTGGCGAGGTAATGCAGCCTCACCAGGAACGCGACGGTCATGATTCCCAGCACGACTACTACCGGCCAGTGAGCCCTGGCCAGGCGCGCCAGCCGATCGGGCCGCGCTTCCCCGTCTTCCGCCTTGGTTGGCCCGTTACCGCCGTTGTTAGTGTCCCGTCTCATAATTACGGTATTAGATGCCATCCAGCCTCTCGACCATCTTTGAAGCAATACCGTCCCATGACAACTCGGCGCGTATGCGGCTGGAGGCAAGCAGCGCCTCCTCTCGTGCCCCTCCACTGTCGAACACCGCCCGCATGAGCTCTCTCAAGTGGTTGTACTCCGGCTCGGCCCAGTTCAGCCCCTCCTCGGGAGACGGCAACTGCCGGCAGTCAATCCCGAACAGGGACTTCCCGTTCACCAGACGGGCATTTGAACCCCAGTCGGTGGCTACCACCGGCGTCCCGCAGGCAAGCGCCTCAACCGCGGTCGTGCCCGCCTCCGACGCCCTGACCGGAAGCACCAGGCAGTCCACCGACCGGTACAGGCTGCCCGCCAGGTAGACCGGTATGTCGTGGTCCATCACGAAGACCACCGGCGCCCGCCCCGTGGCCAGGTTCATGGCCTCGACGGCTTCCTCCACGTAGGCCGGCCCGGCCTCGTCAGGCGTGTTCACTACCATGACCAGGACGACGTTCTCGTCGGCCGCGAACTCGTCGGTATATGCCCGGATCACCGTCTCGGACGCCAGGCCGGGGCCCCAGTCGACGGGGGCCAGGAACGCGAAGCGGCCGGTTAGCGGGTACCCGGTAATACGCGGGTTGTGGTACTCAGGGTCGACGCCCAGGGGCATCACCACCACGTCCCGGTCCACACCGGACGCCCGGGCGGCATCTCTCTGGAACTCACTGGTGACCCATACCTCGTCCATCCGGTTCATCTCCCTCACCGCCAGGGGTGAGAACCGGTCGTAGATGGTGAACGTGTAAGCGATATTGTAGGAGCCGTCCGCGGAGGAGAGCGTTTCCGGCGGTCCGAATACAACCTGGGGGCGGTCCCTGTCAGCTCCCCGGTTCTTCATGTCGTTTATCCTGAAATCATCGAGTACGGCGCGGTCCACTCCCTCCAGGAACGCCAGGTTCAATTCTACGCCCACCCTGTCCAGCGCCCACAGTAGCTTCCTCGTCGCCCGCGAGTACAGGCCTCCGGTGGATATGAAAGAGCGCCAGGTGAGCTTTCGGGTGTAGAGGGAATCGTACTGCTCCTTCCACTTCCCCATGAACACCTCCCGCGAGCGCTTGAAGGTACCGGAGAAGTCCATGCGATTAAGGTCGGTGGAAGCGTTCTCCAGGTGCTTCACGGTCGCGCTGCCGCAGCAGAACACGCGGTAGCCCGCTTGCCGTGCTTTCAGGCAGTAATCGGAATCCTCGTAGTAGGAAAAGAACTCCTCGTCCAGCGGGCCTATGGTGTCAATAACCTCGCGCTTGATATACACGCATGCGGCGATGACACCCTCCACCTCGCGGTCGTCAGCGTACTGCCCGATGTCCCGCTCGTCCCCCGGGTACTCCTGGCCCCAGAAGCTTGGCAGCGGCATGTAGGTACCCGCGTGAACCAGGTTGCCGTCAGCGTTCACCAGCCTGCACCCCACCAGCCCGATATCCTCCGAGGAGTAAGCCAACTCCTGCATGCGCTCCAGCCAGTCGTCCTGGATTATCTCGGTATCGTTGTTCAGCAGCAGGACATCGCCCCCGGTGGCCCGGATGCCCACGTTGTTGCCCCCCACGAAGCCGAGGTTATGCCCGTTCTCGATGAGGGTTATCCCGGTGACGGACCGGAGATACTCCACTGTGCCGTCGGTGCTGCCGTTATCCACCACCACCACGTCGAAGCGGGGTTGAGATGTCCGATCCAGCAGGGTCCTCAGGCAGTCGCGGGTGACCTCGAGGCCGTTCCAGCTCAACACGATGACGCTTACCGGCTCAGGTTCCAGGGACACTACTGTTCATCCTCCCCGTTCTCCAGGCGCTCCAGGCGCTGCTCCAGCGCGGACAGGCGCTCCTCCTCCACCCGCTTCTCGATATGTGAGATACGGTCCTGGAGCTCCTCTACGTTGCTGCCCAGGTCGTACAGGGTACGGGTGACCATCATGTTGAACTTCCTGACCTGGTGAAGGATAGGGTTGATGTACCAGCTCATCAGGCCGCGGAGGAAGCGCTTGAGGACCACCACCGGCCCCCCGATCAACCGCCGCCTGGAGCTTATCTCGAAGTCGCCGTCCACCTCCCAGTTCTTGCTCACGAGGTCGAGGTTGACCTCCAGTGACTTGGAGTGGGGAGGGTACAGGAAGGACAGGTTCGGGGCGTTCGTCTTCTCCTCGGCCCAGAGGTCGGCAAGGAGGGTCGCCGGCGCCGCTACAGCCCGGTTGACCTCCTCCATTACCTGTTCTACGCCAACGCCTTCGTTCTTCAGTTTATTACCCCTTTTCGCTTTCTGTTACCCCGGAGGGCGACTTGAGGGGACCAGGTTCGGGGCCTCCCTAGAGCCCGTCGCCCCTCAAGTGGAAGATGCATCCCCATCGGGAGCCTCCGTACCGGTCAGCCGCAGGTAGAGACGTTTCACCTTCTCGTACTTCTGGTCCCAGGTGAACTCGGACAGCACCCGCTCCCGGCCGGCCCGGCCGAGCTCGCGCGCGTACTCCTTGTCGAACAGCAGCTTCCTTATCGACAATGCCAGATCCTTCCGATCACCAAACGGCACCAGGAGGCCATCTATGCCGTCCCTGACCAGCCCCGGAATGCCCCCCGCCCGGGCCCCCACCACCGGCTTGCCGTAGAACCACGCCTCAAGGAACACTATACCGAACGAGTCAGACCGCGAGGGCAGCACCAGCAACTCGCAGGCGTCGAGCAGGTCCAGCTTGTCTTCTTCGGGGATAAAGTCCAGCATGAGGCACTTGGACCGTATCTTCTCGGGTAGCTCCTCGTGAAAGCGCCGGAAGTCCTCTATATTGGAGCCGGCGAGGACCAGGCTGGACGGGTCCCCCCCACGCCAGAGGGTTTCCATCGCCCTTACCAGGTCGAACGTCCCCTTGTCGTACGTCTTCGGTCCTATGTAGCAGACTATCGGCCCCAGGACCCCGTACTTCTCGCGAAAGCGGTCCCCATTCCCCCCGGCAAGCTCTCCGGGGCTTATGCCCATACCGAGAAGCAGCATCCGGTCAGCCGGGTAGCCTTGTTGGAGAAGGAAATCCCTCTCGATCTCGGTCTGCACCAACACCCTGTCGGCTTCCATCACCAGCCGCATCTGGTGTGGGCGTGTATAGAAGCGGCTCACCTCGTCACTGCCGGACTCTCCCAGGTGGAAGAACGGCGACATCACCAGCGGAATACCCTGCCTCCTGGCGACCCTGTACCCCGTGTAGAGGATCGAGTCGTAGGGCAGGGCGGTGGCGTGGACTATGTCGAACTCCCCTGCCGCGCGTATCTGTTTCAGCATGCCGGGGACCATCGGTGACGGGAAGGAAAAGACGCTCTTCGGCGCAAGCCCGGGGACCTTCTCCAGCACCTTGAGCGCCCGGGCGTGCTTGGGCAGCCTCTTGACGTTGAAGCGGCGGATCTCGACGGAGCCCCGCGTTTCGGTCGGCCTGTCGATCCTCTCCTTACCGCCCAACCAGAAGTGCTGGATATCGATCGCGTCGGTGGTATAGACGGTAACCTGGTGCCCGTCGGCGGCCAGCCGCTCGCTTATCTCAATCATGAACTTCTCCGAGCCGCCCCTGGCGGGCCAGTAGCGGTGGATGATGTGCAGGCATCTCAACTCTGTTCCCCCCGCTTCTCCCAATCGGGGAGGTCCCGCAGGATGAACTCCCGGACCGCCTCCCGGTAATGGCGCATCGGCTCGATGCCCTGCATCTCGAGCGCCAGCCCCCGCATCACCGAGTAGCGGGGACGAGGAGCCGGCCGGCCCAGTTCGGCGGTGGATACCGGCAGCACCGGGGTGTTGATGCCGGCCATCTCGAAGATGACTCTTGTGAACTCGTTCCAGGTGCAACTGCCGGAGTTGGACAGGTGGTAGGTCCCGTAAGAACCGCCCTCGATTATCTCCAGTATCTTGCGGGCCAGGTCCCTGGAGTACGTGGGGCTCCCCTCCTGGTCATCAACCACCCGCACGCTGTTCCTCTCGCGGCCGGCCTCCAGCATCGTCTTTGCGAAATTGGAGCCCCCCACGCCGAAAAGCCAGGAGGTCCTGCAGATGTAATACCGGTTCAGGAGTCCCGTCACGTAACACTCCCCGGCGTACTTGCTCTTTCCGTAAACGCCCCTGGGGTCCGGTCGGTCGAACTCGGTGTACGGCGACTCGCCCTCGCCGTTGAACACGAAGTCGGTGGACACGTGAAGCAGTGGGATGCCCGCCTCCAGGCAGCCAAGAGCCAGGTTCTGCGCCCCGAGCGCGTTGACCCGGTAGCATGCGATCTCGTCCGACTCGGCACCGTCCACGTCGGTGAAAGCCGCGGCGTTCACCACCAGGTCGGGGGCGACATCGGCCACGCGACGCTGGACCGCCCCCCGGTCGGTGATGTCCAGGTCCAGGTCGTACCCGACCACCTGGTGCCTGTCCTCGGACACCAGTTGAAAGTCGGTTCCAAGCTGCCCCTTGCTACCGGTAAGCAATATCTTCATGCGTTACTAACTCCTGCTCACTCAAACCGCCGTTACTCTAACATTTTATATACGCACCGGCCCTGTCTTTTCCGCCCCGGGGGGTCTTTTTTACTCCACCTCACGTTGCTCGGCCTGGTGCCAGGCACCCCCGTCGCATTACGGACATCGTCTTGCGCCGACACCTCGAACGCGACAGTTGAGCCAGGCACCTACTGTTCGGCGTCGTCGCGGGGAACCTTCCCGGTCCCATTACAGTTCTTGCAGGAAACCTGCACGTTGTCGCGGCACCACTTGAAACTGTCGTCGTCGCAGTTGGAGTACTCATACACCCAGCCCTTCCCTAAGCATACGGGGCATGCGATAAACGCGGAGCCCTTGCTCACCGTCATCCTCACCCGGGTATCGAGGGTGCACTCTGTACCGACTCCGGGCTCGAGCGACACCACCGTCCCGTGTGCCGCCACCTCGTCGTATGCACGCTCGACAACAGTCTCCAGGCCCAGTGAACCCAGTATCTCTATCGCCTCCGGTTCAACAGACCCGATGAGGTCCGGTACCTCAACCGCCATCACCAACCGAACCGGCGACCCCTCCTTTATCTCGTTGCCCACCGGGGGCTCCGTGTAGCTTACGAAGAAGTCCCCGGCCGCGGCCACGTCACCGCCCCCCTCCACGGTGAGACCCGCCTCGCGGAGCACCTTTCTCGCTTCGGCTATGCTCATGCCTTCGACCCGGGGAACCAACACGGTCTTCTCCAAACACCCGGGTAGCGATATGAGCACGGCACAGACCAACAACACCGCTAACGCGACTTCCACCCCTCGACTGAACCGAATACCGACCAACTCCTTCTCGCCTTCGCGCCTTCGCGCCCACTGACTCTTATTCTACCTTCTCGTTGGCCCCCGTGGTTACCTTCCGTTTCAACTGCCGTGCGGTTTCAGGTATAATCCAATGGCAATTCAAGCGCCAGGTGCCCGCATAATCCCGGAGGTAATCTTGGGAGAGCTTAAGTTAGAGGGAGAGTCGGTTGACGCGGCCTCGCTGCAGGAAGATGTCGCTCGCAGGGTGGAGGAACGCAGGCAGGCCGGTGTCTACACCCACGAGGTAGAGTCGCGGCTGGCCGAACGCCTGCCCGACGAGGAAGAGCCCGGCGGCCTGCCCCCGGCACCGGCGCTCGACTACGCCGCCACCCGCGCCCTTTCCGCCTGGGAGGTTACCACCGCGTACCCGGTGGACACCGATAAGCAGTTCATCCGCCCCCTGGTAATACTGGTGAAAAGATTGGCACGCCTGTGGGCACGCATCGCCGTAGGGCCTATTCAGAGGGAGCAGACCGCGTTCAACCGGCACGTGGCCATGGCACTGGAGGCCCTGCGCAGGGAGGCCATCGCTTCAAGGGCACAGGCGAAGGCCGCCGAGGAAGACCTCTGCGGGCTGGCCGGGTCGCTCATCGGTGAAGACGAGGCGCGGACGATGAGCACGGCGGTAACGGAAGTGCTCGGTGGAGCCGGCCGGGTCGCGGCCCTTGGCCCGTGTCCGGCGGGCCTGGTGGAGACGCTGGGGGAAAACGGCGTGGACGTGCTGGAGATATCCCCGGGGTCCAGTTGGGAAGACCGTGCCGGCGTCGGCCCCCCGGCGGTTTCAACCGGTCCCGTCTCCTTCCTCTGGCAGGTCCGGGAGGAAAGCCTGGAAGCGGTGCTGGTAAGCGACCTCGCCTTCTGGCTCAGGCCGGAGGCGCTGATTGACCTCTCCCGCAGGTCGTACCTGGCTATCGGGCCGGGCGGCGTTATCGCGGTGGCGGTCCACAGTTACGCCCTGGGAGGCCCCGCCCCCGCCTGGTGCGTTCCCACGGTGGTCGAGGAAGCGCTGGCGCTGGCGGGTTTCACCGGGATTTCCACCAACACATTGCCCGGAGACGGCCCCGGAAACGGTCCGGCGGGCTTCATCTCGTCGGCCCGTAAAAGGTGACGGGAGAGCAAGTTGCCGGCAAGGCCAGCCGCCGATTTCCACCCCGCCTTCGTGGTACCCCGCTACGGGGAGGAGGTCATCGGGGGCGCTGAGAACCTGGCCCGCCTCACCGCGGAGGAGCTTGCCCGCCGCGGGTACCGTGTCAGCGCGCTCACCACCCAGGCATTAGACCACCACACCTGGAAGAACCATTACCCCGCCGGGGAGTCGACGCAAAACGGTGTGAGGGTCACGCGCTTTCCCGCCGAAACCCGGCTGGGTGACCCCGCGGTTCACCGCGTCATCAAGTCGATCTCCGAAGGAGCGCGGTTGAGCGAGGATGAGCAGACCCGCTGGCTTGAAGGGGTTGTCACCAGCGAGGGGCTCTTGGGGCACATCCGGGAGAACGCGGGAGAGTACTCACATCTCCTGTTCCTGCCGTACCTCTTCGGTACGACATACTTCGGGTCGATGATCGTTCCCGAGCGCTCCTACATAATACCGTGCCTGCACGATGAGCCGTTCGCCCACCAGTCGCTCATCACGCGTATGCTCACCTCCGCCCGGGGCCTTATCTTCAACAGCCCCGGTGAAAGGCGGCTCGCGTCCCGCCTTCTGGATACCAGTGACCCCGGGCCGGTGGTGGGCATGGGCCTGCACCCCCGGGACGGCGACGCATGCGCTTTTCGGAACCGTTACCCGGTGAGGGGGGATTTCCTTCTCTACGCCGGCAGGCGGGAAGCGGGAAAGAACACCCCGCTGCTTATCGAGTACTTCCGCCGTTTCGCCGCCTCCCGGCCGGGCGCGGCGTCCCTGGTACTCATCGGCGCCGGGGACGTGCGGGTGCCCCCGGACTCCTCCCACATCGTTTTCGACCTGGGAACGGTCACCGAGCGTGAGAAGTGGGACGCCTACGCCGCCGCGCGGGTCTTCTGCCAGCCCTCGGTCAACGAGAGCTTCTCGATAGTGCTGCTGGAGTCGTGGCTCGCCGGCACGCCTGCCCTGGTGAACCGCGACTGCGAGGTGACACGAGAGCACGTGCGGGCAAGCGGGGGCGGCCTTGCGTTTGGCGACTACCCCGAGTTCTCCCTCGCGCTCCTGGCGCTACTCGAAGACGGGGAGCGGGCGGATCGACTGGGTGAGGCCGGGCGGCGTTACGTCATTGGAGAGTATAATTGGGAGTCGGTCATCGGTAGACTACTCGACGCCCTGGGAGTGAATGACAGTTGAGGATATGTCAGCTATGCGCGCGCCTGGAGTACGGTGACGCGGTCAGCAACCAGGTGATGGAGATCGACCGCGCGCTTGCCTCCTGGGGGTTCGATACCGGCATATTCGCGAACACCCGTGATGAGTTCGGGCGGCAATCCGCCCGCCCGGATGAGGAGTACTCATCGTTCATGGAGTCGGAGGAGGACCTCCTTATCTATCACTATTCGCTGTTCTGCCCCAACTACCGGCAGTACCTGGAGTCGAGGAACCGGCGCGTGCTCATCTACCATAACATCACCCCCCCGGAGTTCTTCGCCGCTTACGACAAGGGAGTGGCGGAGTTCTGCCGCCTGGGCCGCGAACTCCTCCCCGAACTGGCCGGATGCGAGCTGGCGCTGGGGGACTCCGAGTTCAACCGGCTGGAGCTGGTCGGGGCCGGGTTCGACCCGGAGAAGACCGCGGTCCTGCCGATTTTCGTGGATTACCAGGGGCTGCTGGCGCGGGAGAGCGAAAAGGGACCGATGGACGCCTACCGGAGCGCCTTCAAGGTGCTTTTCGTCGGCAGGGCGGTACCCAATAAGCACCTGGAGGACGTTCTCAGGGCTTTCTACTACTACAACCGCTGCATCGACTCGTCCTCGCACCTGTTCCTGGTGGGAGCATCATGGGTCGACCGTTACGACGCCCAGTTACAGTGGCTGGTGGACTCGTTCGGCCTCTGGGGCAACGTGCACTTCACCGGGCGGGTAAGCGACGCCGACCTCGCCGCCTGCTACAGGGACGCGGACCTCTTCCTCTCGATGAGCGAGCACGAGGGCTTCGGGGTGCCGCTGGTGGAGAGCATGGCGTTCGACCTTCCGGTGCTGGCTTACTCCTCGACCGCCGTCCCCTACACCCTGGGCGGCGCCGGGGTCACGTTCAGTGAAAAGAACTTCCCCGGGGTCGGCGAGCTTATGGACATCATCCGGCCCGAGGGCGTACTGCGCCGGGCGGTCATTGAAGGGCAACGAGAGCGGCTCGCCGATTTCTCTCCCCCCGCCCTCAGGAATACGCTCAAGGGTTACCTTGACCGGGTGCTGGGGGAATCGTGACAGTAGATACTCCCGCGGAGGTGGTCATATCGGGGAAGCCTTTCCCCGGGATCCGGATAGATGTCCCCGGCGGGACAGTGGACGTTGCCATCCTGCGGCGGGGTTCCGGTGGCGAAGACGAAAAGCTTGGGACGTGGTCGTTCGAGGGTGTGCGTCCCGGACCGGCGGAGGTGGTGATCGACTGGCTTGCCGGGGACGAGGGGCTCCTCGCCATCTTCTATCCCGATGGCGAGAGGGCGCCAGGGGCGGCCAGTGCCTCCCGCGACCAGGATGTCGTGATCTCCCCGGACATGGTCGTACGAATCACATGCGCAGGGGAGACACGGGACATCGGGGTGAAGATAACCGACGCGGCACTGCTTAAACTCTACTACCAGCAGGACTCCCACCAGGACGAGTACGTCGTCGAGCACCCGTTCTTCCACGCGTTTCACCAGGCCCGCCTTCGGACCCTTGGGCGGCTTTTCCACACCTGCATCAGGCCGGGAAGCAAGGTCCTCGACGTCGGCTCCGGCTACAGTATCTTCTTCCTGTTGTCCACCGACTGGGAGTTCGACATCACCTGCTGCGACCTTGACTCGGCGGCGATGGAGAAGATGCGCGGGCTGGTGCCGGAGTGGGAATGGGTCGTCGCCGACGCTACGCGACTGCCGTGGGACGACGGTATGTTCGACACGGTATACGCCGGGGAGATAATCGAACATGTGCCGGACCCCACCGCCGCGCTGTGTGAGTGGAGGCGTGTCCTGGCCCCGGGCGGCACCCTTATACTGTCAACACCCAACCGGGACCGCCTGCTGGCCAGGACCAACCACCGGGAGATGCCGGTTCACCCGGAACACATCGTGGAGATGAACCTGGGGGAGATCAGGTCGTTGCTCTACTCCAACGGGTTCGAGGTCCTCCGGCGGACCGGCATCTACCTGGAGTGGATCCTCAACTGGTGGAGGCCCCCCGGCAGAAGAGTGGACTGGCTTGTCGCGCGGCTCACGTCCCCCCGGTTTGGTTTTCTCTACCGGCTGTCAATGGAGCTGGGGCGTCTCGCCCCGTCTCTCGCTTATGACCTGGTGCTGGTATGCAGGAAGAGGTAGGCGGCGGCGCTGCCCGCCAGGAGGGGAGCGAAGAGGGGGGAGGGTTGGCATACGCGTGGATGCGGGTGCCGGCCAGGTCCCGGACATCCATTGTTATCTTCACCCTTTGCCTTTTCGTCTATACGCTGCTCCTGCTGGTGTTCCCACGTTACAAGGGCTCGCCGACCACCCGGGGCGACGAGCCCCATTACCTGATAATCACCGAGAGCGTCATCAGGGACGGCGACCTCGACCTGGAGAACAACTACGAGCTCGAGCAGTACGCCTCGTACTTCGAGCAGGACATAATGATGCTGCACGTGACGCGGGACAACGTTTCGACCCACCCCATGTTCCTTTCTCTACTCGTGCTACCGGGTTTCCGACTGCTGGGGTACAAGGGCGCGGCGCTGACGATGATACTGCTCACCTGCGGCGCGGCCGCCCTGACGTTCGCGACCGCGGACAGGTTCGCCAGCCGGAAGGTGGCGGGGGGGGTGACGCTGTTCGGGTTCCTCAGCTACCCGCTACTGTTTTACTCCCGGTCCATCTACCCGGAGACGGCGGCCATATTCCTCCTCGCCCTCGGGACCTGGAGTTGCTGGCGGTTGAAGGAGTCCGGGCAGCCCACGTTCGCATTCCTTGGAGGGCTGTCGGCCGGAATGGTTGTTCTGTTTCACCCCAAGTACATCGCTATCTCGATTGCGCTCTTCGTCCTTTTCCTCATCGTCACTCCCGGCAGGACGCGTCGGCTCCTCGGCTGGTGGCTGCTCCCGGCCGCGCTGTCCCTGGCACTCCTGCTGCTGCTGACCGGCATCACCTACGGCCCCAACCTGCTCAAGGGGCTCACCGCCTCGGGGGGAAGCAAGTTCCAGGGCGGATTCTGGGGGACCAACTCGGTGTGGGGCATACCGGGGCTGTTCCTGGACCGGGCCTGGGGGCTGCTCATATTCGCGCCCCTGTACCTGCTGTCCCCCATCGGCCTCGCCCTTCAAAATAACCGCCTGGAGTGGGAGCGCTGGTGGGCCTTCTTCCCCCTGTGCATCGGCCTGCACGCCCTGTTCCTGGGCACCTTCCAGTCGTGGAACGGCGGTGCGGCCCCGGTGCAACGATACCTGGTCCCCCTGGTGCCGCTACTGCTCATATGCGTCGCGGTGTTCATCGACCGTTGCGCGTCAAGGGTCGCCCACGGCGCCGCCGCCGCTTTCGCGCTGCTGCAGATAATAGTAAGTATCTGGGCGTTCCGGTTCATGGTGGGGACATACGGGATGGAGAACACCGACAACATCTTCTTCGTCCACTTCCTGGGGGAGGGAGCGGTGAAGCGCTTCCTGATGTTCGTGTTCCCCCTGTACCACCCGGGAAGCCCAGGGGCGGTCCTTCTCACGGTCGCCTGGATACTGCTCTACGCGGCCGCCATCTACGCGGCCAGGCGTTACTACCTAAGCCACGGGGGCGGCAGGGTCTCCCCCATCGTGGACATCCGCCCCTTCAGGAGATTGGCCTCATAACCAACAAAACGCAAGATGGTGACAGGCACCAACGCAATATTCCTGCCAATTATTGGCAAAACGCAAGATAGTACCCGGTACCATCTTGCGTTTTGGGGAGGGAGGGGTCTCGCCCTTGGGCTGTTGCATAGTGTCTCCCTCGTAGCGCCGGCATCTTGCCGGCATAGGGACCGCCCTTTGGTCAACGGGGGAGGGGTCCCGCCCCAGGGCATATGCATTGTGGGGCGTGGGTTCAAGCAGAGTTTTGAACGTCACATGCCCGGGGATGGCGTTCTTGTCTGACCGCCGCTTGTGTGACATGAGGGGTCAGGCCTTCTAGCCGTAACGTTTACTCTCGGCCACCGCTTAAAGGCGCTGACCCCACCTGGTGGCCTTTGAGAGAGCGCCAATCACCAGGAAGACCGGGAGTAGCGCGAGAAACGCCGCGGCCTGGAGTCTCTTCCAGAACATGTGACGCTCATCGGGGTTGAGGTTCCGGTAATCACAGGCGTCGGCGACGAACCTCCTGATGCCGCCGTAGATTATCATCGCGGTTTCTCGCAACTGTTTCAGTCCTCCCGTGGCTTCCATCCGACAGCCAGGAACTCGTTTCCGTAGCCACGGTCGTTTGGCAACGAGTCGGCCAGTTCCAGTATCCGGCGAACCGCCCCGAACGCCCACGGCCGGGCCAGCAGGAGAAAGACCGCGTTGGGAAACATCTCGTCGAACATCAATGTGTAGAGCGTGTGCACGGCCACGGTGTCAACCCGGTCGAGCCCCGCCCCCTCGAGGTATGACGCAAGCTGTGGCGGGGACAGGAACTTCTCCCTTTCGTGCCCCCACAGGTTCTCGACCCCCAGGTCATAACGCTCCCCCGACGTGACCCTCTGCCACCAGTGCCAGCTCCAGGCGTCATTCCTGCACGGCGTATATATAAGCATCCGACCACCCGGCTTCAGGATTCGGACCATCTCCCTCACCATCTGTTCGGGGTCAGACACGTGCTCTATCACCCCGTAGCTGACCGCCAGGTCGAAGGCGGCATCCATCACCGGAAGCCGGAGCGCGTCCGCGACGTAGTACTCGTTGCCGCAGGGGTTGTACGCTGAAGCCGCCTTTATCGCCGCCCCGCTGAAGTCGACCCCGACCCCCCGGATCCCGTAGATCGCGTTCATCGAGTTCAGGACCGTCCCCACGCTGCACCCCACGTCCAGCAGCCACTCGCCCTCCCGGGGGCCAAGCGTGTCGGTGACCTCGCGGCACCGCACCCCCAGCCAGGTGGGCATGAGGAAACCATGCTCGCGGGCGACCCCCAGGCAGTGGTCGGTGTGGCGTCGGACCGCCTCCGGCTCGGCATAATCGGGCACATCCCTCGGCCCTTCCTCACCATCGTAGAGTCCGTGCTGCCACATGGCGAAATCGTCCAGCGTGGTGGAATCCACGAAGTCGGTTACGCCGATGTTCGACGGAAAAACCGCTCCGCATTCAGCGCAGGTAAGATGTGGAGCAACCTTCGTTCCTTCCTCGAGGACACCATGACACGCGGGGCAGCACAAGTAATCCATGCCGCTAATTGTATCGCAACGCCCCGGGCTGTTGCATAATGGGGCAGGGTTTGGCTGGATGTTGCAACGGCAACATCCCGGGGATGTCGTTCTTGTCTGACCGCCGCTTGTCTTACAGAAAGGGGTCAGGCCTTCTAGCCGTAACGTTTACTCCAGGCCACCGCTTAAAGACGCTGACCCCACCTGGTGGCCATACAACAGCTTGGGCCAGACCCCATTTGGGTGACGGTTTAGTTGCCGGTGTAGCCCTCGGCGAAGTACCAGGTCGTACCGGGGTCTGTTACTCCCGTGGAGTCGTGGCCGCCGGGGTAGACGTCATTGTAGACGAAGTACATCGAGCGCTCGGCTATCACTTTCGCGCCGTCCTGGCCCTCCACCAGGGTGGACACCTCCGCGTTGTCAAAACCCGGCATCTCGTCGACGTGAACCGTGAATCGGGAGTTCGGGAGCAGTGAGTCCGTCCTGGACCAGGTGTACCCGTCGGCCCTTATGAACGTGCTCTTTACTTTCGCGACGGAATTACCGGGATTCATTATCAGTACATAAGTATCAAACGAGCCCCCGGTGTACCCCTCGGCCAGGTACCACTTCCCTGCCGCTTCGCTGACGCCGGTCGAGTCGTGCCCGCCGGTCCGCCCACCGGCGTTGAAGTACATGGCACGCTCGGCTATCACGTCAACGTCGGATTGTACCTCGGTTGAAACCTCCGCCGCCTCGAACCCGGGCACGTCATCGACCTTAATGGTTTTACGGCTCCTGGCGGGAAGAACGAACGACACCTTCCCGACGTGGCTATCCTTCCTCAGGAGGTTCACGTCGACGTTCGCCGCCTTTTCGCCGGGGTTCTGTATTAGGACGAACGTGTCGTAGTCCTGCGCGGTATATCCCTCGGCCAGGTACCACTGCCGGGCGGGCTCGGTGACGCCCATCGCGTTGTGCCCGCCTACGTACCCGTTGTAGTTGAAGTACATCGACCTCTCGCATATGACGTCCCCGGTCGCCTCCACCAGTGTGGATACTGAAGCGTTCTGAAGCCCCGGGACGTCTTTCAGGTTAAGCGTGAACCTGCTCTCGGCGCCTACCTCGAACGCCGCGATTACCGGTGTGTCGCCTTCCCTCATGAACGTCATGTTGACGGTGACGGGGCCCTCCTTCGGGTTCTGCACCAGGACAAACTCGTCGAAGTTATCGGAGGTGTACCCCTCCGCAAGGTACCACCTGGAGGCGGGTGCCTGGGCTCCGGCGGCATCGGTCCCCCCCTGCCACCTGTTCTGGAAGTTAAAGTACATGGCACGCTCGCAGATTATCGGGTTATCCGAGGTCACCTTCGCGCTGACACCGCAACCGGGCATATGCCGGTTGACGTGAACCGTCGTGCGTGAAGAGGGGGCCAGCGTCAACGATACCGCGGTCTTCTCGCCATTCTCGTTCATGAGTTGCATCTCGGCGTTCGCGGTAGCGCCGCCGGGATTCATGAGCAGTATGTACTCATGGAAGTTCGCCGGTGGTGGCGGTGGTGGCGGTGGTGGCGGCTCGCTCCCGGTGAGGACCGTCCCGTTGTGGTCGCTGGTGTGACGGAACATCCGCCAGGGGAGAAGCGAAGCGTCGCCCCCGCTGACCTTCTTCTTCGGCCCACAGTCGAATACCCAGAAGCTTCCCCCGGGGGCGCCCCCCGGAACGTCACCGGTGCAGCATGCGACCTCCAGGTGGCCGTCGTTGTCGAAGTCCCCCACCGCCGGACTGGTGATGACGAAGTTGTCCAGCGGCTGGTCCCAGATGACCCTGCCGGTCCTGTCCCACGCCCCGATCGCCCACCCGGAGCCCATTATCGCGTCGGGATAGCCGTCGCCGTCCACATCCCCCAGCGCCGGCGACCCCAGGTTAGGGCCTCCGAACGCCTGGTTGCTCCACATCACCGTCCCGTCCGGCTTTATGGCCATTATGTGGTCGCTACCGATGCCGTTCATCGTATTGCAGGCGATCACTATCTCCCTGACGCCGTCCCCGTCTATGTCGCCCACGGCGGGAGACGAGAACGTTGACCCCGCGGCCACAACCGGCCAGCCCTTGACGGGGGTGCCGTCGTGGTTGTAGGCGTAAACCCGGTGGCCCTCGGTGGTCAGCCGCCCGATCGCCTTGTAGTAGTGGCCGGTGCCGATCACTATCTCCTGCAGCCCGTCACCATCGATGTCCGATATCGCCGGGGAGGACCAGAGGACCTCGGGGGTCACCTGTGGAAACCCCGGGACGATGCCCCCATCTCCGTTGAACGCGTACAGGAGCCCTCCGGCGGGCCACGGCCAGCCGCTGCCACCGGTCGAGTCGGCGCCCACGATGATCTCCTTGATGCCGTCCATGTCGATATCCGCCAGCGCGGGGGACGACCAGATGCTGTCCTTGTTGTCGTACGGCCACCCTGGCAGGAGGCCTCCGTGGTAACTCCAGGCGTAGACGTACTTGCCCCAGGTGCAGACCACGATATCGTCGGCGCCGTCCCCGTTGATGTCACCTATCGCCGGTGACGAGTACACGCCGTTCACACCGGCGCCGGGGGAGCTCTGGGTGGCCTTCGGCCAGCCCCACTGGGTCAGTAACACTCCGTTGCAACTGAACCCCCACACCACTCCGTTCATGTCGCCGACAAAGACCTCCATGGTCCCGTCGCCGTCCACGTCCTTGCAGGCGGGGGCCCCCCGTATCTCGGCGCCGGTGTTGTAGGCCCATTTGACGCCCGCGTTGTGATCGAAGCAGTAGAGGTTTCCGTTGGTGTTTCCGACCAGGAGTTCGGTCGTGCCGTTTCCGTCAATATCCGCCGCGGTGATCTTGGCGTCGTGGAAACTCGAGCCAGCCTGGCACAGACCCTGTACCTCCTTGGTCCCGACACCCGCTGCTTCGGCTTGAAGCAACCATGGGGAAACAAGGATCGATACCGCCATCAGCAGACCCAGAACAACAGAAAGCGCCGGCCTCAACCGGTTTCCGGCGGCATGGACTGACTCAACACGCATCGCTCACACCTTTTCTCAGGTTCTATGGCCAACAAACCCCGATACCGGGCTACGTCTCCGGTGTCCTGCTCTGGTATATTCATCTTCCTACTACTTATATCGAAGCACGCCGGCCGTTTCTTTACACCGTAGTCCAATAATAATAACGGCGTACCCGGTATGAATGTGCCCCGATGGGAGCGATTACCCGGTAACACGCCATTGCCACAGGGGGGGAGAGGGGCACCGTACCGCGTGAAACGCGGTTTCCCATCTGTTACAGTTGCGGGTGTGCGGGGAGTAAGGCCGTGGCGAGTGGGAGGCGGGGCTTGAACTCGAGAAGAAAAGCGGTTCTCACCTACGTGGTGGTCATACTCCTGTTCGCGTTGATAACCGCCGCCTACACCAGTCCGCTTCTCGCTAACGCGGACGACCACGTCATGGAGTCGGCCGCCGGAGACTCCATGTTCAACATGTACGTCATCTCCTGGACGTCACACTCCCTGGGGTCCGACCCCCTTGACCTGTTTAACGCCACCATCTTCTACCCGGAAAGCGATACACTGGCGTACTCGGACCACGGGCTGATGATGTCCCTCACCGCGCTTCCGGTCCTCGCCGCCACCGATAACCCCACGCTGGCGTTCAACTTCGTGGTGATTATAAGCTTCGTGATCTGTTCCCTTGGCGCTTTTCTGCTGGTAGATTACCTGGCAGGGGACAAGCTGGCCGCCTTCGCCGCCGGGATAATCTACGGGTTCGCCCTCTTCAAGCTCTCACACCTGTCGCACGCGCAGGTCCTCTCCGCCGGGTATATCCCACTCGCCCTCCTGTGCCTGCACGCCTATACCGAGAAGAAGAGGTGGGGGTACGCCCTGGGGTTCGCCGTCTTCACGGTGGCGATGTTCCTGACCTCCTGGGGTGCCGGCTTCTTCCTTGCCTTCGCGGTGCTCATCTACCTCCTTGTCCTCCTGGTGGTGGAGCGCCGAACGGTGATCTCGGCCCTGCGAAAGAGGATGGCATCGGCAGGGCACAGGAGACTGTACCGATGGGTGGGGATACTGTTACTGTCGTTTATTGCGGTGGTGCTGATACTCATCCCGTTCATGATCCCCTACCTGAGGGTCAAACGGGAGAACCCCGGCTTCCAGCGGGAGATCGAGGAGATATACGGGTACTCGGCCGACGTGACCGACTTCCTGGTGGCCCCCGAGAACAGCGGTGTATGGGGCCCACTGACCGGCGTCTTCCGCCCCGACCCCTACCTGCGGGGTAACGCCTCGGAGAGGTCACTGTTCACCGGCATACTGCCGGTCCTCCTGGCAGTCGCCGGCGTTGTCTATCTGCACGGAAGGCATCTGAAGCGATACCTGTTCATCAAGTGGTTCTACCTGGTCCTGCTCGTCGCCTCGGGGGTGATGTGCCTGGGCGTCACCCTTTATATATTCGGGCGACACCTGGGAATCCCCATGCCGTACCGGTTGCTCTACTACCTGTTCCCCGGGTTCAAGGCCATCCGGACCCCCGCCAGGATGATCGTCCTGGTAACGCTCTCGCTCTCGGTGCTTGGCGGGTTCGGGGTGAAGTGGCTGAGGAGTAAGCTTGCCGACCGCATGGACAGCATCGCCGTGCCGGTTGTCTTGGCGATGGTACTGCTCCTGCTGCTGGGAGAGTTGATGCCGTCGGGTATGCTGATGGCCAGGGTCCCGGCGACATCCGAGATCCCGGAGGTCTACCGCTGGATGGAGTCCCGCCCCGGGGAAGCGCCGATTATCGTGCTTCCCACCGCCTACGACCCGTCTCTTCCCCTTCCGGACCGCCAACTTCAGTACACGGCGCTGGCGCCGCTTCGCATGTATTACAACACTGTAAACTGGAAGAAGATGGTAAACGGGTACTCCGGCTACATCCCCGAGTCGTACCTCCAGGCGGCGGAGGCCACCATGGTGTTCCCATCGAAAGAGGCCCTCACCTACCTGGATAGCATAGGCGTGGAGTACATCCTCGTGGAAGGGGACCGCTACGAACCCCTTGTGGTTGACCGCATCCTCAAATGGGCCGAGCAGGACACCCGCGTCGACCTGGTAGAGGAATCAGCCGGTAACTACATACTTCAACTGAACTGACCGACAAAATATTTAACACCTGAACATCTTGCGTTTGGGGATGCCGGCGGGTCGCCGGCGCTACGGGGGAAATCGGTTTGCGTCTGGTGCCTGTTACCATCTGCAAGTGTTTTACGTCTTAAGTAGTTGCGTTTGGTGCCTGTCACCATCTTGCGTTTCAGGGGGTGGGGGGGTGTTTTAGGGGTTCCCACCAGGAGGGGTTGTCAACGAACCAACGTACGGTCTCCTCCATCATGACCTCGAAGTCCGTGCGGGGCTCGAAGCCCAGCGCGCGGGTCTTATCGAACTCGAGGGAGTAGCGACGGTCGTGCCCGGGCCTGTCGTCCACGTACTCGATGAGTGATTCGGGCTTTCCCAGGATGGAGAGTATCGCCCGGGTTATCTCGATGTTGGTCCTCTCCTGCCCACCCCCGATGTTATAGACCTCACCCGCCTCTCCCTTCCGGAGAACCAGGTCTATCGCCCTGCAGTTGTCAGTCACGAAGAGCCAGTCCCTCACGTTGAGCCCGTCGCCGTACAGTGGCAACGCGATGTCCTCCACGGCGTTGGTGATGAACAGGGGTATCAGTTTCTCGGGGTACTGGTACGGGCCGAAGTTGTTGCTGGACCGGGTTACTATGACCGGCATCCCGTACGTCTGGTAGTAGGCGCGCACCAGCAGGTCACCGCCTGCCTTGCTCGCAGCATAGGGACTGTTGGGGGCGATGGGCGACTCCTCGGTGAACGACCCATCCTCGATGCTCCCGTAGACCTCGTCGGTGGATATCTGGATGTACCTGGATATACCGCGTCCACGGCACTCCTCCAGGAGGGTGAAGGTCCCCAGGACGTCCGTCTGGATGAACTCCATGGGCCCGGTTATCGAGCGGTCGACGTGGCTCTCTGCGGCGAAGTTCAGCACCACGTCGAAGCCCTCTCCCAGCACGCTGACCACCAGTTCCTTGTCGCGGATGTCGCCGTGGACGAACGTATAACCGTACTTTCCCTCGATATCACGAAGGTTCTCGGGGTTACCGGCGTAGGTCAGCTTGTCCAGGTTGGTTATTTCTATCCCGGAGTACGTCTGGAACATGTAACGAATGAAGTTCGATCCGATGAAGCCGTAGCCTCCGGTTACCAGGATTCGCACTTTATTAGACCCCTATCCCATCTTTATGTCCCAATCGTACGGTATCTCCTCGGTGTCAAAAGGCAGTCGGTGCTCGTCGGGGTCGTCGTAGTCGTATAACTCGGTGGGAACATTTACCACGTACGACTCCTCCTCGCTCACGCACTTCCACCCGTGATACACCTCGTGGGGTATATGCACCAGGACGGGCCTGTGTTCGCCCATGAATATCTCCATCACTTCACCGTGAGTGCCGGAGCCCTCCCGGCCGTCGTACAGCCCCAGCTTTATCATGCCCTTGACACACGCCACGTTGTCGTCCTGTTTCTTATGCATGTACCAGGCCTTGACCACCCCCGGGTATGTCGTGGTCATGTAACTCTGCCCGAACTTCTCAAAGATATCATCGTCACTGCGAAACATTTCCATGAGGTGCCCCCGCTCGTCAGGGATGACAGTTAGCTGTTTGATGACCACTCCCTCTATCATGTTATGCTCCCTTGTTCGGCGAGTTTGAGAATCTGGTGCCAGGCACCCGCGTCGCATTACGAACATCTCCTTGCGTTGCCAATCGAACGCGACACTTGAGCCAGGCACCTCCTTGTCCCACCCTACGTCGCTCGACCTGGTGCCAGGCACCCGCGTCGCATTACGAACATCGCCTTGCGTTGCCAATCGAA
>Ga0180015_1000002_pt1 | contig 71158 bp, 58 predicted proteins | sample KR13_S2_MetaG_FD_116508 | JGI IMG/M metagenome (GOLD analysis project Ga0180015, IMG submission 116508) | Groundwater microbial communities from the Olkiluoto Island deep subsurface site, Finland - KR13_S2_MetaG | ecosystem: Environmental > Aquatic > Deep subsurface > Groundwater | place...
AAGCGGTTTCGGGCTTGTGATCAGGCCTGAACCTGGTCCCGCCAGTCCGAGAACAGGGAAATCTGATTTTGCCGTGCCGGAAATTCAGTTAGATGCTATGCGTAGGGGTGGGGAAAGAGAGTCCTGCGACGTGCTGACTGCTGAAAAGCCCTGTCCATAGAGGGTGAACGATGAGCCGGAGATGCCACCGCGACAACGAACTCACCGCCCTGTGTTCAGCGACACCTGTTGGTCCTCGTGGCCAAGGGATTCCGCATGCGTGAGGTCAGGCGTCTGTGCGACGACGGCCACCAGACCTCGGTAGTGACGACACGACGCGACCTCTCCCTTGAGACGGTGGCCCTGCGGATATTCTCTCGCTGGCAGCAGGAGAACTTCTTCCGTTACATGCGGCACGAGTTCGCGCTAGATCACTTGCCAACGACAGCGGTGGAACCGGCGGACCCGGGGAGGAGCGTGCCCAACCCGGAGGTGAAGGAGAAAAGGCGTGAGCTGTGCCGGGTCAAGGCCAAACTCACGAAGGCCGAGCAGGCCTACGGGCGGAAGGCGCACGACAACCCCGAGAAGGAGCGCCGAACGGTGCGGGGCTTCAAGATCTCCCACGCGGAGTTGGGACGGGAGATCAAGGAGCTGCGCGCGACCCGCATGCGACTCGAAGCCGAAATGGGAGCGCTCCCTCCCCGCGTGCCGGTGAGCGAGGTGATGGACGGGGAGCCGATCGTCCGGCTCGAGCGTGAGCGCAAGATCATCACCGATACGCTCAAGATGGTGGCCTACCGTGCCGAGACGCAGCTGGCAAACCTGGTGGGGCCGCTGCTTCCCTATCGGGAGGACGAGGCTCGGACTTTTATGCGGAAGGTTTTCAACCTGCCGGCGGATCTACTTCCCGACCACCAGCAGGGAACACTCGTCGTGCGCCTGCACAGCATGACGACCCCGCGCGACAACCGCGCCCTGGCTGCCCTGTGCGCCGTGCCGGGCGACCTGAAAGTCCGCTACCCCGGCACCACCCTCCGGATTGTACTGGAGGCTACTCAGGCGGCACCAGGGTCGCAATAATTCTCGGGGTATGTCCGGGGCTCTGAAATGAGGGGTGTCTCATTTGAGTTTTGGTCCTGGCAAGTCCTTGGTTCCACATCTCTTGCCACGTAGCGCTGAAACAGGGGCAATAATATTTGCCTCATTCGAGCCTTTGTTAGCCAGTCGCGGACAAGTCGTTGTCTTGCTTCCATGTCAAATCACCTCCTCATAAAGCCGGGCGATTTCATCCAGCTTCTCGACCACTTCTTCGGGTATTTCCTCGGGTTTCATCTGAGCGGCTATCTGGTAGTATTCGTTCTTTGTTACATTGAGGCCAGCGGCTTTGAAGAAACCCGGTAGCAAAGTCTTACTGGCTGGCGTAGATTCAAGGAACTCATGGTCTGAGAGTGGTTTCTGGTAGACAACAGGGGGTAACTGACTTCTCAGGAAGTCCTCACCCTTGCTTGCGGATGCATCTTTGAAGAGGTCAGGTTGGTTCCCCCTCACGAATCTAATAAGAGCATCCGGATGCACCAGATAATTCTCAGCTTCGTATCGCTTCCACTTCAGGATCGCTAGGCCAGCTGTGGAAACCTCACGATCAGGTCTTCCTCTGTTGTCCCCGTCAAGCAGGAGTATTCCCCTAATCTCAGGTTTTACCGCCCGAAGCGCAAAGAAGTGACCCTTTGCCTCCTTCGGGTTACTACCTCTGATACTATGCCACAGCGGTTCTTCCTTTAGATAGCTAAACGCTTCATGATCAAGGACTCGTGCCCATTCCCTGAGAAGGTTGAAGTCCGACTCACCCTCCACGTACAGAATTCCGGGCCATTGCTCCGCGGCAAGAAGTTCCATGCTGCCGAGGCGCTTCAGCGCTTCCCTAACCTGGTTTCTGTCCGTCTCAGTTTCCAGGATATGTGGTTTCTGATAGAAAGAGAGGATTTTCTCGGGCGTAGTGCTCTCAATTAGAACCTCGGAATGGGTAGCAATAATAAGTTGGCAATCATTTCGCCTCGCGGTATCCCTAAGCCTCTCATGTATTTGCTTCTGAAGGACAACATGCAAGTGTGCATCGGGCTCATCGAATAGCAACACAGATGCGGGTCGTGCATAGAAAAAGCCTAACATCATTAGCACCTGAAGAAATCCGCTGCCGGCACAAGCAATGTCGAGTCTCGGCTCGCGCCGCTGCTTTCTCTTATCAACCGCAACAGGTTGGTACTCACAGACTATGAAAGGCTTTCCCGCGTAGTCCGGATCCAAGAGCCTGTATGCGAAGATTTCTTCTATATCCTCCTGAAGCTGGTTCCATTTGTCGGGATGATCTCTATGTATTTCCAGCAGAAGGTTGCGGAGTATTTCCCCCGGCCGGCCCTGGCCTATCCGGTAGTCCTGATAGTCACGATCGTACCGGGTCTCCTCTACTTCTATGCCGGAGAAAGGGGGCACATGTACAACCTGCATGCTCTGAACAATCTCGACGGTCTCATCATCCGGAGTATCAACGGGTCTCGTGTACATAAGCTCCGAGCTTGGATTGTAGAACTGCATCCCAAGCGACCAGTGTTTTCCATCCGTGCTTCCCTCTACCAGTATTCTCAACGGTCTTGGAGCACCTGGTTTCTGCCCTTCTGATTTCCTGAAGGCCGTGGACCGGTCTTTCCAGAGTAGATCCATGGAGCGCAACGGTATTACTGAGAAGCTCTGCCTGGATATGCCTATGCCGGTCCGTTCTTTTGCCGTGGACCTGGTTTGAGGACCCCGTTCTGAACGCCATCTGCGGAAGGCGAAGTTCCACGCCGCGATAGCCTGGAGAAGCGTAGTCTTCCCTTTGTTGTTGGGGCCGGCCAGGACCACCGGATCGCTAAGGTCAAATTCAGCTTTTTCAAACATCTTGAAATACTCAACGCTTACTTTTTCAATCACGAAGATCACCTCCATATGGCTGTTCTCGTTCTTCTTCCTCCCGTAAGACGGTGCCATGCTTCCAACACCAGGCGCTTGCTGCTGTATTCGCCGTATCAGTATTGCCTGATTTCTTTTCAAGTGGAGCTATTACCCTTTCAATCACATTGCTGAGCGAAACAATATCTCCCATAGGCTTCAATGGAATCGCACCGACACCAATCAGCTCTTCAATACCATCTGGATAGTTGACGCGGCCACGACCTTCCTCGTAGAACCGGAACTCGGTTCCGGGGTACAGAATCCAGACATCCTGAGCGTCGACAATAGCGTCCTATAATAACTTCACCGGTGATCTCAGACAGGTCCTGTCTTAATATCTTGGATAGTTGACCGCGCCAGGTAGTACCGTCTACTTTTTCGGAAAAATCGTCCTCACTGAACTCGAAGACTTTGTCAGGTCTAAGAGGGACAACCGTGAACCCACGGTCCTCGAGGTAACTGATCGCTTCCGGTCCGCCCGCGAACGAGTTACGGGAAGCGCCGGTAGCCAGAATTATAATCTCCTTCTCTGGATAAAGCCTGTCCTCATACTTGATTGCGTACTTGTGGTTTCTCTTGTCCTCCCAGCTTTTCCACTTTGGTGATTCCCGTAGCTCAATGTCAAATCTCTCCAGGGCATCGATTATCTGCTCACGCGGAACATCCGGGACGTACTTTGCCTTTATCATGATCTCACGCCCTCCACTCTTTTCATAAGATCCAAAATATCATTATCTTGGAGGTAATAGAAAGATTGAGGGGGAGCGAATCCGGCAAGTATCTGGTAGGGGTCTATATATGGCTCAAAGGTTAAGAATTTTACAATCTCTATTGCGTAAGCAGTTTGGCTTTGGGCAAAGTACGAATAATACTCTTCCCAAGAAATACCTGCATACTCTTTACATCGTTTCCAAACGGCGTGAGGTGATCCTTCGATGATTTCTCCAACTTCAAAACAACCGATGATTTTTTTGATTGTTGAAGTGGCATAGATGAGTACTTTTCGAGTTTCTTCGTTCTTGAAAATAGTCTTTCTGAACTCATATTTCTTTCTGCCTGTTATAATTTCTTTGGCATATCTGGGCCTAACGGATAATAATACGTTCATCGATGCCCCCTAGATCACTAATCTGTTGGAAGATATCATTATCAACCTCAGTGATTGATTGCGGTGGCCCTGACAGCAATCCAAGCTCCAGCAATGTTTTTAACTGAATTGGACTTTGAAGGTAACTAACGGCCCTCTTGTACACGGAAAAGAGAAGGTCGTTATCGACAATATCGTTCCTGGTCTTTGGAGGTCCAACTGCCTTGTAGAAAAAAGTATCTTCTTTTCCTCTCCGCGGTGGTTCTAATAAGATGTATGCATCTACCTTAGATAACAGAACTCGCTTTCTTTCTTCATCTTTGTCTTGCTGGATATCTTGTATTGATGCAGGGTGAACGGTCAGAGTTACACCGAGGTTGCTTAAGACCTTCAACAAGCCTTGGACATCTTCTGGCAAGGCGCGCATGTCTTCTCGTGCAATGATTATGTTTGTATCAATAAGAACTCTCATGGTTGAAGCTCATTTCATTCTTTTCCATGCTTTCAGGACAAGACGTTTCGTGCGGTATTCTCCATATTGCTTGATTTCCTTTTTTTTGAGGACACGGAAGGTTTCGCCGGGGAAGTCATCCCCATAGATGTCGGTGGGGTCTATAATGTAGCGGAGCTCTTCCTCGGTTAGACCGTAGAGCTTGGCGTAGTAAGCATCGAGTTCGGCGCGGAGGCGGGCGCGACGGTCTTCGTCCCATTTGAACGGTGGAAGAGGAATGCCATCCTCTTCCACCTTGTCCAAATCAGATGTACTTGATTCATGACCTCCCACACTCCCCTTGTTTTCATTCCATTGTCCGTGGATACCATCTCTGAGCTCATCATCGGCATCCCGCCAAACATCGTCAGCAAGTGGTTTGGTGTCCCAAGAGGTGTAGACAAGTTCAAGCGTCCTCGGGACAAGGAATAACAAATCACTCTCGTTAAAAGCACTTGGCGGAAGGAAAGGTAATTGCTTAAGAATGAAATAACTTAGCGACGTTCCGCCTATATTTTGCCTAACTATGTAGTCAAGAACCATGCTGTCGAAACAGCTAAAAAAGCACAATATCTGAGGTGCCACTGTTGCACCGAGCATCATCAAGGGAATCTTGTGGCCGACTCCAACATCCGGCAGGATGCTTGATATCGCTGTCCTTTCAACAACTGCGCTGGTTACATCTCGGAAGCCAATTAACCAATTGTTTGTCCAATTGGTGGTTGACAAACGAGTATCGACTTCTTGTTCTGAGACCCAGTAGCGGGGCATTACTGAGAAGTTGGGGTCGGCTTTTTGTTCGGGGGTTGTCTTGGGGAGGCTTCCCGAGTTCAGGTTAGCTTGGGTGGCACCTTCGTAGGTGGCGTAGCGGTGGTCGAAGTGCCATATCATCTTTGCTTCGTATAGTGGCAGACTGACATCTTTGCCATTAATGAAATGATTGCCTTCAAGTGTGAATCCTTCGTGTTCGAGTTGCTCGCGGGTGCGGAAGAGGTGAGAGTCATTCGCCATATTGAACAACCCTTGACGAAAAGAGACGCCCCAAGGGTTCTCTCCCGTCTTGTCGTTAACCAGAATCGGTACCCGCTCGTATATCTTCTTGGTCAGCTCAGCGTCAGTCTTTGTTCTAAAGATTGGGCATGTATGAGTATTGGGATTGATTAATGCAATGTCGTTCTTTGATAAAGCGAAATGCCGTTCTTCTTGTTGGACCTGGTCAAATGTTCTGCAGAAGAACGAGAAATCCACTGTTTCGGTTTTTTCATCTGTGCCACCAATTGTTAGAGCACAAAATTTGTAAGCATGATGAACGTTATAGAAAATGAAGGCCTCATTTTCGAAGCCATTAAGACGAATGAGGTTCTGTTCTTGAACGATGTCTCCGAAGAACACTTTATTGCTATCATCAGTGGCAATCCCCGTTGGAAGCACAATTCCAGCGCGACCGACATGGTTCAACAGGTTCCTGATGAGTTCGGCGAAAACAGAATAGTTATTAATCCGTCCCCTTGCAGTCAAAGGATATCGCATGGAAGAACGCAGGAACTTCCGCTGATCAGCGAAGCCATGGAGAGTATTTTGGTATGATCGCCATAAAGAAGGGTTCTCGTCGGCCAATCGCTCAATAAGCACAGTGCGCTCAGCCTTATTCCGAGCATCGGCGATTCCCTGGTCTTTATCCGCAAAGAACTCCTGCTCTTCAAGTTCAATTATTTCCCAGGGCGGATTGCACAGGACGACGTCGAACCCGCCGCTATCGAATACGTCCGGGAACTCGAGAGGCCAGTGGAAGAACTTGTGGTCGGCCTGGAGCTGCCAGCCGTGAGCAGGGACTCGGGCATCCACGGTACTCTCATTGTCCATGAAGGACCAGAGGTCGTTGGTGGTTGGGATATGCTTGGCTTCATCGCTTTCTCGGCTCAGTTGAGTGAAGAAAGCGCAGGTCCAGATGTTGCAGGCGGCCTGGTCGTGCCAGAGTCTCGTCCCTTCGCTGTGAAGCCCCTCGAAAGCGTCTCGTTTCTTTCTTACCGCCTCCGGAGTGTCGTCTGAAAGCTCGAGGACGGACTTCATCAATTCGTGAAGGTCCGCTTCCTCTTTTTTCGCCCCGAATGGAAGCGGGCGTTCCCCTTCCCTCTCGCGCTTGTTGCGCTTCTTGATATCGCGGGCGAGCTGCTTTTCGTCCCCGGTAACCGGTTTGTATGCGCCGTCTGGAATCCCGTCTTCCAGTACCTTCATGTCAAGTACGCCCACCAGTGAATCCCCGCAGCGTATTCGGTGGTCAAGGAAGGTGAGGGGCTTGTTCTCACCGTGGCCTTCAATCCAGAGGGCAACCTTACAAAGGTCAACAGCGAGAGGGTTCTTGTCCACGCCGTAAATGCAGTGGGTGATGACGTCGCGGACCGCGGTTCGCACCGCGTCGGGAGGCGGCTCCTCTGTTTCCGTCCGTACTTTCGCGACCTCCCTGGCCAGCCTTCTCGCTGCGGCCAGGAGGAAATGGCCGCTACCGCAGGCGGGGTCACAGACTCGTATTGAGAGAAGTGCCTTCTCCTTTTCCTCCAGCGACCTGCCCGCCTTCTCGAGTCGGTCTTCCGTCACCGGCACGAGCGCGGAGCCTACAAGCTCTTTCACCAATTCCGGGCGGGTGTAGTAGGAACCGGTGGTCTTGCGCTCGGTTCCAGCCACGAAATCGAACTCCGGCGTGCCCGAGGAACTGTTGAAGACCGGCTGGTAGTCGAGCAGGCTCTCGTAAACGCTGCCGAGCTCCTCGACGTCGAGGGCACCGTAGTTCACACGGCGGCGAACCCTATCATCCCTGGGGGTGAAATAGGAGAAGGAAGCGATGGCGTCGAGGAGGGCCTCGTTGCTGATGAAGGCCTCCTCGAGGTCGGGAAGGACGTTGAAGAGCTCACTGTTGAGCGGCGGTAGGTCCAGTAGCGCGGCGAGTTTTTCGTCACGGAGTATAAAGAAGAGGCTCCCCAGTCCAAGATACAGGTCATCAAAGCGGCCGGGCGCACTCAGTGGCGTATCGGCCAGCCTGCGGAGCCGCGAGAAGCTGAAATAGGCGGCGTAAAGGTCGGTGGCGCGGGCAGCGCTGGATTGTGAACGTTGGCTACTGGTTGACAGCAGACCGCGATCCTCGGCGACCATGAGAAACAGAACCCTGTAGATGAGGTAGAGCAACTGCTTGTAGTAAGAACCTGGCGCGAGCTGCCCGCTTTCTACCTTCTCGCGGAGCGCGTCGTTGCGGGGATGAGACAGGAATCCGTTTCCAAGGGTCTTGATCGCGGTCTCAACGGCATCACGGAGGCCGTCACGGATTCTACCGCCCTGCTCTATCGCATCCTGGTGATAGCGCTCCAGTAAGCAGTGTGGGGCGTCCTCGATGCCCTCGGGCAGGCGCGTCCTGTGGGCAAGGCGGTAGAAGAGGATGAACTCGTCCAGGTGCTCGCCCTCGAGAATCTGCTCCAGATCGAACTCAATGTACGTCGGTCGTGTGAAATAGGATGAGTCCCGGAGCAGGCGAAAGACCTTCCCGTTAGTTACAACGCCCCAGAGGTCCTCGGTGCGGTTGAGGTAATCCTGGATGAGGGCGTGGGGTGACATGGTGCCGCGCCCCGATGGAGGGCGGCTACCCAGGTCCTGCGAGGAACCCACTATGTGTACCGGTGGCCCCGAGTCATCACTTCCCGCCCTGTGGGAGAAAGCGTAGGTCCGCCCGTCCACCACGGGCGCCTTCCGCTGATACGTCAGTTCATAGCCAAGGGCCTCCAGTAGGGGGATGACCCACTGCTCCCTGGTTATGGTGGTCTCCGACTCCCCGTGACTTCGGTCGAGGCGGCGCTTACAGGCGCTCCAGTAGACCCGGGAATCGGACCAGACCGATGATACTTCGTCGATGATGGAGCGCTTCCCCTCCAGCCCGAAGTCGGCGGGCTTCTGTCCCTCCTGCTCATGGATGTGGAAGAGGAAGTCGGGGGAGATGAGGCCTCCTTCGATTCGGATGCATGTGTAGCTCACACCCTTACACCCCCCGCAACGGGAAGCAGGACAACAACGCCGAGGAGGTCCGGCGGGGTCTGGGGCTCTACTCGAACCTTTTTCTGCTTGATTACTTTGCGGAGCATTCCGTGAGACCGCTGGATTTCGGATGCTCTTCTCTCAAGGACATCATTCAAATGAGGTTGGAGATCGTCCCACCAGTCGATTGTCTCAGAGAGGAGTGCCTTTTTCTCGGCAGCAGACACGTTAGCGGAAGCGGAAGCGGTATCGATAAGGGCCTGGGCTCTGTCCGAATCGAGCATGGCGGTCTCAGGTGGGAGACCTGCCAGTCCCCAGCAGATTGTCTCCTCGGCGAGGGATGGGATATCGTCGCCTCGCTCGTATAGCAGATACCGCAGGCGGAGAACGAAAAGTGTTGTTCTTATTTCAACGTCGTTTGTGCGTATGACCCCGCAGCGCGCCGAAGGTTGCTCACCGTCGGATGGATGGAAAGCCATATCCACCAGGTGTTCCGCGAGAGACTCAACAAGGGCGTGGTTTCTACCAATAAATGAGACGCCCTCCGGGGTCGGGGAGTCAAACGTCACCTTCCACTTGGCGGGAGCGCCGTTCAGGCTGAAGCGGACGACTGGAGGCAGGCCCGCGGTGTCGATTTCCCAAGTGTCTTTCTTAAGCTTGCGGAACCCGAATCCCAGGCGACCTGAGGCCTCCTCGAGGAAGCGCATGACATCATCAGGGTTCCCGAGCACTGTGTCGGTGCTATCCAGCTCTTCTTCCACTTCCCCAGGCTTGATTGCGCGCTGGGCGAAGCGTGCCTGGGATTCCTTCTCGCGATCGGCGGCGTTCACCCACCGTTTATGGACGTCTCTTGTAAGGCGGTCCGCTTCCGGGTCATCCCCAAAGAGCGTGAGTTGGTCACCCTCGTATCGCGCCCGCATGAACAGGGAGTGGAGGATGGTGTTCATCACCGTCTCGCTGTCGATGGGGACAGGGACGCGGACTTTCAGATCGCGGTGGATTTCGCGGGCTTTGCGGAGGAGCACGTCCAGGACGGCGGCGTCAACCGGGTTGTCCCGCCCCCACAGAAGGACGGCCTTCACTTTCTTTGAGGTCTGCCCGAAGCGGTCGACCCTGCCCTCACGCTGCTCGAGGCGATTGGGATTCCAGGGCAGGTCGTAGTGTACGACAGCATTGAAGTGCTCCTGCAGGTTGATTCCTTCGCTAAGGCAGTCTGTTGCCACAAGCACCCTTGGCTCGTGCTGCTCGAGGTCTTCCACCTTGAGGCGGCGTTCGTCCTCGGAGAGCACGCCGGTGATCGACAGTACCCTGAGGTCCTTGTGTTTCTTGCCCAATCGTTCCTGCAGTGCTTCTGCTACATAGTCCGAGGTCGCGATGTAGCGGCACCAGACGATGGGGTGGTACTTCTCTTTGAGAAGGCCCTCGATGACTTCAGCGAGCTTCGAGAGCTTGCTGTCCACTTTTCCCTTGAGTGTTTCCGCCTGGCGTGCGAACTCGCGGAGGCGCCGGCGGGCGGGGTCTCCCAGGTCCGGGTCGAGCTCCTGGGCTTCAATGACATTGCTTGGCTGGGTGTCCACGGACGCCTCGATGTCGAGCGGGTCGAATATGACAGGCTCGAAGGTCTCCTCGAGTTCTTCATCACTCGCCGATTCGATACTCTCAAGGGCGACCGCAGACTCTTCGTCCCTTTCCCCGAGCCGCTTTTCAAGAGTCGCTTGCGCCGCGGCCGGTGAGGATGTCACGCAGCGCAAAAGAGCAAGGGCCGACCAGAAACGCATCCGTTTCTTCCAGCCCTTGAGGGTTTCAGCGTCTCGCACCAGGTCGCTCGCGAAGTTATAGACCGACTGATAGTACTTGCGGTATTCGTCGGAGAACTTGTAGGTCACTTCAATAGGGTCCGAGTCGGGGAACGGCGTTTTCTCGCCCATCCAGCGCTTCACGTTCGCGCGCCGACGCTGGACGAAGTGTTTAGCGAGCTTGCTGAATTCTTCTGTTTCGGGAGAGGAGAGGTCGATCTTCTCGAATTCTGGATTGAGAAGGCCCAGTAGAGAAAGAAACGACTCACCGATGCCGCTGTGGGGAGTTGCCGTGATCAGGACCAGGTGGCGGTCATTGTCCTCCGAAAGCGCTTTCAGAAGCTCGTATCTCTGCTGCTGGGCACGCCTTCTGCCGGACGTGGGGGGCCTGGTCGCCCCGTGGGCCTCATCCACTATCACGAAGTTCGGGCAGTGGGTAAGGAACTGGGTCCGGTAATGCTGCTGCTTCACAAGGTCAATGCTCGCTATGAGGTACGGGTAATGCCCGAAGATGCTTCGGTCCGGCGGGAGGCCTTTCTCCAGGCGGGAGACAGTCCCCGAGCGCAGCACGACGGCATTAATGTTGAACTTCTCTTTCATCTCCTTATGCCACTGGTCACAGAGGTACGGTGGGCAAAGGACAGCGAACCTTTGAACCTCTCCACGGTCGAGGAGTTCCCGGGCGATGAGCGCGACCTCAATGGTCTTTCCAACCCCAACGTCGTCAGCGATGAGAAGGCGTATGTTATCCAGGCGTAACGCCATCAGTAGTGGGACGAACTGGTACGGCCGCGGCCTGACGGAAAGGTGACCGAGTGAGCGGAACGGCGCCGCCCCCTCGCGCAGCAGCAGGCGGGCCGACTGCTGAAGGAGGCGGACCGCGGCGTGGTCCTGGGCGCTTTCGGGATCCGGTAGTGGGAAGGTGGCGGGTTCGATTCTCTCGTATGGAAGGGACGGGGCCATCTGGTCCGCGAGGGGCTTGAAGACGCCGGTAACCTCGCGGGCGCTCCCCCCGATGGGCCGGAGGATTATTACGTCCTTTTCCTCGGAGGGCAGGACCACCCACTCGCGCTCGCGGTATCTAACCAGGGAGCCCGGTTTGTGCTCTATATTCTTCTTTCCTTTCCCGTTGCCCCCGGTCAAGGCCATTTCCACAGCTTTCTGACGACCTTTCTGCCGATATACCTGTTCTTGTACCGCCGTCCGATCTTCTTCGGGTCGCCCGAGGCCCAGACCTCGATGTTCCTGACCAGTCGCGACAGGTTGAACAGTTTCGCCGACGGTTTTCCTTTAGCCATAACACTACTCCCCGAAGACATCGCCGTTCTCGGCTATCTGCTCGTCGAGGTCCCTATCGTAGCGTATCACCACGACACGGTATCCGAGCTCCTTGAGCTTTCCCCTGCATTCCGTGTCCTTCGCCTTCTGTGTCGGCGCGTCGTGGACGCTCCCGTCGCAGAAGACGCAGGTGTACGGTTCGTAGAAGAAGTCGGCCTGGCATCCCGCGTCTTTTATGGTTCGCTGGGTTTCATCGGGCAGGCGGAGCTTTCTCTCATGGAGGCGGTCCAGGAATATTCGCTCAAGCTCCGAATCAGGGTCTGTGCGCTTCCTGAGCCATCCGTACTGCTCGTCGTAGGGGCGCTCTTCATGCTGGAGCTGTGTTACGGAACTGGCGAGCGTCATAAGGAAATCGCGCACCAGGCGGCGGTCCAGGACGTGGTGGTCTCGCTGGTTGGTGTAGGAGAGCAGGCACTCGTAGCACGCACGTGCGCACTCCCCGGGGCCAGCCAGGTCGTTTCCTTCCTCGTCGTAGTGGCAGGCTTCCAGGGCTTCTCTCGCCACCCCGGCGATGGCACCCGGCTCCTCGATAAGCCTTGCAAGTACACCGAGGCCTCCTTCGGCGTCGTCATAGAACATGATTGCCATTCCCTGGCCGCTCCCGATACGCTCGGAGGCAAGCTCGTCCTCTTCGAGTTCGAAGGTGGTCTCTATGCCTCGCTTGAGCGCGTACTGAAGGGAGGCTAGTCGGCTCTTGTCCCATTCCTCAATATCGGGAGGCCGGACGAAGAGCGTGTTACGGGTGTCGCGGGCCATGATACGAACGCCTGATTTGAAATCCTGAAGGTTATCCTCACCTTCCTTTGGCCTGCGCCACTTCCCTGTCTTAACATTGAGGAAGAACCCGGTCTCGCGAGAGCGGCGCCATCCGTTGTTTATCCGCCAGAGCTGGGCGGTGGGGGCATAGGTGAGCTCGAGCAGCGGAGAACCCGCGGCGTCGTTCACGACCGCCTCTTTCTTGAGGTGCTTTCCGCCGTGGCCGGGGGCGTATCTGAACTGTGTGCTCAAGTCGAATCCTTCACGAACCCGCTCCTCTTCGTCACAGGTGATGCGGTCGGCGCGCAAGGCAGTTATTGAGGTCATCTCGAACAGGTTGGCAACATAGTCGCAGCTATCGCCTGACAGTTCGGCGCCGCAGTTATCGCAGATGTCTTTCTTAGCATCATCTCCCCTATGGAAGTACCCGCAGACCTTGCATATCTTGGCGTGGATCATACGTTCCTCGGGCCCTTCGGGAGGGAGCATGCTGAAGCTGACCCTGTACTTGTTTCCCTCGTGGTAGATGAGGTTGCTGGGCCCGAATTCAGATACAGCCAGGAAACGGGGCCTGGTTATGTACTCTCCTTCCCCGAATCTCCGTCCCATGAACGCCCGCACCGGGAGGCGTGGGAAGTTATATCCGGGGAGGAACCCTTCGCAGGCGAGGTGCCGATAGGGATTGAAGTCTGATTCATCTCTCTTGACGTTTCTGCAATAGAGCAGGTCAATCTGACGCTGTGCCGCTCGGTATTGCGACTCCGCTTGCTTCTTGTCAGCGGTTTTCACGGGTTTTCTTAATACGACATGGGCAGCATCCATGTGCGCCTCAGCCGTAGCGACGAGCTCCCGCCAGCGGTTGAACGAGCGGTCGAATTCGTTGGGGGCATTAAGGAGCACCCGCTCAAGCCATTCATCCGAGTACCAGCCTGATTCGTCGAGGCCCGGGCAGTTCGCGAGCATTCCCCGGCATTCGGCGAGGCATCCGGCAAACCTATTCTCGGATAGCTCAAGCCTGTCTTTGAGATCTTCCTTGAGCGGTCGCCCAGGTATCTCGATGTCGATAACGATCTCGTCTATTGACCTGCCCAGGAACGCCCCGGCCTTACTTAACCAGACCGAGTGCACGTGTGCGCGCATGAGCTCTTCATTGGCCAGATCGAGCCTCGGAGGCACAACCCTGCCCGCGACCATTCTGTCCTGACGGCGGAAGAAGTACTGGTCGTGCCCGCTTCCCGAGGAGCAGTAGGCAAGGATGAGCGCTTGTTGCCCCTGCCTTCCCGCGCGACCACTTCTCTGAGCGTAGTTAGCCGGGGTCGGGGGGATATTCCGGAGGTGTACGAGGTTCAGGTCTTTAATGTCTATTCCCAGTTCCATGGTAGGTGAGCAGAAGAGGCAGGCAAGCTTGCCTTCCCTGAAATCGTTCTCACGCTTTTCCCGTTTGGAAGCATCGACCTGCCCCGTGTGCTCTCTACCCTCGATTCCAACCAGGTTGGACGAGACTTCAGCGTAGAACCGCCTGTAGAACTCGTTGGCCTTTGCCCGGGTTTCAGGGGAGGCAACCGTCTCCAGGCGCTTTGTGCGGACGGGATCGGGCCCGGGGGGGTTTCCGTCGCCTTTTCCCCACAACAGGATGTCAGCCGGTAGGCGGATGCCCTCGTACTCCCTGTTGAATATAGTCGCCTTACCTCTAACCAGCAATCCGCACTTCAGAAGTGCTTCGATCAGGTCATCAAGCAGTGTGAGGTATTCATCGGGATTGAGGTCGTAATCCAGGCCCAAGGTTGACTTGCGACGCAGATATTTCCCGATAAGGCCCCTCGGCGAGAGGCTGAAGAGCGTACCTCTATCCCTGGGCTGGTCTATTGAGTACTCCGGGAGCACGAACAGACGAGCCTCTTTCAGTTGCTGCTGTTCGTCTTCTGAAAATGACCAGGGAAGCCTTAATGCCTGCTCCGCTTCTTTGGAAAGCTTCTCCAGGGATTCGGGCTGAAGGAGTCCGACGTCGATCGCCAGGTTGCTTCTCAGGTGATTAAGGAAGTCGCGGATCGCCCTTTTCCTGGTATCGGGAGAAGCGTTAGCGAGTATCTCGTTGTCTGCCCATGGTTCCTCAAGTTCGCAGACATCGTCCAAGCCCTTGTAATCTATTCTCAGGAGCCCACACTGCTCGAGGTTGGGCTGGACGACCCGCCATCCCTTCTGAAGGTCCTCGAAGACCCTGTACTCGATGTATTTCTTGAGTATCCTGTCCGACTCACCGGCTTTTGGACCGAACTCAACGACTTCCTTTGAGTAGAGTTTCCTGTCCAGGGCCAGGGTCTCCATGACTCTCTCCCCCATGACTTCATGTGTAAGACCGCCTTCTTCGGGAAGTGCGCGGTATATCGCGCCCCGGAGCATAGCCGCCTGCACGAAGTCGTTGAAGTGGCCGGCCTGGAGGGAGGCGTCCTGGCGGTTGTCGGTGAAACTCAGGAGCTTTCGTGCTTCCGGCTCCGGGGTTTCGTGCCGTTTCATCCAGTCAACCGCGCTAATGCCCATCAAGGTAGTCGACGTGCTTCTGCCATCGCTCGAAAGACGGGAGAGTTTTCGATATTCGCTGGCCCTCTCGTATTCGATGCCGCAGTTCATGCAGAACCTGAACGGCTTTGGGAAATACCAGCAGGTAATCCCATCTTCAGCAGATGAGGCCCGGGTGCCGTCCTGTAATAGCTGGAGCTTACGCGGAATGGATTCCTGGTAGTTGCTCTTGACACTTACGCCGGACTTTGTGGGTCTCAGCCAATTGTCGGGAAGCCTCTCGAACCCTTCCTCCCATAGACCCTCGGTGTCGAGGAGGAGATATCCTTCGGTCAATGTCTCCTCATCAGTGTCTATTTCAGTTGCGAAGGGAAGGCGTGGCCATACCCGACCTTCTGATTCACCCCAGTGGACAAGGAAGTATTCCTGTCCGCAGTCACGGCAGAAATTCAACGGGAACAGCAATCTGTTTTCATCGGCTTGTTCCTCCGGCGCGAAAACCTGCCCGTCCATGGTGAGGTAGCGGGTTTCCGGGGTTTCGAGTGTCGCGAAAACGGATCCTCCCTGGGTCACGAACTGGTGGAGCTTGAAGGCGAAGAGCCGGGATTCGTCTTCCAGCTCGATTTGGTTGCCGGCGGTGAGTAGTTCCTTCAGCTGTTTTTCACACGTATCAATTCTTTCCCCGGTGAGTTCCACGAGTTCTTCGACGCCTTGGGTCAGCCCAATCGGGACTGCCCGCCGTAGGTTTCCATCCTCCTGGATTTCGAGTCCGAACTTGCCCTCAAGCCATGTTGCCAGAGGATTGCGGGCGATTTCCTCCGCGGTGGCGTTTTCGTCAATGGGTGCAGAAAGTGCGTGTCGGAGTTCTTCCGCGGATGGTTGTTCCAGGCCCGGTTCACCTGTCAATGCCGCCAGGCTTACCAGGCTTTCTTCGATTACATTATCCTCTTTGACTTGTACACCGAACAGCTTCTCGGCTGCCACCGAGACTTCCCGGCGCCGTTCCTCCGGCGTTTCCGCCCCGGCAACCGTGGCGCTTGTTCCGATGCAGAGCAGGTCAGGGTTCTTGCAGCGTTCCCTGAGCTTTCGGACAAGCATGGCTATATCAGCGCCCTGTCGGCCGCGGTGGGTGTGTAATTCATCTAAGACCAGGAACTTGAGGTCGGCGTCAGGCCGGACGAACTTGCTCTCGTGGGGTCGGGTGAGTATCAGTTCGAGCATCACATAGTTTGTGAGAAGAATATCAGGCGGTTCAGCCTGGATTTCCTTCTTCCTCTCATCACCCTCCTGGCCGGTGTAACGGGCGTAGGTGACTTGAGGCGTGTCTTTTAACATTTCCCGGAGAGCTTTTTCCTGGGAGTTGATCAGGGCGTTCATCGGATAAACGATTATTGCCCGGACCTTTCGCTCCTCGGACGGGTTCTTGAGGCTGTGATCGACTATGGGGACAAGATAAGTGAGGCTCTTCCCCGAGCCGGTCCCGGTAGTCAGGATGTAATGTTCCCAGCGTCCCGCTGCCTCAATTGCTCGAACCTGGTGGGCGTACAGGTTCAAGTCACCGAAAATGGAGCGGCACTCTGGATGAAGCACCCCTTCTTCGACAAGTTCACCGATGGAGGTTGGTTTCTCGTACTGGGGGTTAAGTTGGAGAAGGGGCTCAGGCCAAAGAGTGCCCGCCTCGAATTTGTCTTTGACGAAAGCGTCGATCCGCTGGTCTTTGATGGTCAGGAAACCCTCGATATAGTTCCTGTAGTCGCTGATTACTGAGTTGCGAAGAGCGAAAGCATCCATTTGGCCCCCAGGTATCGACCGTTGTTTTGCTTCAGCAACCTATACTGCCGCCTTGTGTCCCTTAGACGAACCCCAGAAAGCATGGGAATCATCGATGGACCGAGGTAATTCTAGCACAGGCCGGTGACAGGAATGAGCGGCGTGACCAGCGAGCGACCGCACTCGAAAAGCGCCTGAGCGGGTTGGGCGCAGGTGCCCCGCCGTTTTCAGCATCTCGCGCTCGCCACACACAAGCTACACAGTTTGTTCGTTTTTTTTGTTATCATGTGTCATTATGGACAGGAGAATAGGGTAAGGGGCTGTACAAGATAATGCTTTGGTCACGAGCAGGTACTTAGAAACCCTTTAGAATAAGCATTATTGAGACATGGCGCATTCGTCTAGCCTGGTCCAGGACGCCGCCCTCTCAAGGCGGTAACAGGGGTTCAAATCCCCTATGCGCTACCAGCTCTGCTGTGTATCGTTTCATTTGCTTCTGTGCGTTTGCTCGCGGACCGTTTGGATATCATTGCATCCGAGTGTATTTGAACCTGGATTTCCGCGTGCCTGGAGTCAGTGGTTCAAATACACTATTGTCCACCAATGCCTTCGGCAAGCCAAAAAGTCGAAATGGCAACCGTCCAGAACAGTACCCAAAACTCGGAATATTGTGCATCCTGTTGCAAAGAGCCTTGGTGAGATGTAAAAGCAACTGGATGCCATGACCAGGCCGGGCCCGCCCGTTGCGATACGGTTGCAGGCTCCCTACTATGGTCATTACACACATATTATTGCTCGCCGTCAGTTCGACGGAGAGGGTAAACGGACGTGGAGGTGACGTAAGACCTCTCGGTTCCGGGAGGCGGACGCCCGGGAAGCGTCAATCAGGAGAGACGTCACATTTGTCATCATTCTGAGGAACGGTGGACAAGGCTGCTCACAGCAGCGGATTTGAAACAAGCACTCCGCGGACTTCTTGCCCGTCGGTCAGGTCTTCGGTTATGAGGACTCTCGCGTCGGCGGTTATCGCCGCGGATATTATTAGGGAGTCCCAGAAGGAGAAGCCGTACCTCGCCTGGATGTCGATCGCGTCCAGGACGTCATCAACCCCGATCACCACCACTCCCCACTTTGAGAAGTCACTGACCTTCCTCCTTGCCTCTTGAAGTGGTAGCGGCTTCGGAACCTTCCTTGTGACGGCGTTGTAGAATTCCTGCAGGACCTGGGTGCTGATTACGCCGAGCCCGGAAACCCAGAGGTCAGAGACTATGTCCCTGGCCTTTTGGTGTTTGTTCCCCGCGGAGATATCGTGCGCGTAGACCAGGATGTTCGTGTCCACGAAGACTCTATCGCTCATGGAGCTCGTCCCTGGTGTACCGAATATCTCCCCTGGTCCCCAGGTCGTGACCGGCATCGAGGTCTTTCAACTGCCTTCGCATCGCGGCCATGTAACCAGAGCGTGCTCTGAGCCGTTCCTCCACCGCTTCCTGGATGTAGAAGTTCATCGAGACCCCTTCCCTGGCCGCCTCAGTCTTTGCCTTCTTGATGAGGCTCTCGGACAGGGAGAGTGTGAGATTCCTCTTGGACAAAGCATTCTCCTTCCACATTCTTATGACTTGAACACATCTTTATGTGTAACACATAATGCTGTGTATGTCAATGTTAAGCCATGGAATTCCCGGTAACGTGGCGCAGGTCTTTGAGTTGTGGATTCTTAGCACCGTATTGATTTGGGGTTGCACGTTCAGCCTCGTTCCCGCTATTGACGACTGACACGGGTTTGAGTCGTTCTCCGTCGGTAACCGATAGCTGACAGCGGAGGGTTGTTAGCAGTTCACTGATATGATGACATCTGTGTATTATCATGATATTATATACACATGAAACTGTCTGCATGGGCAAGCAAGAACGGGATATCCTACAGGACCGCTCTTCGCTGGTATCACGATGGTACGCTTCCGGCGAGAGCAGAACAGTTGGAAACAGGCACGATTCTCGTCTACGAAGAAGCCCTCAGGATGAAGCCACCAGCCCAGGTAGCGATATACGCCCGTGTATCCTCTCACGACCAAAAGGAAGACATGGGTCGCCAGGTCTCGCGGCTCAAGGATTATGCCGCGGCAAACGGGTGGAAGGTTGGTCAGGTGGTGGAGGAGATAGGCTCGGGCTTGAATGGCCGCAAAAGAAAGCTCACGGGGTTGCTGCAAACCCCCGAAGTCGGTCGGATCCTGGTGGAGCACAAAGACCGGCTGGCCCGCTTCGGCTTCGAGTATATAGAGGCCGCAATGGTGTCACAGGGCAGGAGTATCATAGTTGCCGATGATACTGAGGAGATGGCAGACATGTGGGCCGACTTCATAGACGTGGTTACCTCAATGTGCGCGAGGATCTAGGGGAAGCGCGGCGCGAGGAACAGGGCAAAGAAAGCGGTAGAGGCGGTGAGTGACCCTGAAGACTAAGCGGGCCTACAAGACGGAGCTCAAGCCCAACAGGACACAGGAGAAGGCCCTGGCAAACCACGCGGGCGCCGCCCGCTTCGCCTACAACTGGGGGCTTGCGCGAAAGAGTGAGAGCTACCGCCTCACCGGGAGGTCCCCAAACGCTATTGAACTCCACCGCGAGCTGAACGCCCTCAAGAAGACGGAGTTCCCCTGGCTCTACGAGGTCTCCAAGTGCGCCCCCCAGGAGGCGCTCCGGGACCTGGACAGGGCCTTCACCCACTTCTACCGGAGGGCGAAAGAGAAGAAGAAAGGAAAGCTCAAGGGCAAGGTGGGCTTCCCGCGCTTCAAGAGTCGCAGGCGGGGCCTGGGCTCCTTCCGCCTCACCGGTTCCATACACGTGGAAGCCAGGCGGGTGAAGCTCCCCTGCCTGGGCTGGACAAGGCTGAAGGAGAAGGGATACCTGCCGGCAGACGGCACCCCCGGCGTTCACGTTCTCTCCGCGACCGTCTCCGAGCGCGCCGGCAGGTGGTTCGTAAGCCTCCAGGTAGAACAGGAGATGGAGGTAGAAGAAGCGACAGGCCCTCCCACAGGTGTAGACCTCGGGGTGAAGACGCTGGCTGTCTGCTCGCATGGCAACGACAACCACACTCACTGCGAGAACCCGAAGGCGCTCTATACGGGCGCGAAGAAGCTATCCCGTCTCCAGAAGAAGCTGTCCCGCCAGGAGAAAGGCTCAAATCGTCGGGAGAAGACCAGGAAAAGAATAGCCAGGCAGCACATGCGGATATCCCGCGTGCGCTCAGACGCCGTACACAAAGCGACCTCACGGATAGTGGCGAAAGCCAAGCCGCCGTCTGAGAGGCCGTACGTGATCGGCGTCGAGGACCTGAACGTGTCCGGCATGATGAAGAACAGGAGGCTCGCCCGTGCCGTTGCCGACTCCTCCATGCGTGAGTTCCGGAGGCAACTTGCCTACAAGTGCTACTGGTACGGCATCGATCTGGTGGTGGTCCCCCGCTTTGAGGCCACCTCCAAGCCGTGCTCCAAGTGCGGGTGGGTCAAGGAGGACCTCACGCTGTCCGACCGTGTGTTTGTGTGCGACTCCGGCGGGCACACAGCGGACAGGGACGACAACGCATCTGAAAACATACGATTGCTCGCCGTCAGTTCGACGGAGAGGGTAAACGGACGTGGAGGGGACGTAAGACCTCTCGTTTCCGAGAGGCGGACGCCTGAGAAACGTCAATCAGGAGAGATGGCGCATTTGTCATCATTCTGAGGAACGGTTATCTATGGTCCGACCCGATGGCGGCTATCCCAAATCCCCATGTGTCCCAACGCTTCCCAGCAGTGCTGTCTGACGATGACATAAAGAAGTTGATACAGGTTGCGAAGAAGAAACCACGTGACGCGCGCAACTTCTCACCGTTGAAAAGCTGGCAACGTACTATTCCCGTGCTGGCAGGACATCCCGTCTCCAGGACTCAAAGGTGTAAGGCTCTATAGCCCGTTTGCAGTCAGGGTACTACATGGATTGAGTCATTTGGGGTTTTTTTCAAATAACGTCAATAGGTCACGGGTGGCCCCACCCGTCATCCCAGTCAAACTCCCCGGAAATGTCGACTTTGCCCTGGTAAAACTGGGTGTATCTGGCGACGCCGTTTTTCTGGAGCGTCAGGACGAACACGTACTCGCGGTGGGCGTTCGGACGCCAATTCGAATCGTCCCAGTAGTACCAGTCCTGCAGGACGCCAAGGTTGCCGTAGAGCAGGTCCCAGTTGTAGTAGTTCGCAGGCCCGCTGGACCCCGGGACCAGCGTCTTGTTCTTCCATATTCCTTTTATCCTCCAGCGGTCTCCCAACACCTCCAGCTCTACCCACCTGTTGCTTGGCGTTATGTAGCTCATGTATTCGGCGTCCACTTCCCTGGGGCCGGCAAGATCGGGAGGAGGGTCCGGGTCCCTGTAGGTCTCGGCCCCGTTCCCCAACAGATTGAACCAGATTTGGTCCATCGTGGCACAGATTATTCTCTCGTTCGCGGTGGCAACGGCCGTCTCCGCCTTCGATGAAATGTTAAGATAAACGGGGATGGCAATGCCGACCAGGATGCCGATGACTATTATGGTGATCATGAGTTCGAGCAAGGTGAACCCGGCGCAATCAGCGCCCGTGAATACCCTGCTTACGATCCACGGCCTCTTCGAAGCACGCACGACCTTATCCCCCTTGCATAACGGCCCTCCTGTTAAGGGTATCGACACACGGATAGATATCTTTACCCGGTATTCCCCATATGCCTCCCCTAACAGTGATATTCTAGCGCGATTTTGTCCCTTCGGGCAGGTTGCAGGATCCCTAATATTGTCCTGCAAGGATCATGCAAGGCGGGTGTGTTTTTACCGGTGAAACCAGCGGTGGATGGCATGGAAAGGCGTTAGACTGGGAAACAACGAGGTGTGGTCTAGCCTGGTTTAGGACGCCGCCCTCTCAAGGCGGTAACAGGGGTTCAAATCCCCTATGCGCCACCAGTTCTGATGTGTAACGTTGGTCTTGCTTGTGTGCGAGTGCGTGGACTCCGCTTGTTCACCGTAGCGCCGCTTGGTTCAGGCATCTCCTCGAACGCGGAGAATTCAGTTGGTCTTGATTCCTGCAATTGACTACACACCTCTTCAGTAACACATACCTAATTTGATGCCGGCGCAGCGGTCGGCGTATCAAACCCCGCACGCCTTGAGGGTTCTCAACCTCCCCTGGAGGGCGACTGAACCCCCTCAAGAATATCCCATAGTATCGGCGTGGGAGCAGATGCCGGCAGGTTGCCGGCGCTACAAGGGAGATTGGATATCCCCCCCTATTGAGTGCGCACTTCATTGCGCGTCCGGTGTGTTGGGACCGCGACATTAAAGGCGTAATGCATGTGCGTTTGGGGCCTGGCCCCTTTTGCAAGAGGAGGGCGTCCGGCTGGAGCTCGGCGAAAAGTATGGTCCACATGGCGCTGGCGGTTATGGCGAATACGGCGGAGAGGGCCGCCGCGAGAGCCCAGGCGATGAGAAACGCCAGCATGCTGAGGGCGATGAGGAAGCCGTTATGGTGCCGGTTGGCCATGGTGAATATCCAGGAGAGGGGCGACCCAAGAATCGCTATCAGTATCGCCATCGAGAAGACGCCGGCAATTGTTACCACGGCAACGTAGAGCCAGGTGATGAGCACGTCCCTGTGAAAATCCTTGATGAGTGTCCCGGCCATCCGCGCCGATTCGAGCACACCTCTGTCCTCGAGTACCAGGAAGCGCCCCGAGATCTCCATCATGATTGAGGCCAGTATTGAAACCAGTATGAAAACCAGGCCGAGGATGAGCCCTCCGGCGCAGGGAAAGAAAAACCCGTCGTCGCCGCTCCCCAGTAACCACCAGAACAGCACTGACGGCACCGCGACCAGCGCAAGTACGGCAACGTAAGCGAGGAGTAACACCAGGTATCGCCGGAAATGGTCCCGCCCCCAGCGAAACGCCTCACCGAAGCCACCCTTACCACCGGCCTCTATCTGGGCGACCCCGCCTATGGCCGCCACCTGCGCGAACGACCCCACCGCTATGACCGCGAGTCCGACCACGATACCTAGACCGATGAAAACCGCCCACAGCACCCAGTTCCCATGGGCGAAATCGGTGATGCGAGCGCCTACCTGGTGTATGGGGCTGTAGCCGGTCATCCCCCTGGGAATCGGGCTCTGCGCCCATAGGCTGAATCCCTGGGGGCCGATACCGGCCAGGGCGATAAAGAAAGCGTACGGCCACAGGAAACGGTTCCGCCTGACGTGAAGCCAGGCCCTCTTCAGTACCTCGAACCCGTCGGTCTTCACCGGTCCCTACTCTCCCGGGATGCCGACGGAGCACCCAAGCGTGCCTATGCCCTCGATGGACACCTCTATGTCGTCGCCGGGTGAAATTTCGCCCACCCCGGGAGGCGTTCCGGTCATGATGACATCCCCCGGGTTGAGAGTCATTACCGACGAGATGAAAGAGACAAGGAACGGCACGTCGAAGATCATCCTCGAGGTGTTGGAGGACTGCCGGACCTCGCCGTTCAGCCGCAGTTCGATGGCCAATCCTCCCGGGTCCAGCTCCGTCTGGACCCACGGCCCAAGCGGGCAGAACGTGTCGAAACTCTTGGCCCTGGTCCACTGCCCGTCTGTCACCTGAAGGTCCCTTGCCGTGATGTCGAGCCCGCAAGTGTACCCCAGGACATGATCCAGCGCATCCCGTGGCTCAACCGACCTCGTCCTCTCCCCTATCACAACCGCGAGTTCCGCCTCGTAATCGATCCTCTCTGACTGGGAGGGGTATACGACGGTCCCGCCCGGCCCCAGCAACGTTTCCGCCGGCTTCAAGAAAAGTATCGGCTCATCCGGCGTCTCCATCCCCAGTTCCGCCGCGTGGTCGGTGTAATTCAGCCCGACCCCGACGATCTTGGTGGGGAGCACCGGCGCCAGCAGTCGCGCCGACCCGGCGTCTATCTTCTCGAGGTCGCCTGACACATCATCGAACGGCTCCCAGGATATCGGCTGGATGAAATCACCGTGGTGAATCCCAAAGCCGTCACGATCACCGGACCGGAACCGTACCAGCCGCACTCCAACACCCCTTACTCTTTCGGCTTCTGTCTCTTGTGCATCAGGCCGTATTCGATGCTTTCCACAAGCGCCTCCCAGCTCGCCTCGATAATGTTCTCGTGAACCCCGATGGTGCCCCAGTTCTTCTCCCCGTCGGATGTCTCGATGAGGACCCGGGTGACCGCGGCGGTCCCCTTCTTCTCATCGAGTACCCGGACCTTGTAATCGGTGAGTTCGATGTTCCTGATCGCCGGGAAGCTCCTGGCTAATACGAGGCGGATCGCGCGGTCCAGCGCGTTCACCGGCCCGTTTCCCTCGGCGGTCGCTATCAGCCTTTTACCGCCCACGTGTATCTTGACGGTGGCCTCAGTCATCACCTTGCCGTCCTCACGCTTCTCCATTATTACCCTGAACGACTCCAGGCGGAAGAACCGCTTGTAGGTGCCCAGGGCCTTTCGGACCAGTATCTCGAACGAGCCGTCGGCGGCCTCGAACTGGTAACCGACATGCTCCAGTTGCTTTATCTTTTTCAGTATCTCCGAGAGCGTCTTGGATTCTTCCTCCAGGTCGATGTCCATCTCCTTCGCCTTCATTATCAGGGTGGACTTACCTGACAGCTCGGAGACCACTACGCGCTGTATGTTGCCCACCAGGTCCGGCCTGATGTGCTCGTAAGTTCGCGCCTCCCTGGCGACGGCGCTGGCGTGTATGCCGCCCTTGTGGGCAAACGCGCTAAGCCCCACGAATGGCTGGTGCGCGTCGGGCGTAAGGTTCGCCACCTCGCTCACGTAATGGGACAACTCGGTCAGGTTGGCCAGCCGTTCCCGGCTCATGCAATCGACGTTCATCTTCAGCACCAGGTCCGGTATCACCGAGCAGAGGTTGGCGTTTCCGCAACGCTCTCCGTAGCCGTTGATGGTGCCGTGGACCATACGAACGCCCTCCCTTACCGCTGAGAGGGTGTTCGCCACCGCGCACTCACTGTCGTTGTGAGCGTGTATGCCCAGCGGCGCGGAGACCTTTTCACGCGCCTCCCTCACGATTCCGGCTATCTCGTGGGGGAGTGTCCCACCGTTGGTGTCGCACAGGACCACCCAATCCGCCCCCGCGGCGGCTGCGGCTTCGACCGTCCGCAGAGCGTACTTGGGGTTCTCCTTGAACGCGTCGAAGAAGTGCTCGGCGTCGTAGATGACCTCCAGTTCCTTCTTCTTCAGGTACTTCACCGATTCCTCGATCATGTAGATGTTCTCATCAAGCGATATCTTGAGGGCGGTCTCCACGTGAAAGTCCCACGACTTCCCGAAGATGCAGGCTGCCTTCGCCCCTGATTTCACCAGCGCTCGCATCTCCTTGTCACGGGACGCGGAGATAAGGGCGCGCCGGGTTGACCCGAAAGCCACCAGCTTCGCGGTCTGGAGGTCGATCTCGGAGGCGGCGTCGAAGAACTCCAGGTCCTTTGGATTGGAGGCCGGGTAGCCGCCCTCAACGTAGTGAATGCCGAAGGCGTCCAGGTGCCTGAGTATCTTCAGCTTGTCCTCCAGTGAGAACGTCAATCCCTCGCGCGCCGCGCCGTCACGGAGGGTTGTGTCGTAGATCAATACGTCCGGCAAATAACTCTTCCTTTCTTTCCCGTCAATCTATCGGGGTGCCGTGGCTCTCCCGGAACTCCTTGAATGCCTTCATCAACTTCCTGGTCACCGGGCCGGGAGTACCGTCGGCGATGGCCCTGCCGTCTATATGGGTTATCGGCGCTATCTCCGCCGCGGTCCCGGTCAGGAAACACTCGTCGGACATGTAGCACTCAACCAGGCTCAGGTTCTGCTCAATTATCTTCTCGTCAAGGTCGGAGCACAGACGGAAGACCACCTCGCGGGTTATCCCATCCAGGGCTCCAACGTTACAGGGCGGTGTCACCACCACCCCGTTCCTGACCACGAACAGGTTGTCCACGACGCACTCGGTGACGTACCCCTGGTCGTTCAACATGAGGCCCTCATCCGCCCCGGCATGCACCACCTCGAAGTGGGCCAGGATGTGGTTCAGGTAGTTGAGCGATTTTATCTGGGGGCTGAGCGCGTCGGGATTGTTGCGCCGGGTGGCGACCGTTATTATCTTCAGGCCTTTCCGGTACAGTTCGTCGGGGTATATCTTGATGGTTGCGGCGATGATTATCACGCTTGGGTTGGAGCACTTGAAGGGGCTGAGGCCCAGGTCCCCCTTGCCACGGGTCACGATAAGCCTCACGTATCCGTCACTGATATCGTTCACCCGCGCGGTCTCGCGTATCCCGTCCTCCATCTCCCGGATCGTAAGCGGCGGCTCCAGCATGATGACCTTTGCCCCCGCATAGAGGCGCTTCAGGTGCTCGTCCAGCATGAACAGCTTTCTTCCGTATATGCGGATCCCCTCGAAGACCCCGTCTCCGTAGAGCAGGCCGTGGTCAAAGACCGATATCCCGGCCTCGTCCTCCGGTACGAACTCCCCATCGAGGTAAACCTGAAGCCCCATTTTTTCTCCTTCCGGCGGGCCGTGCCCGCTACTGGTGCCCCGTCTCACAACTACAATGGCATTCGAACACCGCTCCCGTCCGCTCCTGTGAGCGTTCCGCTCCTTGCGACGTACTCAGGGAGTACGCCTGGGTCGCGCGCCTTGCCGGCGCGGCGCACCGACGCTCTCGGTGCATCACCGTACTTATGAGACGGAACACTAGACGCCAGGTACTCCCTTGCTGACGTAACCCGCAACGAGGTCACCGACCTCGCCTGTGCCCATTCCCATCTTGCCGGCGGACAGGTTCCTCACCTTACCGGTTGAAAGCACCTCGATAACCGCTCCCTCGATTCGCCGCGCGGCCTCCTCCTCCCCCAGGAACTCCAGCATCATCTGCACCGCCGATATCGCGGCGAGCGGGTTGATGACGTTCTTGCCGGTGTACTTGGGCGCTGAACCACCTATCGGCTCGAACATCGATGTGCCCTCCGGGTTGATGTTCCCCCCGGCGGCTATGCCCATCCCACCCTGTATCATCGCCCCCAGGTCGGTGATGATGTCCCCGAACATGTTATCGGTCACCACCACGTCAAACCACTCCGGGTTCTTCACCAACCACATGCAGATCGCGTCCACGTGCGCGTAGTCTGTCTCTATGTCGGGGTACTCCTCCGCGACCTCATTGAAGACCCGCTCCCACAGGTTATGGGCGAACGTCAGTACGTTGGTCTTGCCGCAGAGTGTCAGTTTCCTGTCCCTGTCGCGGGCCCGGCAGCACTCGAACGCGTAGCGGATGCAGCGCTCCACCCCCATCCTGGTGTTGACCGACTCCTGGATCGCTATCTCATCCTTGGTCCCCTTGCGGGTGAACCCTCCCGAACCCACGTACAGGCCCTCGGTGTTCTCCCTCACCACCACCAGGTCCACCTGCTCGGGCCCCTTATCACGAAGCGGGCACTCAACCCCCGGGTAGAGCTTGACCGGCCGCAGGTTTATATACTGGTCCAGCGCAAACCTTATCTCGAGCAGTATTCCCTGCTCAAGGATTCCGGGCCTCACGTCGGGGTGGCCTATCGCGCCCAGGAATATGGCGTCAAACGACTTCAGTTCGTCTATCGCTCCTTCGGGCAGGGTCTCCCCGCTGGCCAGGTACCTTTCACCTCCGAAGTCGAACGTGGTCGTATCGTAGGAGAAGCCGGCATGGGAGGCCGCCGCCTCCAGCACCTTCAATCCCTCTACCACCACCTCCGGGCCTGTTCCGTCCCCCGGTATCACCGCTATCCTGTGCAAGTATCCTCCTTGTCTCCGTCCCCCATCAGCCACCACGATCAGTTTCGGATGCCGGCAGGGTGCCGGCGCTACGTTCCCCGCGGATGCCGGCAAGGTGCCGGCGCTACGTTCCCCGCGGATGCCGGCAAGGTGCCGGCGCTACGTTCCCCGCGGATGCCGGCAAGGTGCCGGCGCTACGAATCCTTGCTCATCACGTACTTTATCAGCCCGCCCTCGTCCACGATGCGGCGCATGAACTCCGGGTACGCCGGGACAGTGAACGTGTCCCCCGTGGTCAGGTTCTCGATTGTCCCGGCCGCCAGGTCAACCCTGATCCGGTCCCCCTCTCCGGTAACCTTGACCGCATCAGGCGATTCCAGTATCGGGAGCCCCACGTTGATGGCGTTCCTGAAGAAGATCCGGGCAAACGAACTTGCGATTACGCAGGCGATGCCGGCGCCCTTTATCGCCAGCGGGGCGTGCTCCCGGCTGGAGCCGGTGCCGAAGTTCTCGCCGGCCACGATGATGTCGCCCGGCCTCACCCGTGACTTGAACTCGGGGTCATGGCCTTCCAACAGGTGCTCCCCCAGCTCGGCCGGGTCGGACGCCACCAGGTATGTGGCCGGTATGATGAGATCCGTGTTCACATGGTCTTCCAGCCTGTGGGCCCTGCCCTCTATCATCGCCCCGTCCCCACTCATGTCAGCTCCCCGGGGTCGGTAATCCTGCCGGTGACCGCGGATGCCGCCGCCACCGCCGGGTTACACAGGTAGACCTCGCTCTCGCGATGCCCCATCCGTCCCACGAAGTTACGGTTCGTGGTGGAGAGCGCCTTTTCGCCGGCGGCGAGCACTCCCATGTGGCCACCCAGGCACGGGCCGCAGGTGGGGGGCGATATTATCGCACCGGCATCGAGGAACACGTCGAAAAGTCCCTCTGTCATCGACTCCCGGTACACCCTGGGCGATCCCGGGATTATGACAAGCCGCACTCCGGGAGCCGCCTTCCTTCCGGCAAGGACCTCCGCCGCCAGGCGCAGGTCCTCGATTCGCCCGTTTGTGCAGGAGCCGATGACAACCTGGTCCAGCTTCTCCCGGGGGGCCTCTCCTACCGGTACCGAGTTGCTGGGAAGCGGCGGAAGCGCGACCTGGGGCGGGAGCTCTCCCAGGTCAATCTCTATCCGGCCGGCGTACCCGGTCTCGTCAGGCTCAACTTCGGCCTCCCGCGCCTCGACCCCGACCTCCGCCAGGTACCGAACGGTCTTGTCGTCCACCGGGAATATTCCGTTCTTGGCGCCTGCCTCTATGACCATGTTCGCCACCGTCAACCGTCCCTCCACCCCCAGGTCTTCCAGGCCGTCCCCGGTGAACTCCAGCGAGCGGTAGGTGGCCCCGTCGACCCCCAGTTGCCCTATGAGGTACAGGATGATGTCCTTGCCCCCGACGTACCGGCCCAGGGAGCCGGTTACCTCCACCAGTATCGCCTCGGGGACCTTCAGCCATATCATGCCGCTGCTCATCGCGGCGGCCACGTCGGTTGAGCCGACGCCGGTCGCGAACGCGCCCAGCGCCCCGTAGGTGCAGGTGTGGCTGTCCGCGCCTATCACCACGCTCCCCGGCCTGATAAGCCCCTCCTCGGGAAGGAGCACGTGCTCGATCCCCACCTCCCCGCCGTCGTAGAAGTGCTTCAGGCCGTACTCTCCGGCGAAGCGCCGTATGAGCGCGCACTGCTCGGCGGAGGCTATGTCGCGGTTGGGGGTGAAGTGGTCCAGCACCATCACCACTTTCTCCGGGTCAAACAGTCCCCCCGAGCCCAGCCGCTCGAACTCCTTGATGGCCAGGGGCGCGGTCACGTCGTTCGCCAGCACCAGGTCCACCGGGATCTCGATAAACTCCCCCGGTTCGACGTTGTCGCGGCCCGCGTGCTCCGCCAGTATCCTTCTCGATTGACTCATCTTCCGGTCCTTACCTTAAACATGTAAATATCAAGTCCACTTTTCGCATGCTAGCGTAGCACTTTATTAACGGCGTTCAGGTAGGCGCGGGCGCTGGCCTCGACGATGTCGGTCGAGACCCCTCTCCCCACTACCCTTCGCCCTTTTACGTCGAGCTGGATCGTTACGTCCCCCAGGGAGTTGAGCCCCTCGGTAATCGCCTCCACCGTGAAAGAGCACAGCCGCGCCTCGATGCCCAGCGCCGCGCGTATCGCCTTGCAGGCGGCGTCAACCATACCGTCCCCTATGGCGCGCTCGGTCACGTGCTCCTCCCCCCGCTCGAGCGTTATGGTGGCGCTTGGCGGCGCCTGGCTGCCACCGCTGTGGACCTCGTATCCGCCCAGTTTCCACTCCTGTCCCTCGGTCCTGATGTACTCTACGGCGATCGCTTCGATGTCCTCGCCGCTGAGCGACCCTTTCTTGTCGGCAAGCTCCTTGAACCTGGTGAACGCCTGGTTCAACTCCTCGTCTTCCAGGTAGTAGCCCAGCCTCTCCAGTTGCTCCCGGAATGCGTGCCTGCCCGAGTGCTTGCCCAGGACGATGTGGCTCTCCACGAGACCGACGCTGGCCGCGTCCATGATCTCGTAGGTGATCCTCTCCTTGAGTACCCCGTCCTGGTGTATGCCCGACTCGTGGGCGAAGGCGTTCTTCCCCACCACCGCCTTGTTGGGCTGCACCGGGTACCCGGTCAGCAAAGCGACCAGGCGGCTGGTCCTGCTTATCTCGGTGGAGTCTATCCCGGTACATAGCCCCAACCTGTCGTTTCTCACCTTGAGCGTCATGACTATCTCCTCGAGGCTGGCGTTGCCCGCCCTCTCCCCGAGGCCGTTGACGGCGCACTCCACCTGCCTGGCCCCCACCTCCAGCGCCGCCAGCGAGTTCGCCACCGCCAGTCCCAGGTCGTTATGGCAGTGAACGCTCACAGTGACTCCCTCGATGCCTTCGACGTTTTCAAAGATCCCCCGGATGAGTTCCGCGAACTCCCGGGGGACCGCGTACCCGACGGTGTCGGGGATGTTTAAGACACCGGCTCCGTTCTCGATAGCGACCCTTAGCACCCGGTAGAGGTACTCGGGGTCGCTCCTGGTGGCGTCCATCGGTGAGAACTCCACGTCGGGGCAGTGGCTGCGCGCCCGCGCCACCGATTCCCGGGTCATCTCCAGCACCTCGTCGCGCGACTTTCGCAGCTGGTGCTCGAGGTGTATGTCGGAGGTGCTCACGAACGTGTGAATGCGCGGCCTCTCCGCGCCGGCGACCGCCTCCCAGGCCCTGTCTATATCGCCGGTGTTGGCCCGGGCAAGCGCGCAGACGACCGTCTCCGGGAGCTTCCCGGCTATAAGGCTTACGGCATCGAAGTCGCCCTGGCTGGTTGCCGGGAACCCGGCCTCGATCACATCCACCCCCAGGCGCTGCAACTGCTCTGCTATCTCGACCTTCTCCCGCACCCCCAGGCTTATCCCCGGAGACTGCTCGCCGTCACGGAGCGTCGTGTCAAAAACGCGAACCCGGTCTTCCATGATGACTCCTAGAGGAAGAGGAATATGACATCTACGATGCCTTCTTCGGAGTTGAGCTGGTCCTTGATATCAGGGGTGATCGGCCTGTCCAGGGTAATTCCCATCGCCGCGTCACCGTCTATCTTCCTTCGCCCCACCCGCAGGCTGGCGATATTGATGTTATTCTCGCCCAGGATGCTGCCGATCCTCCCGATCATCCCCGGCCGGTCTTCGTACCTGATGAACGCCAGGTGCTTGCTTGGCGCGATATCAATGCTGAAATCGAGGACGTTGACCAGCATCTCCTGGTCCTTCCCGACCAGCGTGGCGCCGGCGGTTACCCTTCCTCTATCGTCGCGGGCGGAGACGTTGATGAGGTTCAAGTAATCCCTCGACTGCCGGCTCTTGCTCTCCTTCAGCGTGATGCCGCGCTCCATCGCCAGCATCGGCGCGTTCACGTAGGTGACCGACTCGGTCGACACGTTCTCCAGAAACCCCTTCAAGAGCGCGACCGTGAGCAGGGAGGTATCGTACTCACTTATCAACCCCAGCGTCTCGAACTCGATCTCGTCGATGACACCGTGCACCAGGTGGGTGATGAGCTTGCCAAGCTTCTCACAGAGAGGCAGGTACGGCTTGAGCGCCTCCACCACCTCCTTGTGGGGCATCGCGATGTTGACCGCCCCCCCCACGAACTCGCCCTCCAGCGCCGCTATCACCTGCTCGGCTATGGCCACGCCGGCCTTGTACTGCGCCTCGGTCGTGCTGGCGCCCAGGTGCGGCGTTACCACCACTCCCGGCATCTTGCACAGGCGGCTGTCCACCGGTGGTTCATGCTCGAACACGTCGATGGCGGCCCCCGCGACCACGCCGCTATCCATCGCCTCGGCCAGTGCCTCCTCGTCCACCACACCGCCCCGGGAGACGTTTACTATCCTCACCGAGTCCTTGGCCATCGCCAGCTGGTCTTTTCCGATGAGGTGATACGTCTCCTCGTTGCGGGGCACGTGCAACGTTATGAAGTCCGCCACCTGGAGGACCTCGTCCAGGCTCCCCTTCAACTCCACGCCGAGATGCTTCGCCTTCTGGGCGGAGATAAACGGGTCGAACCCGGCCAGCTTCATGCCGAACCCCAGCGCCCTCTCCGCCACCAGGGCCCCGATCCGGCCCAGGCCGATGATGCCCAGCGTCTTGCCGTAAAGCTCCACACCCTGGTACGCCGACCGGTTCCACTCGCCGCCGGAAAGTGAGATGTTGGCCTCCGGTATGTTCCTGGCTACCGCCATCAGCATCGCCATCGTGTGCTCGGCGGCGGAGATGATGTTGCTCTCGGGGACGTTGGCCACCATCACGCCCTTCCTGGTGGCGGCCTCCACGTCTATGTTATCGATACCGATGCCCGCCCGGCCGATTATCTTGAGGTTTTCCGCCTTCTCGATGACCTCGCTATCGACCATGGTGCCGCTTCTCACCACCAGGGCGTCGTACCGTCCTATGCAGTCGAGCAGGTCCTCTCCGGACATCTTGGTGTAGGCGTCAACCTCGAACCTCTCCTTCAGCTTCTCGATTCCCTCGAGAGATATCTTCTCCGCGACCAGCACCTTGTACGTGGGCGTATCGCCCATACTCCCCTCCGATCTAGTAGTGTCCCGTCTCATAAGTACGGTGACGCACCGAGAGCGTCGGTGCGCCGCTCCGGCAAGGCGCGCGACTGAGGCGTACTCACTGAGTACGTCGCAGGGAGCGGAACGCAGCGGGAGCGGATGCAGCGGCGTTCGAATGCCATTGTATTTGTGAGACGGGTCACTGGACTTCCTGCCCGTCTACCAGCACTCCCTGCGCGGCCGCGACCCCACTCCCGACCTCGAACCGGTACCCCAGTCGCCCCAGCGCCATCTCCAACGCGCTTACCTGGGCCACGATATCGAAGCCGTCGAAGTACCCCACGTGGCCCAGCCGGAATATCTTTCCCTTGAGCTTCCCCTGACCTCCGGCGATGAATACCCCGTACTCGTTCCGCATCAGCCGCACCAGGTCTCCGGAGTCGACGCCCTCGGGGGACCACACCGAGGTGGTCACGAACGCCCGGGAGCGGTCTGCTGCCACGAACCTGAGACCCAGCGCCTCCACCGCCGCCTGGGTGGCTTCCGCCAGCAAGCGGTGACGCGCGAATATCTGTGTAAGGCCCTCCCGCTTCATCATCTCGATCGCCTGGTCAAGCGCCTGCACCAGCGTTATCGCCGGGGTGAAAGGGGTCTGGGGCGGCTTCTTCTGCTGCGTCTCGCGGGCTGTCTTGAAGCAGAAGTAGTAACTCGGCAGCGTGGCGCGCTCCACCGCCTTCCAGGCCTTATCGCTCAACGCCGCGAACGCGAGCCCCGGCGGTGTCATCAACGCTTTCTGTGAGCCGCTCACCGCCACGTCCACGTTCCAGTCGTCGGTCTTGAACTGAACCGCGCCCAGCCCGCTTATCGCGTCTACCACGAAGAGCGCGTCGCTCCCGCTCACCACGCGCCCGAACGCCTCAACGTCGTTCACTGCCCCGGTGGACGTTTCACTCTGGGTCAGCATGACCCCCTTGAGGTCACGGTTCTCCTCCAGGAGCTTCTCGGCTGTGAGCGGGTCCGCGGACTGGCCCCACTCATAGGACACTCGTATAACGTCCAACCCGAATGACTCACTTATGTCGGCAAGCCTCTCTCCGAACTTGCCACCGCAGAACACCGCCACCCTGTCGCCGGGGCTGAAGCAGTTCGCCACCGCCCCTTCCATCGCACCGGTGCCGCTGGACGTGAACAGGAGCACCTCGTTGTCAGTCTGGAAAACGTACTTGAGCCCATCCAGGACCCGCCCGAGCAGCTCTCCGAATTCGGGGGAGCGGTGGTGCACCATCCTCACCTGCGACAGGCCCACCGGGAGCGGCACCGGTGTCGGGCCCGGCGTGAATATACGGTCCTTCTTCAATGTCTTTTCTCCTTTGTTTCTCCCGCCCAATCGGGCGAACGGGCGTCGCCTCTCAAGTGGGGGGTCGGGCGACTGAAGTCGCCCCTCAATCCAGCCATTTCATCATCGACCGCAGGCGTTCTCCCAGTTCCTCCAGGGGGTGGGCCGCCTCGAGCCGCTCAAGCGCCTTGAACGACGCCCGGTTCGCCTGGTTTTCGAGCACCCACTCGGTGGCGAACTTTCCGGTCTGTATCTCCTCCAGCATAGCGCGCATCTCCGCGCGCACGGCGGGGCTGATGACTCTCTTGCCCCTGGTCAGGTCCCCGTACTCGGCGGTATCGCTCACGCGGGCGCGCATCCCGCTGATACCGTGGTAGTGTATCAGGTCAACTATCAGTTTCAACTCGTGCAGGCACTCGAAGTAAGCTATCTCCGGCTGGTAGCCCGCCTCCACAAGCGTGTCGAACCCGGCCTTGATAAGCTCCGAGGCGCCTCCGCACAGGACCGCCTGCTCCCCGAACAGGTCCGTCTCGGTCTCCTCGGCGAACGTGGTCTCGAGGACGCCGGCGCGAGTGGCCCCGAGCCCCCGGGCGTATGCCAGGCCGCGCTCGTGCGCTTTGCCGGTGTAATCCTGCTCGATCGCCAGCAGGCAGGGAACGCCGTTCCCTTCGACATAAGTCTTCCGTACCATGACGCCCGGGGCCTTGGGCGCAACCATTATCACGTCCACGTCGTCGGGCGGTGTTATCTGGTCGAAATGGATGTTGAATCCGTGCGCGAAAAACAGCGCGTTTCCGCTCTTCAATCCCGGGCGGATGGAGTCCCTGTAGACCTTCGCCTGCTGGTCGTCGGGGATAAGCATCATTATGATGTCGGCCGAACGTGCCGCCTCCTCCACCGTCGCCACCTCCAGGCCCGCGTCGCGTGCCGCCCCCACGTCCGGGTCCCCCTCGCGGAGGCCGACAACCACGTCAAGCCCGCTATCGTTCAGGTTCTGCGCCTGCGCGTGCCCCTGGCTCCCGTAGCCGATGACCGCTATCTTCTGCCCTCTAAGCGCCTCCGGGTTCGCGTCGTCTTCGTAGTATATCTTCGCCGCCATCACGCCTCCTTGTTCAGTTAGTGTCCCGTCTCACAAATACAATGGCATTCGAACGCCGCTGCATCCGCTCCTGCTGCGTTCCGCTCTCTCGACGTACTACAGGAGTACGTCTCAGTCGCGCGCCTTGCCGGAGCGGCGCTTCTACGCTCTCGGTGCGTCACCGTACTTATGAGACGGAACACTAGCCCCTGGGGAGTGCCACCATGCCTGTGCGCGCGCATTCGACCACTCCGTACGGCTTCAGCAGGTCCTCCAGAGCCTTTATCTTGGTGCCGGTACCGGTTATCTCAACGCCCAGAGTTCCGCTTCCTACATCCACTATCTTCCCCCGGAAGATATCCACTATCTCTATGATCTCCGCCCTGGTGTTGGGGTTCGTCTTCACCTTGAACAGCACCAGTTCTCTCTGGACGCTGTTCTCGGCCGGCAGGTCGGTGACCTTGATGACGTTTATCAGCTTATTGAGCTGCTTGTGCACCTGCTCCAGGGAGTGCTCCTCCACATCAACGACCACGGTCATGCGGGACAACTCCGGCTTCTCGGTCACCGCCACCGCCAGGCTGTCAATGTTGAAACCCCTCCGGGAGAAAAGCCCCGCCACCCGCGCCAGGACCCCCGGCTTGTTCTCCACCAGTATCGACAGGGTGTGTTTCACCGCCCTAACCCCCAATCATATCGTCCAGTGACGCCCCCGGTGCCACCATCGGAAAGACGTTCTCCTCGGGTTCGACCACGAAATCTATGAAAACCGGTACGCGTGCCTTGAACGCCCGGCGAAGCGCCGGCGCGACCTCCTCCGGTTTGGTTACCCGTAACCCCATAGCCCCGTACGCCTCGGCGAGCTTGACGAAGTCGGGAGACACGTTTGTCTGCAGGTCGGTATGCGAGTAACGCCTGTCGTAGAACAGTTCCTGCCACTGCCTTACCATCCCCAGGTACCCGTTGTTGAGTATGGCTACTACCACCGGGATCTTTTCGATGACCGCGGTGGCGAGCTCCTGGACGTTCATCTGTATGGACCCATCGCCCGCGATATCGATGACCAGCGAGTCCGGGCACCCCACCTTGGCCCCGATCGCCGCCGGAAAGCCGTACCCCATCGTTCCCAGGCCGCCGGAGGACAGGAAGTGACGGGGCTTCGTCGACTTGTAGAACTGGGCCGCCCACATCTGGTTCTGCCCTACCTCGGTCACGATCAACGCCTTCCCCTTTGTAACGCGGTATATCTCGCTTACCACGAACTGGGGCCTCAAGCCCCCCTCGGGGACGAGGAGGGGGTACTCCTTCTTCCACTCCCTTATCAGGCGGTGCCACGGCTTCAGGTCCTTCCCCTTGCCCGCTTCGACCTCCGGCTCAAGAGCCGTCAGCATCTCTTTCAAGACCTTCCCGGCGTCCCCCACGATCGGGATGTCCGCCTTCACGTTCTTGCTTATCTCGGCGGGGTCGATGTCCACGTGGATTACCTTCGCGTGGGGCGCGAACGTGTCCAGCCGCCCGGTGATGCGGTCGTCGAACCTGGCACCCACCGCGATTATGAGGTCCGTCTCCATCATCACGAAGTTGGCATAAGAGGTCCCGTGCATCCCCAGCATGCCCAGTGACAGCTTATCGGTCTCGGGGAACACGCCCTTGCCCAGTAGCGTCGTGGTCACCGGCAGTTCGAGCAAGCGCGCAAGTTTCCGCAACTCCTGAGATGCGCCCGAGGCCACCACGCCGCCGCCGGCGTACAGGACGGGACGCTCGGCGGAAACGATGAGCTTCGACGCCGCCTTTATCTGGCGGGCGTTACCTGTTGTCGTAGGTTTGTAGCCGGGAAGTCTTGTCCGCTTCTCGGGGTACTTGAAGTTGAGTTCTCCCCTGCAGACATCGACGGGAAGGTCCACCACCACCACGCCGGGGCGGCCGGTTGACGCTATCAGGAAAGCCTCCTGCATGACCTCCGGTATCTCGGAGGGGTCCTTCAACAGGTAGTTGTGCTTGACCATGGACAACGTTATCCCCGTGGTGTCGGCCTCCTGGAAGGCGTCGGTGCCTATCACGTGGGTCCCGACCTGTCCGGTTATCGCGACGACCGGCACCGAGTCCATGTTCGCTGTGGCAAGTCCGGTGACCAGGTTGCAGGCCCCGGGCCCGCTGGTCGCCATACACACACCAACCTTCCCGGTGGCCCGGGCGTAACCGTCGGCTGCGTGCGCGGCACCCTGCTCGTGCCTGGTAAGGATATGCCTGATATTCTTCGAATCCATCAGCACGTCGTACAACGGTATCATCACGCCCCCGGGGATGCCGAAGATGACGTCCACTCCCTCTTTCTCCAGGCTCTTCAATATGGCCTCAGCGCCGCTCATCCTCACGTTGGCCGACCTCCTCTCTGCTTCGATGCTCCGCACTCCACCGGTGCTTATCAATCCGGCCTGATGTTCCTGACGTCCACTACCGCGCCACCCGCCGCGCTTCCCACGATTCTAGAGTAGACCGCCAGCAGGCCGCTGCCCTCCTCTCCCTCGGGAGGACTCCACTTCCGCCGCCTGCGCTCCAACTCCTGGTCTTCGACCAGCAGGTCCAGCCTCCGCTCCTCCACGTTTATCTCCACCATGTCCCCTTCGGCCACCAGCGAGATCGGCCCGCCCGCCGCCGCCTCCGGCGACACGTGCCCGACTGCCCCCCCTCTAGTCCCCCCCGAGAAACGGCCGTCGGTCACCAGGAGCACCTCGTCGTCGAGGCCCATCCCGGCTATGGTGGCGGTAGGCAGTAGCATCTCCCTCATACCCGGGCCGCCTCGTGGCCCCTCGTACCTTATGAGTACGACATCGCCGTTGTTGATGCCGCCGCCCCTTATTACCTCTATGGCATCCTCCTCGGAATCGAACACCCTGGCCGGGCCTCGGTGACGGCGCATCTTCTCCCCGATCGCCGCCTCCTTGAGCACGGCGCCGTCCGGCGCCAGCGTCCCCTTGAGGACGGCAAGCCCTCCGCTGGTTGAGTACGGATCTGTCGCGGGCCTTATCACCTCTGTGTCAAGGCTCCGCGCCCCGGCGATGTTCTGGGCCAGTGTCTTCCCGGTCACGGTGGGCACGTCGAGGTCTACCGCCCCTATCGAATCCAATTCTCCCAGGACCGCCGGGACCCCTCCCGCACGGTAGAGGTCCTCCATGTGGTGCCTGCTGCCGCCCGACGGTGCTATCCGGCACAGGTTCGGCGTTGCGGCACAGATCCTGTCCACGACCTCCAGGTCGAGCGATATCCCCACCTCGTGGGCGATCGCGGGCAGGTGGAGCAGCGAGTTCGTCGAGCCCCCTATCGCCATGTCCACCGCAAGTGCGTTGTGAAACGCCCTCTCGGTCAGTATGGCCGCGGGTGCCGTCTCCGCCTTCGCCAGCCGTACCGCCGCAGCGCCGGTGGCGGTGGCGATCCTGGTCCTGGCCGCGTCTATCGCGGGGATCGTGCCGTTGCCGGGCAACGCCATACCCAGCGCCTCCGACAGGCAGTTCATGCTGTTGGCGGTGAACAGGCCGGAGCAGCAACCGGCGCCCGGGCAGGCGCACTCCTCCAGCCGTGCAAGCTCCTCGTCGCTGACCTCCCCCGAGGCGGACGCCTCCATCACCTGGATAAGGTCGCTCTTGCGCCCCTGGATACGGCCCGCCATCATCGGCCCGCCGCTTACCATCGCCGCCGGGACGTCCATGCGGGCTGCGGCCATCAACATCCCCGGCACGACCTTGTCGCAGTTAGGTACCAGGACCACGCCGTCCAGCGCGTGTGCCCTGACCATTATCTCCACCGTATAGCTGATTATCTCCCTCGAGGGGAGTGAGTACCTCATCCCCGGATGGCCCATGGCTATGCCGTCGCAAACCGCTATGGTGTTGAACACCAGGGGGGTACCCCCAGCCATCCGCACCCCGGCGCAGGCGGCGTCATTCACCCTGTCCAGGTGGATGTGGCCCGGCACCAGCTCGTTGGCCGAGCCGGCGATCCCTATTATCGGCCGGTCTATCTCCTCGCCGGATAGCCCCAGCGCCCGCAGGAGCGAGCGGTGCCCCGCCCTCTCGCGACCTTTCTTCATCATATCGCTACGCATGTTTTTCCCCCACCTTCAGCCGCTCCATTACATCCTCTCTATCGCGCTCACGATTGCGCTGGCCATCTCGCTGGTCCTGGCGTCGCCGCCAATGTCGTAGGTGACGACCTTGCCCTCCCCTATCACCTCGGAAACCCCCGCGAGAACCCTCTCGGCCGCCTCCTGCTGGCCGATATGCTGGAGCATGAGGTACCCGGAGAGTATCTGCGCGGTGGGGTCGACCTTGTCCATGCCGAGGTACTTGGGGGCGCTGCCGTGGGCCGGCTCAAACACCGCCATCTCCCCGTCCCCCAGGTTGGAGCTGGGGGCTATCCCGAGGCCGCCCACCAGGCCGGCGCACAGGTCGCTGAGTATATCACCGTAGAGGTTAGGCATTACCATCACGTCATATATCTGGGGTTTCTGGACAAGCTGCATGCACATGTTGTCCACGATCCGCTCCTCGAACTCCACGTCGGGATACTCCCCGGAAAGACTCCGCGCGGTTTCCAGGAACAGTCCGTCGGTCATCTTCATTATGTTGGCCTTGTGGACCACGGTGAGTTTCTTGCGGTTGTACCTCCTCACGTACTCGAACGCGAAGCGGATTACCCGCTCTGACCCTTTTCTGGTGATAACCTTGATGGACTCGGCCACATCGGGGGTAATCATGTGCTCGATGCCCGCGTACAGGTCCTCCAGGTTCTCCCGCACCACCACCAGGTCGATGTCCCTGTACGGGGTCCGCACACCCTCGATGTAGAACGCCGGACGCACACAGGCGTACAGGTCCAGCTTCTTGCGCAGCGCCACGTTGACGCTCCTGAATCCGCTTGCCACCGGGGTAGTGATAGGCCCCTTGTAGGCGACGCCGTTCTCGCGGATGTTATCGAGTACCGCCTCGGGAAGCGGTGTTCCGTACTTGTCCATTACGTCGGCGCCGGCCTCCTGCCGGTCCCACTCAACCTGGGCCCCCGCCGCGTCCATCACCGCCAGCGCCGCCTCCACGATTGACGGACCAATCCCGTCACCGGGGATGAGCGTTACTCTCCTCCTGGCCATGCTTCCCTCCATTATTTTCGTCTATTCACTCCGTTACCAACCCACCATGCTTCTTGATGTACTCCACCAGGCCACCCTCCGACAGTATATCCACCATCACCCCGGACAGGGGGCTGCTTTCCACCGTGGCACCGCTTGCCACATCGCTTATCGTACCGCTCTCCAGGTCAATCTCCAATTGGTCCCCGTCCGCTATTTGCGACGTGTCACAGACCAGCGCCGGAAGCCCGTTGTTTATCGAGTTGCGGAAGTAGATCCTGGCGAACGACTCCGCCAGCACCGCGGCAACCCCCGCCGCCTTCAGCGCAAGGGGCGCCTGCTCCCTGGACGAGCCACACCCGAAGTTCTTTCCCGCAACCAGGAAGTCCCCCTTCTCCAGGCGCGCATGGAACCCGGGGTCGAGGTCCTCCATCACGTGGCGTCCCAGTTCGTTCATGTCCAGCGTCTTGAACTTGTACCGCCCGGATATGATGTAATCGGTGTTGACATCGTCTGAGAACCGGTGCGCCTTTCCCTTTATAACCATCTCAACCTCTCAAACGTTACTATCCGTACCCTCTTTGATGGCGGCCCGTCAGTCAAAGTGCCTCCGTGGGTCCGTTATCCTGCCCTCCAGGCAACTGGCCGCGACCGTTGCCGGCGAGGCCAGGTATATGAAAGCCTCGGGGTTTCCCATGCGCCCCTTGAAGTTCCGGTTGGCGGTCGATATCACGTTCTCCCCGTCACCCGGCACCCCCTGGTGCGTCCCCACGCAACAGGCGCACCCGGGGGGCACCACTACCGCGCCCGCCTCGACGAACACCTCTATGAGCCCCTCGGCAAGCGCCCTCAGCATGACCTCCCTCGACGCCGGGGCAACGATCAGCCGCACCCCCGGTGCCACCTTCCCTCCCTCGACTATCCGCGCCGCGACCCTCAGGTCGTCGGGCCGCCCGTTGGTGCAGGTGCCGATGAGGCCTTCGGCCACCGGTGTTCCCTCGACCTCCCCCACCGCGCCGACGTTGTCCACGGTATGCGGGCTTGCCACCTGCGGAACCAGGTCCGAGACGTCAAATTCGACCACCTCTATGTACTTTGCGTCGGGGTCCGGTGATACCGGCTTCAGCGCGGCATCGGTCCTCCCCCGGAAGAACGCCAGCGTTTTATCGTCCGCCTCCATGAGTCCTGCCTTGGCCCCCATCTCGACAGCCAGGTTGCTGATGGTCATCCGACCGTCCAGTTCCATGGCGCTGATCGTCTCGCCGCCTATCTCCAGCGCGTGGTAGGTGGCGCCGTCGGCGGTGATGTCGCCCACCATCATCAACGCTATGTCCTTGGCGAAAACCCCCGGCCGTAGCGCCCCGCTCACTGTCACCTTCATCGTCTCGGGGACCCTGAACCACAGGGAGCCGGACAGCAGTCCCGCCGCGAGGTCGGTAGAGCCGACCCCGGTGGAAAAAGCGTTGACTGCGCCGTAGGTGCAGGTGTGGGAATCCGCGCCTATCACCAGGCCGCCGGGTAGCGCGTGTCCCCTGTCCAGCATTACCTGGTGGCAGACCCCCTCGCCAACATCACTCAACTCGAAGCCGTATTTGGACGCGAAGGCGCGCATCAGGTCGTGCAGATCGGAGACCGCCCGCAGTGGACTCGGCGCGCTGTGGTCGATGAAGAACGCCGCCCTCTCAGGATGGGCGACCGCCGTGCCCTCCATGCCCTCGAAAGACCGTATGGAAAGCGGCGCGGTCCCGTCCTGGGCCATCATGAAATCCAGCTCGGCTATCACTATGTCACCGGCGCACGCGTCCCGGCCCGAGTGCGCGCTCAGTATCTTCTCGGATATTGTCTTTCCCACAGCAGAATATCCCTCCAATAATCGATGTTCCCCCCTGGAGCCTCCGGGCCCCGGCGGGGAACTGGTTGACAACATATTGTATTGGTTTCAAGCAGCTATTGGAAGCGCTTTTATCGCATTAACCGGCTGCTTTGCTGTTACCTGTATGAATACTACTAAAACGAAGCATTGTATCAAACCTGGATAATCGTGCTACCCCTTCCCGCCCTCAGTTGTACACTAAGCTCTTGGGGGGTAAGTGTCTCACTCACGTTGACACACAGGGCCCGCTCAGATTGAGCTGCGGTGACGTCTCATCCCAAGAGGGAGTCAGCCTTGGATACGAAGTCCTTGGCCCTCTGCAGGCAGTCCTCTGCCTCCTGCCTGGTTACAACAAGGCCGGTAGAATAGTCGCCTTTCTGCCGGAGGTCAAACGCCCTTCTGAGGGCTTTTCCGAATTCCGGCTTCATCGCCCCGGACTTGACGAAATGGGCGCCGAAGAGGCTGATGACACCCTTGTGCGAGGAAGCCGCCAAGCCCTTTTTCGCAAGAAGCGCCTCTGCCATGAAGAACATCGCGTAGTAGCAACGCGAGACACATGAATCATAATCCCCGTCACTGAGGGCGAGCTCCGCCGTCTTGATGAATCTGCCCGCTTTTATCGTCAGGTCTTCCGTGGCGCTCAAACCGTAACAGCCTCCACCCGAGCATTCATCAGAAACGGCGAATCGTACTCCCTGTACATCTCCTCCGGAATCGCTATCAGCGAGACAAGCTCGCCATCCTCGATGAGGATTTCGAACAGCAGGTCGCTGATGCTTGACTCCACTTCAGGGGGACTCATGCTCGCGTCGACAATAACAGCTATGTCGATGTCCGAATCGTCGGTGGCGTTCCCGCGCGCAAATGACCCGTAGACAAGGACCTCTTTTATTCCATTACCGTGAAGGTCGACAAGGCCCCGCTTCACGCGTTCAACGAGGCTTCTAATGTTCCTTATGTCACGCATCTACACCCCCTTCGCTCATGATGCCCTGGAATTCGACTCCAGATAACACCTCGACCAGTAACATTATAAACTATCGGCAAGAGTGGGGACTGTGAGTCGCTGTGAATCAGGACCATAGGGCTCAAGCCCGACGGTACGTTCGTGTACAAGGTCATGACATCAAGAGGCACCGGAACAATCACCGGAACGTACGAGGTGGAAGGCGACAAGCTGACGGCGGTCTTCGGAGAGGCGGAGAGGGTACCCAATCTGTCGGGACAGACCGTCGAGTACAAGATCCTGTATGAAGGTAAGCATATCGTGGACCCCGATGGGGTTAACTGGTACAGGCGTTGACCCTTTGCCGGTAGGGACTCATGCGGGAACGTTCTCCGGGTCCTGATCGTGATTGAAATATCACCGGCCATTTGATATATTCCTTTCGGTACAACAACAGGAGGTAGATAGGATGGATAACTTTCCCGAGGATCTGAAGTATCACAAGGAGCACATGTGGGTACGGAGTGACGGCACCGTTGGGATCAGCTACTTCGCGCAGGACCAGCTTGGCGAGGTAGTGTTCCTGGAGGTGCCGGAGGCCGGCAGCGAGGTCGAGGCCGGAGGGGAGTTTGGTGAGATAGAGTCCCGTAAGTCAGTCTCCGACCTCTACGCCCCGGTATCGGGGACCGTCAAAGAGGTCAACTCCGAGGTTGAGGACGAGCCTGAGCTAATCAACGAGGACCCCTACGGCAAAGGCTGGGTCGCCATAATCGAAATGAGTGACGCCGGCGAGTTGGAGAGTCTCCTGTCCGCGGCCGAGTACAAGGAACTGGTCTCCGGGGAAGAGGGCTAAATGCACACGCCGCGTCATGACCGCACCGGTTAAACAGTGAAAGAACCTCACCTATCAGTGATTATTCCTGCCTATAACGAGGAGGGCTACATCGGGAATACCCTCGAATCCGTGAAGCGGGCCATAGGCGCGTACGGCAACGCCGGTGGCGTCGAGGTAATCGTGGTCGACAACAACTCCACCGACGGAACCGCGGCCGTAGCGACCGGGTACGGCGCCAGGGTGGTATTCGAGGGGGAGAATATGATAGCGAAGGCGCGGAACGCGGGAGCACGGGCTTCGAGGGGCGAGTACCTGGTGTTCCTTGACGCCGATACGACTATTGACTCGAGCCTTCTCCGGAGGGTGGACGGACTCTTGGAAAGCGGCGCCGTCATAGGTGGAGGTGTCTTCATCGATTATGACGCCCACTGGGACCTTCGAGTGCTCGCGAGACTCATGAACTACCTGTGCTTCGTGTTCCGAAAACAGTGGGGCGCTTTCCTGTTCTGCGAAAGGGCGGCGTTCGAGAGGGCCGGTGGCTTCGATAAAACCATGTACGGGCTGGAGGACGTCGCACTGGCGAAACTCCTCAGGGCGGACGGGAAGCTGTCGGGTAAAAGGTTCGTGGTCATCTCCGACTGCCGCGTTGTAACGTCGGCCAGAAGGGTCGCGCCCAGGTGGAAGATGTTGAGAACCCGCCTGCCTATGATGTGGGGATTGAAGAGGAAAGTCAGGGACCCCGTTCGTTGCCGGCCCATCTGGTACGACGTTGACAGATAGCGTTACCGGGAAAATCAGGTTAATCTCTTGCGGATGATGTCCGACGCGGCCTTCGGGTTGGCCTTGCCGCGCGTCTTCTTCATGACCTGACCCATCAGGAACTTGAGGGCCTGCTCCTTTCCGTCGCGCATGTCGTCGGCCGCCCCGGGGTTCTCCTCAATGACCTCGTCAACCAGTGTATCGAGCTCAGACTCATCGGCTATCTGGGTGAGGCCCTTCTCCTCTACTATCAGCCGGGGAGAGTTGCCGGTCTCAAACGCTTCCTTCAGCACGTCCTTGGCCATCTTGCCCGAGATGACGCCGCCATCTATCAGTTCCACCAGTTCGGAAAGCCCACCGGTGCCGACCGGACAACTCTGGATAGTAACGGCGGCATCGTTGAGGAGCGCCCCCAGGTCCCCGGCAATCCACTTTGCCACCGCCACCGGGTCCTGGCCTTTACCCGCCGCATCCTCGAAGTAATCGGCCAGCGCCCTCTCGCCGGTGAGCGTCTCCGCTATCTCCCGGGAAAGTCCGTACTCCGAGACGAACCTCCGCACCCTGTCTCCGGGAAGCTCCGGCAGTCCCTCCCGCAACTCTCTCACCCATGCCTCGTCCGGCTCCAGCGGCACCAGGTCCGGCTCGGGGAAGTAACGGTAGTCGAACGCCTCCTCCTTGCTGCGTAGCGGGCTGGTGGTGCCCCGGGCGTCGTCCCAGTGACGGGTCTCCTGTACCACTTCGCCCCCGTCCCTGATGGTCCGCCGCTGCCGCTGCTCCTCGTAAGTGAGCGCCCTGTGCATAGCCCTGAAGGAGTTCATGTTCTTTATCTCCACCTTGGTCCCCATGGAGCCATCAACCGCCACCGATATGTTGGCGTCACAGCGCAGGGAACCCTCCTCCATCTTGCAGTCGCTTATCTCCAGGTACCGAATAGTGGAATGAAGGAGTTGCATGAACTTCCGCGCCTCATCCGGCGTGCGAAGGTCGGGCTCGGAAACTATCTCGGCCAGCGGTATGCCCGCCCTGTTGAAGTCCTCCAGGCTGTACTCCGCGCCGTGAATTCGCCCGCTTTCCCCCACGTGTACACTCTTGCCGGTATCCTCCTCCAGGTGGACCCTGGTTATCCCCACCGTACGCGTATACTCCCCCATGTCGATTTCCAGAGTGCCGCCCGAGGAGATCGGGATGTCGTACTGGGATATCTGGAAGTTCTTGGGCATGTCCGGGTAGAAGTAGTTCTTGCGGTGAAATATTGAGCAGCCGGTGATATCGCAGTTCAATGCCAGCGCCAGCAGTATGGTGTCATTGACCGCCCGTCGGTTGGGCACCGGCAGGGAGCCCGGATGTCCCAGGCACACCGGACACGTCTTGGTGTTCGGCTCGCCACCGAACCCCGCGGAGCATGAGCAGAACATCTTTGAATCGGTGGACAGCTCGACATGTATCTCAAGCCCTATGACTGTCTCGAACTCCATCTATTCCCCTCGCCTCTTTTTTTTATTTTACGTCTAAACTTGTTGCGTTTTGCACGTCTGGTGCCTGGCACCATTGTTGCGTTTTGCACGTCTGGTGCCTGGCACCATTGTTGCGTTTTTTTTAACTGCGGCCGATCGGGGGGCGCTGGTCGAACCCGAGCTCGGACTCCAGCGCGTAGGCCACGTTGAGGACCGTTGCCTCCCCCAGCGCGGGCCCCATCAACTGGAACCCCACCGGCATACCCTCCGACAGGCCGCAAGGCAGGCTTATCGCCGGGATTCCCGCCAGGTTCACCGGTATCGTGCACATGTCGGAGAGGTACATCGTCAGAGGGTCGTCAACCTTCTCACCCAGGCGGAACGCGACCGACGGCGTTGTCGGCGACACCAGCACGTCATAGGTCCGGAAAGCACGCTCGAACTCCTTGACGATAAGGGTCCTCACCTTCCGCGCCTGCCCGTAGTAGGCGTCGTAGTACCCCGCCGAAAGCACGTAGGTGCCGAGTATTATCCTCCGCTTTACCTCGCTACCGAACCCTATGGAGCGTGTCCTGTCGTACATCTCCCAGATGTCTTCGCCCTCCGCGCTTGCGCGGAAACCGTACCTGACCCCGTCGAAGCGTGCCAGGTTGCTGGACGCCTCCGCCGGGGCAATCACGTAATACGCCGACAGCGCGTACTCAAAACTGGGAAGCGATATCTCCCCCACCTCCATGCCCAGCCCCTCCAGTTTGGAGACGGCGGCCCGAAAACGCTCCAGCACCCCCTCGTCGATGCCCCGGCTCGATATCTCCTTTACTACCCCCACCTTGAGCCCGCGCACCTCGCCGTCGAGTCTACCCTGGTAATCCACCTTCTCCGCGGGGATTGACGTCGAGTCCATCGGGTCGTGCCCGGCGATGACCCCCAGGAGGGCCGCACAGTCTCCAACGTTCCGTGCCATCGGGCCTACCTGGTCCAGTGACGAAGCGAAGGCGACGAGGCCGTACCTGGAAACCAGGCCGTAAGTTGGTTTCATCCCCACTATCCCGCACATCGCGGCGGGCTGTCTTATGCTCCCCCCGGTATCCGAACCCAGGGCCCACGGGGCCTCCCCGGCGCTCACCGCCGCCGCCGAGCCGCCGCTGGAACCTCCGGGAACCGTGTCCGGATTCCAGGGGTTTCGCGTCGGCCCGAAGTAAGAGGTCTCGGTCGAGGAGCCCATGGCGAACTCGTCCATGTTCGCCTTGCCAAGCATGACCATCCCCGCTTCGCCCACTCTCCCAACCACCGTAGCGTCATAGACGGGAACGAAGTTCTCGAGCATCCGGGACCCGCATGTGGTTGTGAACCCCCTGGTGGAAAGGAGGTCTTTCACCGCTATCGGCACACCAGCCAGCGGCCCGGGATCCCGGCCCTCCGCGAGCATCGCGTCTATCATCTCGGCGCGCCGCGCGGCCTCCTCGTACGATACGTTGATATAGGCGTTGACGATCGCCTCGACCTCCCGGATCCGCTCCAGGAACGCGGTGGTAGCGTCCACCGCGCTGATCTCCCCCTCCCGTATGGACTCCGCTATCGCCAGCGCGTCCAGGTTGATGATATCCATTCCCATCCCCGCTTAGTGTCCCTTCTCATGAGTACAGTGAAGCACCGAGAACGTCGATGCGCCGCTTCCGGCAAGGCGCGCGACTGAGGCATACTCTGTAGTACGCCGATGAAGCGGAACGCAGCCGGAGTGGATGCAGCGGCGTTCGAATGCCATTGTATTTATGAGACGGGACATCATAGTATCCTCGGCACCCTGAAGGCGCCCTCCTCGGCCCAACTCGCGTTGCCGGTGGCCTCGAAGGGAGTGATGGACGGCCGTACCACGTCCTCCCTGAAGACGTTCACCAGTGGTACGACATGGCTGGTGGGTAATACACCTTCGGTGTCAACCTCGGATACCCTGTGAGCATGCTCCAGCACGTCGGAAAGCTGGCACCTCATCGCCTCCTTCTCTTCGCCACTCAGCGCAAGCCTGGCAAGCTTTGCCACATGCTCGACTTCCTCCATGCTGATCGCCATCCGGACCCCCTATCTTCCAGCCATCCTCCTGAACTCTTCCTCGTCCACGATCGGCACTCCCAGGGCGCGGGCCTTCTCCAGCTTGGAGCCCGGGTCTTCCCCTGCCAGCACGTAATCGGTCTTCCCGCTGACCGACCCGATCACGCGCCCTCCCAGGGCCTCTATTATCTCCAAAGCCTCCTCCCGGGTATACCCCGGCAGGGTCCCGGTCAACACGAACTTCTTCCCGTCGAACGGCCCCCCGGACGCCGGGAGTTCCGCTTCGTCAGCCATTCGCACCCCCGCCCGGCGCAGTTTCTCTATCACCCGCATGTTCTCTTCCTGCCCGAAGAACAGCACCACGCTCTCGGCGATCCCGGGCCCAACTCCATCGATCTCGAGTAGTTCTTCTTCACCGGCGGCTGCCAGCAGGTCAATCGAGGGGGAAGGCCCTGCCAGGAGCTTGGCTATGTGACTCCCCACGTGCCGTATCCCCAGCCCGAACAGAAGCCGCCACAGCGGCCTGTCCCGCGACGCGTCTATCGCGCCCAGGATGTTGACCACCGATTTCTCCAACATCTCCGGCTGCTCCTGGATCTCCCCGGCGGACAGTCCCGCCAGCCGCTCGATGAGCTTTCTGTTCTCGCTATCCCCGGTGAACTCGATAATCGCTCCGGCGGCGGTGCCGTCCACCCCGCTCACCGCTGCCAGGTCATCTTCTCCGGCCGCCATCATGGCGTCTGCGGTGTGAAACGCGACCGCCAGCGCGCTTGCGGTCCTGGCGCCGACGTAAGGGATGTCGAGCCCGGAGATGAGCACGAACAGGGCCCGATCCCGGGAGTCCTCCAACTCCTCCATCTCGGCGGTCAACTCGCTCCCCTTGAAGCCCGGCAGCCCGAACAGGTCCCGGGGCTTCAAGTAAAAGATGTCGGCCACGTCCTCGATCGAGCCCCCGCCCAGCAACTCGCTCACCGTGACTTCGCCCATGCCGTCTATGTCCATCGCGCCGCGGCCGGCGAAGTGGAGTATCCTCTCGAACGTCTGAGCGGGGCAGGCGATGTTGGTGCATCGTGTTACCGCCTCCCCCGACTCCCGCAGGACCTCCGCTGAGCAGAAGGGGCACCTGTCGGGCATGTGGAACGGCTTCTCCCTGCCGGTCCGCGTATCAACGATTACCCTGACTATCTCCGGTATTACGTCGCCCGCCTTGTGCACCAGCACCCTGTCCCCTATCCGGACATCCTTTCTCTTTGCTTCATCCTCGTTGTGAAGGGTGGCGTGGGTGACCGTGGAGCCCGCCACCAGCACCGGCTCCAGCACCGCCACCGGCGTGAGTGCCCCGGTCCGTCCCACACCCACCTGTATGTCCACCACGGTGGTGGTCTTCTCCTCGGGGGGGAACTTATACGCTATCGCCCACCGCGGGCTCTTGCTGGTAGCCCCCAGCGATTCCTGCTTTTCCAGCGAGTTTACCTTGACGACCACCCCGTCTATCTCGTAGTCGAGCCCCTCCCTCTTCTTCTGCCACTCCAGGCAAAACCGCACCGCTTCCTCGATCGTCGGCACCTTCTCCGCGTTCCTGCCCAGTCGAAACCCCAGCTCTCTCAAGTACGACAACAGCATCCACTGGGTCGGTGGTACAGTGTCCGTAGAAAAACCGACCGCGAACGTCACCATCGACAGGTTTCTTCGTGATGTGACCGCTGGGTCCAGTTGCCTGAGGGAACCGGCCGCGGCGTTCCTGGGGTTGGCGAAAGGTGACACGCCACGCTGGAGACGCTCGTCGTTCAACCTCCGGAAGCTCTCCTCGGGCATGAAAACCTCGCCGACCACCTCGATCAGGCGCGGAGGGGGGTCCACCAGCAACGCCAGCGGCACCGCCGGAACGGTTCTCAGGTTGGGTGTTATCTCCTCACCCACCTCCCCGTCCCCCCTGGTCGCCCCCCGGACGAACACCCCGTCCTCGTAGGTCAACGCCACCGCGATTCCGTCCATCTTGTGCTCGCAGACGAACTCGACTCCCTCCGGGCCGAACCCCAGGCCGCGAAAAACCCTGTCCGAGAAAGCCACCAACTCGTCCCTGCCCAATGCGTTGTCCAGGCTGAGCATCTTCTCCCGGTGCCTGACCGGGGTAAACCCGTCCGCCGGTGGCGGCCCAACCCTCCGGGTCGGCGAGTCCGGGCGGGTGAGGCCCGGATACCTGCTTTCCAGGTCCACCAGTTCACGGTAGAGTGAGTCGTACTCCGCGTCGCTTACCACCGGGTCGTCAAGACCGTAGTAGCGGTAGATGTGGTAGTTAAGCTTCTTTCTAAGCCCACTTGCCCGCGCTCTCGCGCTCTCGGGGACCTGCTTTTCGGCCATCCGGGTCCTTTCCACCGCTCATGGTCACTTTCCCCGATATGATAACAGAACGCCGCCGCAAGGCAGCCGCTCCAACCTGAACCTGGAGCGGTGCTCAAGATGGTGGTAACATATGGGTCAAGAGGAAGATATGGGAAAAGCCAATTGGAAAATGGGATGAAATGAGGAAAACACTCAGTCCGGGAGATCTTGGTAGTATCAAAAAGAATATTCATATTAAGGGTGAGCTCGCTTTCCGGAAAGGGGAGCGGGTACGGATAGAAAGGATAAGCCCGAATCCCGAACGGCCTGAATACAGGTACGTGGTGTTTTCCGTAATTTTGCAAAAGTTTCTCGAGTTGAGTGAAAGGGACCTCGGGCAACCGTACAGGATCGAACTGCAAAACACGATTATCTGCATGGTCTTTCTAATTGTTGGTATTGTTATGCTTCTGTTGTTGGAAGCACAACCATTTATAATATTGGGGATATCCATTGCTGGAGTAGGATTTGTTGGTCTTATCACTACAATCGTGAGATACATGGTCCTCAAGGGGAAGGAGGTAGGGATAAAAACCGGGACCTGAAAACAGCTTTCTTTGACTCCGCCCTTCCCGAGGTTCCCTGGCCTTTGAGCTATAAGCTCTTGATGTCTCCCGGCGGCCAGAAAATGAACATTGCCTTCCCGATGATATCGCTCTTCGGAACAGGCCCGAAAGACCGGCTGTCGAATGAGTTGCTCTCGTTATCTCCCATCACGAATACGTGCCCGTCCGGCACCAGGGTGTCGTACTCCTCGGAACCAGACCCGTTGGTGTCCTTGTATATGAAAGTATCGTTCACGACGATCTTGCCGTCACCGGACTTGATCCTGTCCCCGGATATCGCCACAACACGCTTTATCAACAACTCCTGCATCCCGGTCACACACTTGACGACGACAATGTCCCCCCTGTCCTCTGTTGTGTTTCCACGGTAAGGCACCACGAAGACCCTGTCGCCGTCCAGCAGCGTCGGCATCATCGACTGCCCGTCAACAACGTACGGTCTCCCGACAACAAACAGCAGGAGGAACAGTACTAACAAGGCGACGAACGGGATAAGGGACAGGCAGAGCCACCGTATGAGCCCCGGCCTTATCCGGGGTTGCTCCGGTGGCGGAATCGGCGCCATAGGTGGCATTCCGGGTGGCATTCCGTACGGCCCCGGTGGTGGCACCCACTGGGAGTTCGGCCATGACCCATTCCCGCCCGCATACCTTTGCCCGTTCAAACCATTACCCGCCCTTACCGTGCGTCACCAGGTTCCGTTCAAATCGTACTTATCGCTTAATATCTTCGTCGGCGACATGCGTTAAACCGTTCAACAAATGTGTACATCTGTTCCACAACACCCACGTTCACCACGTCAAGCCCTCAACGGATAGAAAACAGAACCGGGCACTATCTTGACGCCGTAGTTCCATCCGGAGAGAGCCTTCCGCAGATTCCGTAGCCCTCCAGTGCCTTGCCTGAACTGCTTGGCAAGAGTAGCCCTCTCCTTGTAGGCAAGGGCTTTTGCTCTGTTGAGTGAGAAATCAAACAAGGCTCTTCGAGCCAGGTTCTTGCAGGCCACATAATCAGCGTCCAAAGAGCAGGCCTCAGAGATGAACCAGCCGCCTCCCGCGCGCCGGATGCCATCGGGGGCCGTAAATCTCTTTCCTCGAACACCTGTCAAGGGACACGTCTGGGAGGTCCACCACGCCTTTACGTAGTGGAGGCTCAGGCCCTTCAGCTTTCCCTTGTACGCCACCTTGTTATAGATCTGCGATCGAACGGTGTTATTGATTATCCTGTTGAGTTTCCTGCTGAAGTTCTTTGACTTACACGTGGAGAGGTCTTCCACGTAGATTGCGTCGCAACCGTACGCTTCTGCTATGTCCACCAGGGCGTTGGAGGCGAGGTGCGCCAGCTCCTTCTGTAGCTCATGGTACTTACTCCATGCCTGTCCTATCAGGGCCGTGTACCTGTCCCAACGCCGCCTGTCTTTCCTCCTGGCGACCTTGGCCCTTGCCTTCTTCAAGTGGTCGATATGCTGCCTGATTCGATGGAGCTTCCCGAAGACACCTTCGTACTTCAAGAAGATCGGGGGACCCATCTGGGCACCCCCGGGGGTGACGGCTATGATAGCCAGTAGCTTCCTGGTGGTCCCCCAGTCCGCGAACAGCTTGTTGCGCGGGCAATTATCGCGGGCGCCGCTGTTCTTGGACTCCACCTTCAAATCGAGGAATGCCTTGCCGTCTTTGCACCTGAGGTCGGGAGACCTCATGGTCCCGTCCCCCAGCCGTTCGAGAACGATGCCGGGAAGCTCGAATGACGTCTCCCTCCAGGTCCAGGTGCCTTCTTCGTCAATTACTTTCAGTCGGACCTTGAAGGTGGTTCCCTCCAGGTCGTAGCGTATCGCCTGTCCGTCGTCGGGGGCGTAGGTAATGATGCCGTTCCTCAGTCTGGGGCAACCCGTGATGTCGAAGTATCTCTCGGGGAACTTGCCCGCGTTCTTGCACCTGTACCGGCAGACAGCCTCTTTTATCGAGTATATGTGGTTCGCCTTGACGAAAGGTTTGCCGTTGTCCCGGCAGAGCTGCCAGCACCACTCCTGCTCGTTGGTGGTTATGGACTTGAGAAAGCGGAACAGGTCGAGCCTGACCGCCTGTGCCTTGAGTATCCTTCCGACCTGTTCCAGTATGCCTCTCCATATGCGTGACGGAAGGCCTTCGGGCCTTTCCATCCTGGGCTCCAGCCACTTCCAGACGTACTTCGTGTCGCACGTCAAGCCGAGCTGTTCCAGAAAGCTCTCCGACCATAGGGATTCGAGTAGGTCATTCTCGATGGGCAGTACGAGGCCCAGGGTCCGCAGGCAGTCCTTTTGAATCTCTCTGGGCAGACGATAATCGTAAGCCCTTGTCACAGAACCGTTACTACTGACGGCCATCACGGCTCCTTCTTCTCTTGTATCATCATTCTTGGCTGGTATCCGGCCTCTGTCAATAGGTCGATCGACGCCTTATAATTAACGGCCGGCTCGGGGGATATGGGTTCGCCCGATGGGGCGTAGGTGCAGTGCATATCGAGAGTTGTTTGAAGGTCAAAGCCAGTCACTCCGGCTTCTTCTGCGAGAAACATGTAGAGGTCTTTGTAGGGGACTTCGACCCTTACTCCCTCTTCATTCTGAATATGTGTTTTCTCGTTTCGAAATATGCGCAAGACCAATGCTACGGCGTCGATGTTTCCCGAGCAGATCTTCGCTTGCATGAGAAGCGTCCAGATATCCAGGTCTGTGATGTTATCGGCGGCGAACGTGGAGGGGTGCTGTGCCTCCCCTTGTTTCAATGGGCGGCAGGTCAGGTAAATGCTCTCGTTAGCAAACGTTCCCCTGATTAACGTTATGAGTTCAGTTAGCCTTACGTCAAATCTCATCATTTGGTTTCCTTGTCCTCGCTCTTCAGCGTGTCCAGAACTTTCCTCGCCCTGTCGCGTGCTCCTCGCTTGCCGTAAATTCTCTCGCACATGGATGTCACCACGTCAATGAAGTCGGCCCATATGTCCGCTGTCTCTTCCGTCTCATCTGCTACTATGATACTCCTGCCCTGTGACATCATTGCGGCCTCTATAAACTCGAAACCGAAGCGCGCCAGGCGGTCGGGGTTCTCGACGATTATTCTCCCCACTTCCGGGCTGGAGAGGAGCTTCAAGAGCTTCGTCCTCTTGCCGTTGAGCCCGGAGCCGATCTCTTCGACAACCTGTTTGACCGGCCAGCCTTTTGCCGAGGCGAAGGACTTCAACCTTTCGGTCTGCCTCCCCAGGTCATCCTTCCGGTCGTGACCGGATACACGGCAGTAAATAACTACGCTCTCATCGTAAGCAGGTCCGGATTCGTCTTCAAAGACGAGAATGGTCTTCCCTTCACCGACCTGTTCGGCTCGGACGGGAAGCCTTCCCTCGTGGAACCAGCGCCATGCGGTCCTGTAGGACACGTTCTGTTTTCTGGCCCATTCTGATAACTTCATTGTGGCTATATATTACATGATATAACATATTATGTCTATGATTATTTCAACTGTTGAAACCCTTTACGGTCATTGTGAATATATCTAATCGTACCAGCAGCCACCGACAGTCCGGTAGGTCAAGCTATCTCCAGCCCACCCCATACGCCAACGGAACCCCCCGCCACCACGACGATGCCCAGGACCTCGGCGTGTTCGGACGCCCCGGTAAGGACGTCCCCGATCTCCTCCGTCGAGTTGACCATATTACCGAACGCGCTTGCCGCGGCGTCGGCGAGCGTGGCTGTCTGCGCGAGCACGGCCACCGCGTCCGCCGCCCCCAGCGATACCGACGGGCCCACGGTGGCACTGGACGTGCAGAGGCCCATCCCCCCGGGCGAACAGGCGAGCTTTATGTCGATGGCCGGCGCCCCCTCCCCGGCGAACACCCGGACTCTTCGCTTGCGGCCGCCTGCCATGAAAATATCGCCGCCATTCTCCACTATCACCTGGCTCGAGAGGTTCAGGAGGTCGCGCCCCACTCTCTGTGCGATAGCCCCCGCGACCGAAGCCATGGGGCCGACATCGAAAACGGAGGCCGCCCGTGCCATCTCCTCGACTATACCGGGCGCGTCACCGGTAGCGGGAACCGGCTTGAAGCTCATGCCGAAAGAGGGATGACTCTCCAGGTACTCTTCCAGCTCCCTCCTGCGCTCCGCCAGTGATTCGCGGGCCCGGGACTTCCACTCACCTTCAGTACAGATGTAGAGGTCACTCTCACCGATGACCACCCGGTAGCAGTCGAGTCCCTCAGGTTCCATTACCCCCCGGTACGCCCGGTTATCGATCATCGCTATGCCCCCTCTTGGGAATGCACCAATGGTGCATTGGAAGGAATGACAAAATGGTGCCTGGCACTATTTTGTCATTTTTTCCGGACCTTTATCGCGCTTACTTTGTACTCGGGGATCTTGGCTACCGGGTCGAGCGCACCGCCGGTCAGCACGTTCGCCGCGCACTCGGCGAAGTGGAACGGCATGAAGACCACGCCCGGGTTCGACTTCTCGGTGACCTTTACTGTTACATCTATCGTCCCGCGGCGGCTGGTGAGGCAGACGGTGTCGCCGTCCTTTATACGGTACTTCTTTGCGTCCTCAGGGCTGAACTCCGCCACCGCCCGGGGCACCAGCTCGTCGAGCGCCTCGCAGCGCCTGGTCATGGAACCGGTGTGGAAGTGGGTGAGCACACGACCGGTGGTGAGCACCAGCGGGTACTTCTTGCTGGTCTTCTCCGCCGGCTCCTTGAACTCTACCGGCATGAACCTGGCCTTGCCGCGGGTACACTGCCCCACGTGCAGTATCGGCGTTCCGGGATGTTCCAGTGTGGGGCACGGCCACTGCACGCCCCCGTCCTCCAGCCGCTCCCAGGTTATCCCGGCGTAGCTCGGGGTGAGAGCGCAGATCTCCCTCTTCACATCGGATACGTGATCGTACTCCATCGGGTAACCCATCGCGCGAGCGATATCGCAGGTTATCCGCCAGTCGTCCCTCGCCTCCCCCGGGCCTTGGACCGCCTTGCGGACGCGCTGCACCCGCCGCTCGGTGTTGGTGAAGGTGCCGTCCTTCTCGGCGTAGGTTAGGCCGGGCAGGACCACGTCGGCAATCTCGGCGGTCTCGGTCATGAATATGTCCTGGACCACCAGGAACTCCAGGTCCTCCAGAACCGCAGCGGCGTGATTGAGGTCCGGGTCGGAGACCATCGGGTTCTCACCCATGATGTACATTGCCATGACCCCGCCTTTAGAACGCTCTCGCACCATCTCGGTGGCTACAAGACCGGGGGTATCCGGCAGTTCAACGCCCCACGCCGACTCCATCTTGTGCCGCACGCCTTCGTCGGCGACCTTCTGGTAGCCGGTGTAGACGTTGGGAAGGGCGCCCACGTCGCACGCCCCCTGTACGTTGTTCTGGCCCCGCAGCGGGTTGACACCACCCCCGGGTATCCCCAGGTTCCCGGTGAGCGAAGCCAGGTTGGCGACCGACATCACGTTGTCGGTGCCTGTTATATGCTGGGTGATGCCCATGGCGTAGAGGATATTCGCGTGGTCCGCTCCCGCGAACAGCTCCGCGGCCTCCTTGAGCTTGGCGGCGGGTACGCCGGATATCCTCTCGACATACGCCGGTGTATAGGCGGCTACCAGCTTCTTCAGTTCCCCGAAGCCCTCGGTCCGGGCCTCCACGAACTCCCTGTCGTAAAGCCCCTTCTTGATTATCTGGTGCATCATCCCGTTCAGAACGGCCACGTCGGTGCCCGGCCGGTGGTTGAGCACCACGTCGGCGAACTCGGTCATCATGATGTTCCTGGGATCGATAACGATGAGGCGCTTCCTGCCCGCCTTCACCGCCTTGATGATCTCCATGCTGATGACCGGATGGTTCTCCGAGGTGTTGGACCCGATTATCAGCGTAACGTCAGCGCAGGCGAGGTCATCGATGGAGTTGGTCATGGCACCGCTCCCGAACGTGGCCGCCAGACCGGCGACCGTGGGACTGTGTCACAACCTGGCGCAGTGGTCCACGTTGTTGGTGCCCACCACCGCCCGCATGAACTTCTGGAAAAGGTAATTCTCCTCGTTGGTGCACCGCGCGCTGGAAAGCCCTCCCACGGCGTCGGCTCCGTGCTTTTCCACTATCCCGGAGAACCGCTCGGTCACCAACGATATCGCCTTGTTCCAGCTCGTCTTCCGCAACCGACCGTCCTTGCCCCTGATCATCGGGTGCTTCAACCGTTCGGGTGAATCAATATACTGGAACCCGAACCGCCCCTTGACGCAGAGGTTCCCCCTGTTGACACCCCTGTCAAGCGGGGCCGTGATGTTAACCACCTTGTTGTCCCGTGTCCACAGTGTCAACGTGCACCCTACCCCGCAGTACGGACAGGTGGTGTCGGTCTCTTCGAGTTCCCACGGCCTTCCGGCACCCTTGGAGAGCTTCGAAGCCAGCGCCCCCACCGGGCAGGTGGAAATGCACTGCCCGCAGAACAGGCACGGGCTCTCCTCCAGCGGATGCTCGTACGGTGTACCGACCGTCGTATCGAAGCCCCGCCCCACGAACCCGTAGACGCCCGCCCCCACGATCTCCTCGCATATCCGGACACACCGTCCGCAGAGGATACACTTGTCGGGATCGCGCTCGATCACCGGGTTGTCGTCGAGCAAGTGGTAGCTGTGTGCCTCCCCCCCGAAGGAGGACTCCTTGACACCGTACCGGTACGCCAGGTCCTGCAGGGCGCAGGAGCCGTTGGACTCACAGGTCAGACAGTCTTTCGGGTGGTCGGAGAGAATCAGCTCGATAACCGTTCTCCTTATCGAGTCAATGCGCTCGTTGGAGGTCGTGACCACCATGTCCGGGGTTATCTCCGCGGTGCACGCCGGGAGCAGCGCCCTCGCCCCCTCCACCTCTACCAGGCAGACGCGGCACGCCCCATAAGGCTCCATCCGCTCGTCAAAGCACAGTGTCGGTATCCATATATCGTTCTCCCGGGCCACCTCCACGATGGTCTGGCCCTTCCGCCCGACGCACTTCCTGCGGTCTATCGTCAGCTTCATATCCTCGGACATTGTCTCCTCCCGGGTTACCGGCGCCTACACGGTGTATACCGCGTCAAAGCGGCAACGCCTCAGGCACTCCCGACACTTTATGCACTTCTCCTGGTCTATCCCGTGCGGTTCTTTCTTCTCCCCGGTTATTGCGCCCGTCGGACAGTTGCGGGCGCAGACGGTGCATCCGTTGCACTTCTCGGGGTCTATGTGGAACGTCACCAGTTCCGAGCACAGGCCCGCCGGGCACCGCTTATCGAAGATGTGGGCCTCGTACTCATCCTTGAAGTAGCGCAGGGTGGTAAGCACCGGGTTCGGCGCGGTTCCCCCCAGAGCGCAGAGTGACCCGTCCTTGATATCCACCGCCAGCTTCTCCAGTCGCTCGATGTCCTCCGGCTCCCCCTTCCCCTCACATATGCGGGTAAGTATCTCCAGCATCCGCTTGGTACCTATCCGGCAGGGGGTACATTTGCCGCACGACTCCATCTGGGTGAACGTGAGGAAGTACTTGGCGAGGTCGACCATACAGGTGGTGTCGTCGACTATCACCATCCCCCCGGAACCCATTATGGCACCCGCGGCTGGAAGCGAGTCGTAATCCACCGGTGTGTCCAGCAGTTCGGCGGGAAGGCATCCTCCCGAAGGGCCCCCTATCTGGACCGCCTTGAACGGGCGATCATTCTTTATCCCGCCACCAACGCCGAATATGACCTCCCGGAGAGTGGTCCCCATGGCCACCTCGGCCAACCCACCGCGCCTTACCTTGCCGGTAAGGCAGAAAACCTTGGTGCCCTTGCTGCCCTTTGTGCCCAGGCGCGCGAACTTCCCGGCACCCTCACGGATTATCCAGGGCACGTTGGCAAGGGTCTCCACGTTGTTTATATTAGTGGGCATGCCCCAGATACCCTTGTTGGCGGGAAACGGCGGGCGGGGACGTGGCATCCCCCTTACCCCTTCGATGCTGGCTATCAGGGCTGTCTCCTCACCGCAGACAAAAGCCCCGGCCCCTTCCTTGATGATTATGTCGAGGCTGTATCCGGAACCAAGGATGTCACTACCCAGGAACCCCTTCCCGGTCGCGTCACGGATAGCCATCTTCAAGCGCTTCACAGCCAGCGGGTACTCGGCGCGGCAGTAGATATATCCGTGGGTCGCCCCGATGGCGTAGCCGGCGATTATCATGCCCTCCAGCACCGCGTGGGGGTCGCCCTCCAGCACACTCCTGTCCATGAACGCGCCCGGGTCTCCCTCGTCGGCGTTGCAGACGATGTACTTGTCCTCGCCCTCGGCGCGCGCGCAGAAGTTCCACTTGGCCCCAGTGGGAAAACCGGCGCCCCCCCTGCCACGGAGTCCCGAGTCCAGGACCTCCTTACGCACCTGCTCGGGGGTCATCCCTGAGAGCGCTTTTCGGAGGCCCTCGTACCCTCCGATTCCCATGTAATCCTCGATGTCCTCGGGGTCGAGGATCCCGCAGTTGCCAAGAACGATACGGGTCTGCTTCTTGAGGAAGTCTGCCTCGGTGGTCTTTCTTCCCTCTATGAGGAGCACCTTTTCTTTTAGTATCTTGCCGTTCACCAGGTGGGACTCCACCAGCGCGGGCACGTCCTCGGGCCGTACGTCCCCGTAGGTGACCCTGGGCATTCCCTCCTTCTCGAAATCAACTAAGACCTCGGCGAAGCAGCATCCGATGCATCCGGTCTCGTCGAGCTCGACGTCGAGTCGCCGCTTCTTCAGCTCGCGGGCGATCTCGTCCATCACCTCGACACCGCCGGCGGCTATGCCGCAGGTGGCCAGGCCCACAACGACCTTGTCTTTCTTCTTCAAGAACCCCTCGCCCCCTGCTTCCGCTTCTGGTACTCCCTGATGACCTTGCGGGCTTTCTCGGAATCGAGCCGGCCGTGGGCCACGTTATCCACCAATATTATCGGGGCCAGGCTGCAGGCGCCCACACATACCACCTTCTCCACGGTGAACTCCATATCGGGGGTGGTCCCCCCTTCCTGGTCAAGGTCCAGATGACCACAGACCGCCGCGTCTATGTCCTCGGCCCCGCCCACGTGGCAGGCGGTGCCGTGGCAGATGCGTACCAGGTGGCGGCCTATCGGTTCCAGGCGGAACTGGGTGTAGAACGTGACCACGCCATAGACCTGGGCCAACGTCCTGCCCGTGTTCCGCGCGATATACCCAAGCGTCTCCTCGGAGAGGTACCCCAGGCCCTCCTGGGCTTCCTGGAGGACGGGGATGAGCGCGCCTTTCTGTTTACTGTACTTCTTGAGCACCCTGTCCAGCGCGATTCGCTGTTTCTCCTCGTCCGTTACCTTGCCGGCTTTGCCAGCCATCTTGCCATCCCCCTGTCGGCTTATCGTCTTACGCTCCCGCCTCCGGCCCTCGGGCCTGATCGTCGCTCGTCTTACAGTTCCAGGTAGGAGTCGGCGTACAGCGTCTTCTCGAAGAACAGCTTCACCGTCTTCTTTACCGCGAGCTGGTCGGGGTCGGAGAGGTCAAGCTCTCCTTCCTTTATGCCCGCGGCTATCAAAGCCCACTCGTTCTCCGGGCTCTCACCTCGGGCTACCGCCATCAGCTTCTCGTCGTTGGGATCCAGTATTACGGCGTCCATGCCGTAGCCCATCAGTACCGCCAGGTAGATACGGTTCAGCAGGTCCTGTACCTTGGGGTCACAGTTGTTGCTCACGTTGGACAGCCCGCATACCATATGCGGCTTCTCGGGAAGCTCACTGAACATCTTGGTCGCCTTGATAAGTGCGTGAACATGATCCTGGGTCACACAGATCGGCAGGACGATAGGGTCGATCCAGTAGTCGTCAATCCCGATGCCGGCCGCCTCGAACGCCATCATCAGGTTATAGCCATTCTCCAGTCTCTCGTTCTCGTCCCTGGGAACGCCCGCCTCGCTCATGCACAAACCGACAACCTTGGCGTTATACTTCGTCGCCATCGGTATCAGCTTCTCCATCCGCTCCGGCGCCGCCGATATCGAGTTGAGGATTGCCTGGTTGGACGCTATCTGAAGGCCCGCCTCCATCGCCTCCATGTTCATGGTATCCAGGGACAGGGGAAGGTCTGTCACCTCCTCGATAATCTTCACCATCCACTGCATTGTCTCGGGGCCTTTCTTGGTGGCGGGGCCCAGGTTGATGTCGATGCAGTCCGGCTTGCCCTCGAGTTGCAGTTCCACCATCTCCTGGATGGGCTTCTTGTCCTCCGCCTTCATGGCGTCCCTGATACTGGTGGTAATGACGTTTACCTTCTCCGCGATCGTGAACATGCCTACCTCCTTGCCATCTCGTCCTGTGAACACCGTTTCCGTCTATCAGCAGTGCGCTTCTCGCGCACGCTCTGAAGCATCTCGCCCGCGAAGTAAGAGCTCCTCACGTAAGGCCCGGCGGCCACCGCCTCGAACCCCATGTCGAGCGCCTTCTCGCGCAGCGCATCGAACTCCTCCGTCCGGTAGTAGCGTCTGACCGTTTCGCTCTCCGCGGTCGGCCGCAGGTACTGTCCCACCGTCAGCAGGCAACAGCCCGCCACCAGCAGGTCCCCCAGCAACCGACCGGTCTCCGCCTCAGACTCGCCGAGGCCTACCATGAAGCCGCTCTTGGTGATAAGCCCCGCCTCCCGGCCAATTGACAGCACCGCCAGAGACCTCTCGTAGGCGGCCCGCGGCCTTACCTGGGGATACAGCCGCTTGACCGTCTCCACGTTGTGGTTATAGACGTCCGGCCCAACCCCGATTACCTTATCAACGGCGGCACGGTCCCCGTTGAAATCGGGGATGAGAACCTCCACCGTCGCCTTCGGCAGCGCCTCCCTCACCGCCTTGACCGTCCTCACGAACTGCCCTGCCCCACCGTCGGGGAGGTCGTCACGGGTGACCGACGTAATCACCACGTGCCTCAGACCCATCCTGGACGCGGCCCGGGCCAGCGCTTCCGGCTCCCCGGGGTCCGGCGGTGAGACCGGCCCAAAGGGCACGGCACAAAAGCGGCAGTCCCGGGTGCACCGGTCACCCAGTATCATGAAGGTGGCCGTACCGGCACAGTAACACTCCCCCCGGTTGGGGCAGCGTGCCCCTACGCACACTGTAGCCAAACCCTCCTCGGCCAATACCTCCTCGACCCGGCGCAGCGCCGGCCCATACACCACCCGGCGGCGCATCCACCGGGGCATCCTGGCCTTCTCGACCCGTGCCATCTAGAAGTACCTCATCCTAAGAAGGTTCGACAGCTCCCCGGTCAGGGAAAGCGCCGCTCCGGCCGCCTCCACCGACGTTGGGCCCAACCCGCACGCCGGTGTCACTATCGATTGGCGGGCAAGCGTCTCGCGGTCTATCCCCCTGCCCTCCAGCGTGTCGAACGCGCCTTCCAGGATGTCGGCCAGTCCTCCGGCGGAGAGGCCGATCGCCTTCTCGCTGTCCGGGACGACCCCCCAGGCGATCACACCTCCGCGGCTTATGTGTGCCTCTATCTCCCGGTGGTAGGCGGTGAAACCTTCCAGGCAACCGAACGCGTCGAAGTTTACTATGTCAACCCCCACCTCGAACAAGATCGACCAGTCAGTGTTTCCGCAGCAGTGTATCCCGGTCACGTCCGCCCCGCAGCCGGCTATGCACTCCTTGATATCCCTTATCACCTGCTCCCTGGTGACGCCCACCAGCGCCGAGCCCACCGACACCAGGTACGGCTCGTCGAAGAACAGGACCACGTCGGCTTCCGGCGCCGCCCGCTTGAGCTCGCGGCTCTGCCACCTGGCCTTGAGGTTGAGGCCCTTGACTATGGCCTGCTCCAGCGTCCCGTCGTATAGAGACGCCCTCCCATCCTGGTCGCTAACGGTCAGGCCGAACGTGACAGGACCGGTGACCTGGCCCTTGATAAACGGCCTCCCCTCGAGCTCCTCCTCGAACTCCCCTCCAAGGAAGCCCGCCAGCCCGGCCGCGTAACGCTCGCTCACCGCGAATGAATCCAGGTCCTCCTCGATGACCAACCGGTAGAACTCCTCCAGCTCGTCCGCGGTCATCTCGTCGGACTGGAACCAGACCCGCCGGGCGGACTCGTCCACCCGTATCCCGGGCAGGCCCTCGCTGTACTGGGCGTACATGTTTTCCAGGAAGCATCTCGCAGGCAGTTGCGGCCATGGGGGCATCCCGGTGAGGTTCTCCAGCATCAACCGGCACGCCGCCCCGGTGTCAGTATGCGGCAGGCTTCCGATGGCGGTCGCCATGAACCTTGGCTCCACTCGAACGCTCCCCGGGTCTCGCCTACAGGTCGTTAATATCCAGCTCGGCCTCTTCGAGTATCCGGGGTACGACACCCTCCTTGCCGATGGCCATTATATGCACGCCGTCGGCGAGGTTTTCCTCCCGGATCCTCTTTATCTGCCTTGCCATTATCCTGATGCCGGTGTCCAGGGCCTTTCCCTTCTCCGACGCCGCCATCTCGCCTACCAGCTCGTCGGGCACGAACACGCCCGGCACGTTCTTGTTCATGTACTTGGCCATACCAGCGGATACCAGGAGCACGAGCCCTGCCTGTATCTTTACCGGGTACTCCCTGGCCCCTTTCATGAACTTGGCGAAGTGGTCCATGTCGTAAATCGCCTGGGTCTGGAACCACCTGGCGCCGGCCTCGACCTTCTTCTCGAACTTGAGAAGCTGCGGCTCAAGCGGGTCCGCCTCGGGGGTCACGATGGCGCCCGGGAAGAACTTCACCGGGCCGTTCATCTCGTTTCCGCCCATGTCGTTGCCCTCCTCCATTGTCCGGAAGAGGTTGAGGAGCTGGACCGACTCCAGGTCGAACACCGACTTGCACTCCTTGTGGTCGCCCACCGGGACCGAGTCGCCGGTCAGGCAGAGGACACTGCGCACTCCGCGGGTGTAGGCGAACAGCAGGTCGGACTCGATGGCCATTCGGTTGCGGTCGCGGCAGGTCACCTGGAGGATCGGCTCGCCGCCGTGCTCCAGTATTATGAGCGCGGTCGCCAGGGACGGGTACTTCATCACCGAGCTCTGGTTGTCGGTGATGTTCATGGCGTGGACTCTGTCCTTGAGAAGGTCGATGTGACCTATCATCTCCTCGATGTCCGGCCCCTTGGGCGGCCCTATCTCTCCCGATACCAGGAACTTCCCGGAGTCCAGTATCTCCTCTATGGAAGGCTTCTTGTTCTCTATCCCTAACACGTTACTCACCCTCATCACCGCCCTTCCGCCTGCTTGGAATCACGAAATTGCCCGGCTTGAGGACGGCGTTCCAGTTCTTAGCCGGCCGGTACTCCTTCATCGCTTCCACTCTTCCCTCTTTCTCCAACTGCTGGTAGATAAGGGTCCAGCCGCACTCCTTGTCGGGGTCCACCTCGCATTTGCCCTTGTCGGTGCCGCCGCAGGGGCCGTTCAGGATTCCCTTGTGGCACCGGGTAACCGGGCAGATCGCCCCTGTCTCGTCCAGTATGCAGTCACCGCAGAGGCTGCACTTCTCTTCGAAGTTTCCGTAGCGAAGGATGTTGCCCAGGAACAGCGTGTCGTTCGCCGGGAACACCGGCTTGTCGGTGACCGCCCGGGCCGCCTGGGTACCCGCCCCGCAGGACATGACCAGGATTACGTCCGCTTCAGCGATTTCGTCTTTCTGGACGCGGAACTGCTTCTTGGCGTCCAGTTCGTGGCAGCCCACCTCGAGCACCACCGATCCCGCCACCTTCTTACCCTCGGACTCCAGCTTCTGGCCCATCTCCTTGACCTGGTCCTCACCACCGGTCTCGCAGAGCGTGGCGCAGTCGCCGCAACCCACCAGGAAGACGCTTTTCGCGTCTCCGAGCTCCTCGAGTACCACCTCGAAGGGCTTCTGCTTGGTGATAATCATCTGCTCCTCCTGTTATATCCACTGGTTCGCCGGCCTAGCTGGCGGAAACGTACTGCCTCAGGTACGTAGATAGATCGGCCGCCTCACGCGGCCCTATCAGGACCTCCCAGTCGGGGAGCTCCTCATCGAGCTCACCGGATATCTGGGCCACATAACCGGGGATTATCAGCTTCCGGTGCTCAACCTTGTCGGCGATGCCACTGGTGTTGATGAACTTGGCGATTATGTCCGGTACGAACTTACCGGCCGCCCACGCGGTCAGTACCGACTGGCCCTCGGAGTCGACGATGCCCAGCCAGGCGTCCACCTTGCTGGCCTCAATCTCACCGGAGACGATGAAGTAGGTCAGCGAGAAGTTGGTGGTTACCAGCACCGGGGAATCGGGTCCCGGGCTGCCTATCTCGTAGAACTCCGAGTCGACCGCCATCGGCTTCTGGGGGTCGGTGTAGATGTTCTGTATCTCCACCTGGAGCGGATACTGCAGCCACGGCTCCGGGCTGGAGGTCACTACTATGCCGGCATACTTCGCGATGTAGATGCTGGCCAGCGCGCCTTCGAAGAACAGGTCATCGGTCTCCTCACAGGGTAACGCTATCGACGGAAACCCGAACGGCTTGAACTTGGAGTTCAGCGCGCCCCTCCTGATCCCGATAAGCGACTCGAGGGTGTCCTTGAGGTTTCGGGTGCCCGGGTCCAGTACCAGGTCAGCCAGGTCCATCTCCATCGCCTTCTCGGAAAGTGCGGCCAGTGTATGAATATCGGTGCCTTTGAGGACAAGCGGCAGCCCCTTCTCCTTGGCCAGGGCGCCCATCTCGTCCAGGTTCGCCTCTGTGGCGCAGTAGAGAAGCGGGTTGTCGTCACCCACCACCTCCAGGGCCGCCGACATCACCGCGGGATCCTCGGTCATGGGCATCATCGCCAGGTCGGAAGCACCCTTGACCTTGGCCAGCACGTCCTTGAACTTGCCCGCGTCGCCGGACTCGCATTTGACCGCCAGCAGCTTTACCTCAAGCTGCTGCCCTATCCGCTCCCAGGAATCCTTGCCGGCCTCCTGTACCTTCGCTTCTATCTCATCGTCGGGCATCGCGTCGGATAACATGACGCCGATCGCGGCCGGGTTCACGAACCGCTTCTCGTGGCGGAACAGGACCAGTTCCTCCCCTGTGAGGAACTCCTTGTCACCGGTCCCGACGGTGACTCCCCTTATCGGCGGCGCGGAGGCCTCGGCAAGCGCCTCCCTGGCCTCGTCAGAGACGTAGGGGCAGTCATCGAGCTTGGCCTGTCCGCCGGCCAGTTTCATGGCGAACGCCAGGCAGGTCGGCAACTTGCACTCACCGCAGTTCGTCTTGGGGAGCATCTTGAAGATGTCAAGACCACTCAGTGCCATCTGCTTACTCCTTTCATTACTCCTTCACCTATTTATCTTTTCGCCTGCCGCCATCCCCCGCCAGGGGAACGGTCGGCGCTCAGAATTACTTACTGTAGCATCGGGTCCATGGTGAGGGCGGGATGCTCTTTCTCGGTCAGGAACGGGAGTATCTCGTCCTCGGTTACACCTACCGTCTCGTCGGCTATCTTGTCTACGAAGTCGGGGGTCTCCAACTCCTCAGCCCGCTTCGCCAACTCGTCGGTCAGCGTCTCCTTCAGGGCCTTGGGCATCCAGACTATGCGGTGGAAACCCCCGTCGGCGCTGATGAACTTCTTGCTGGTGATATAGACCTTCCCGATTCCCACGAACCCCGGGGTCACGTTCCCTCCGCCGACCGTGCCGGCCAGCGTTGAGAACGACATCCCGCAGGGGGTTTCCTTTCCAGTGAACTCGCGGTTGACGATCATCACGCCGTTACAGATGGGCAGGAACGACACGATGCACTCGAAGCAGCCGCAGGAGGTCATCGGGTCCTCCATCATGGAGTAGGCGTTGAACTTATCCAGGGCCTTGCCGCTATTGTTATACACGAACTCGTTGACGTTCTTCCACTGCCCCAATCTCTCGTCGATCGTGTCGCCCTTGGGTATCGGCTGGTTGGGGCCGGTGGGGTCAATCTCGTAGGCGGCCTTGCAGTCAAGCCAGTTGTAGGCCCCGCACAGCCCGAGGCGCTCGGGTGTCACCACGCACACGTGGGTGGGAGCGAACGACTGGCACAGTGTACAGGAGTAGAATATCTCGGTGGTCTCGTCGGTCATGCCGGCGGTCCTCTCGTCACGCTCCTTGTACTTGGCCCTGGCCTTCTCCTGCCACTGGAGGCAATCCTCCTCGGTGGTGTATAAGGTTATCTGGACCTTGTCCACAATCGAGGGGAACTCACCCAGCAGTTTAGTGTGAAGAATGGTCCCGTAATCCCTTATCTTGAAACCTTTCTCCTTGGCCTTCTTGCTGATACGGGTCCAGACGATGTCGCGCTGCCCCATGTGCCAGACTCCCTCGGCACCGTTTATCAGGTGGTGGATCTGGCGTTCCAGTATGGACTCGAAGTCCTCCTGCATCTTACGGCCGGCGACGTCTACCACGATCCCCAGCGGGAGGGCGTCGCCCTCGCCGATGTCATCTACCTCGGGGCCGATGACCTCGATCTTGCCGTCCTCGACCTCGTCCATCTCCTTCATCTGGACGAACTCGAACGCGGGGGTTATGTTGCCGCCGAACTGGCAGTACATATCGTCCTTGCGGATGCGCTCCCCTTCGAAAGCGGGACCGTAGGCCATGGGTATGGGGACCTTGTCTACCATTATCTTCAGACCCCGGACCTCTATCGCCTTCTGCACGATTTCGTCGTGGGGGATATTCGAGACCACGTGCTCGTAGGTGCAGACACCGGTCGGCAGGATCTCGGGTATAGGCGTGTCGGCTATGGTAGGGAACCCGTAGCTGATGGCACCGGCGGCGTTGGCGTACCACTCGTCGGTCACCTCGCCAAGCGCCAGCACGAACGCGAATATCCGGTTCTTGTTGTACAGGAGTACCTTGCGGTAGTCACCGGGCTCGGCCCCTCCAAAGCTCAGGGCGGCGCGGGCGGCGAACCCCAGGGAATAGACCGCCGACCCTATCTCCCGCCCGTAGGGAACGATCCGGGTCTCCCAGCCGAGCTGCACGCCCAGGCTGTCCAGTTGCTCCGACACGGTGGTGCCGTTGAAGTTCCCGCTGCACCAGATGTAGAGGTTCTTCTCCTGCAGTTCCTTGACGACCGCCTCGGCAATCTCGGGGGTGGGAGCGGAACCGGCCAGCGCGCAGAAACCGGGGGCGGACCCGTCCACGAACTCCACCCCGCGCTCGCGCATTATTACGTCATCCGCCGCGCCCAGCCATATCCCGTCCACCGGGTTGGGGCCGTCGAGGTACTTGATGGCCTCTTCGATCTCCTCCATGAACAGGGTAGCCATGCCCGCGTCCAGGGTGGGGCCCAGGTACGGCGTCCACAGGTTCTCGGCCGGCACCGGGGGTATCAGGTCGTCGGCTATTGCCATCACTTTGGGGCAGTCACCGAGATTCTCAACCTTCTCCCCTGTCATCCCGAATATTATCGGCAGGTAGTAGCCGGTGTTGGGGAAGCTTATCTCCTGCTTCTCACCGTACTTCTCCAGCGCCTCATCGAGCCTCTTGCCTACCCTCTCACGGATGGCGTGAGTACCTCTGATCGCCGCGCTTGCTATGATCTTGGACATCCAATTCCCTCCTTGTGACGGGTCCGGCTACTTGCCGTTCCCTTCTGAACACTTTCAGTGTCAGTCTATCGACAGCTCGCGTCTCGCGGCCATGTCGAACAGGACGCGCTCGCGCTTCCCCAGGATGCCCAGGGCATCGCGCTTTGAATCTATCAGGCTTAGCAGCTTGGCTACCATCTTGTCGGGGTCCGGCTCGTAGTGCCAGGAGTTCCCGTACTGCTCGAAGATCCCCTCGAGCAGGTAGTCAGTACACTCCTGGCTGCCGGATGTCGGCCACTCCACCCCGAACACCACCGCCGCGCCGCTCGCTACAAAGTAATGGCCGATGGATATCGCCTTCTCGCTCATCCACTCGGGCGCGCACCCGACCGCGGGGAGGTCTGATATGTCGTCTCCCAGCCCTCCCTCCTTGACCATCTCGGTGAGTGCTATGAGTATCCGGCTGTTGTCAACGCAGGAGCCCATGTGCAGGACCGGCGGTATCCCGACCGCCTCGCATATCTCGTAGAGCCCCTGGGGGCAAACGTCCTTCGCCGTCTCCGGTTTCATGAGGCCAGTCTTGGCCACCGCCTGCGCGGCGCAGCCGGTCATTACCACCAGGCATCCGTTGGCCACCAGCTCGCTGACCACCTGCACGTGTATTGCATCGTGGGGCACCCTGGGATTGTTGCATCCGACAACGCCCACAACCCCGCGGATGCGGCCGTCGATGATGCCGTCGTTCAAGGGGCGATAGGAGGCGCGGAAGCGGCCTCCCAGCATGTAGTTGATATACTCGTGGTCGTAGCCACCGGTGAAGTCGCTGCTAACATCGGGGATATCCACCTTTCCCCTGTTGGGGAAGTTGTCTATCGCGGTTTCCACTATCCTTTCGGCTATAGCTATAGCGTCGGACTCGTGGAACTCTATGTGCTCGGCCAAAGGCATCCTGCCCTTGGGACTTGTGGTTATTATCTTCGTGTGATAGCACTGAGACAGTTCCCCTATCGCCTGGTAGATGCACTGGACATCCACCACCATCGCGTCCACCGCCCCGGTCAGGATGGCCATCTCCTGTTGCAGGACGTTGCCCGCGATCGGTATGCCGTGCCGGGAGAGTATCTCGTTGGCGGTGCAGCATATCCCGGCAAGGTTGATACCCCTGGCGCCTTTCTCCTCCGCCTTCTTTATCATCTTCTCGCTCCGGGCGGCGAGCAGTATCATCTCCGACAGAAGCGGCTCGTGCCCGTGAACGATGAGGTTGACCTGGTCCTCCTCCAGCACCCCAAGGTTGATCTTGGACTTTATCGCGGTGGGGGTACCGAACAGTATGTCCTGAAGCTCGGTGGCTATCATGGAACCGCCCCAGCCATCGGCCAGCGCGCACCGGGAGCCCTGCAGTATGATGTTCTCCATCTCCTGGTCCACGCCGATGCTGGTGCGGTGCATGGTCTCGACCACCTCGCGGTCGATGCCCCGAGGGAAGATGCCGAGCTTGCGCCATATCTCCTTGCGGGCCTCGGGCGCCCTCCAGCCGAAAGCCAGCTCGCCTTCCTGCTGCCCGAACATGGCCAGGCACTTCTCGCCGACGTCCAGGGCTATCTCTTCGACCGGCCGGTCGGCGACCTCGATGCTCAGATCGGCGGCCACCTCCAGCAGCTTGATACGGTCCTTTACCCGGTATCCCTCGGCCTCGCCCCTGGCCGCCAGTATCATCGTCTCAGCGACCGCCCGGCCGTGGTCGGAGTGGGCCGACGAGCCTCCCGCTATCATTCGCACGAAGTTCCTCGCCGCGACAACCTCAGCGGTAGCCCCGCAGATGCCACGCTTGGGCTCGTCGCCCTCCTTCTTGGGGGGGGTAAGCCTGCACGGCCCCATGGCGCAGTTCTTGCAGCAGATGCCGCTGGCGACTATGGTGCAGGGTTTCATCTTCTCGGTCCTGCTGAACGCCGTGGACTGGTCCTCCTCGCAAGCCTTCTGGAGCATCTCGATGGTGGCTTCGCATGCGCTTCTTTCTCCTGAATCTGCCAACTTACCTCAACTCCTCGCTCTTCTTGAGCTTGTCAAAGGCCAACTGCGGCCCGCTTCTACCCCATCAGGTTGTCGATTACTTCCCTGACTGTCTTTATCGCGTCGGGATGGCGCATGATAACGATATCCGCCCCGGCCACCAGCAGGGTGGTCGCTGTGATTATCTCCCACATCACGCCTCTCTTGTTCTCATCGCCCCAGGCCGGCTCATCGGCGGCGGGAAACTTGGCTTCCTTCGCCTTCCAGCTTTCAACTCCGACATCCGCCATGAGCGGCATCTGGGTCATGGTGTCGTCCTGTTGCAGGGCTGCGAGCTTGAGCCGCTCCATCACCGAGTAGGTGTACTCCAGCCCGTAACCCAGCGCCCCGGTGGTGGGGTCCACGATGATCTTCCCGGTGTCGACACCCAGGTTGGAAAGCAGGATGTTCAGCTGCTTGGCCAGGTTGACGTCGATGGGGGTCTTGGCGGCGACCGTCTGCTTGTATCCCAGGGCGGCCGCTCCAATGGTCTTGTAGTTGTCCTCCATGGCCGGCCCCAGCACTACGTTCTTCCCTTCAGCCGCT
>Ga0180015_1000003_pt1 | contig 70201 bp, 73 predicted proteins | sample KR13_S2_MetaG_FD_116508 | JGI IMG/M metagenome (GOLD analysis project Ga0180015, IMG submission 116508) | Groundwater microbial communities from the Olkiluoto Island deep subsurface site, Finland - KR13_S2_MetaG | ecosystem: Environmental > Aquatic > Deep subsurface > Groundwater | place...
ACAAAAGAAAAAAGCACAAAAAAACCTTGGTTAAAATGGCTATTAACAGGGCTTATTGTATTAACGGTTTTAGCAGGCTACAAATTTTATAAATCCAAAAAAATTTTGGCAGCCAGAAGGGAGTTGATGCAAAAGCAAAGAGATATAATGATGGAAAAGTGGCGAGAAGATGGATTAACGGAAGAAGAAATCAACCAAAAAATGCAGGACATGCGTCAACAAAGAATGGATAGCGGAGAAAGGCCTTCGGAAGGATCCGGTATGTTTCCGATGGGCAGGGGTATAATGCGAATGCATCCATAACTCTACGTCATTCTGACCCCGCCATGGCGGGGGAAGAATCTAGGCGCAAAGCGCCGTATCTTAACAGTCTCAAAATCAAACATGAAAATAATTGAAAAATTCAAAAAGCTATCAAAAAGAAACAAAATATTACTGCTAATCGGCTTAGTGTTAATAGCAATTTTGCTAAGCAAAACCTTAGGTAGCAAAAAAGAAGCGGTAACTTACAAAACTGAAAAAGTTAAAAAAGGCAATGTAGTTAGCCTAGTGTCTGAAACTGGTGAAATTTTAACCAGCGGTAAAGCGGATATCAACTCAACTATCACCGGTGTGGTGGAAGAAGTATATGTAAAAAATCAAGACATGGTAAAAAGCGGACAATCATTGTTCAAAGTAAAAAGTACCGCTAGTCAAGCCGAAAAAAGCACGGCTTATTCGTCTTACCTGGGAGCCAAAAATACTCTGGAATCAGCCAAGTCTGCTCAATATACACTTCAATCAAATTCTTTTTCAGCCAACCAAAAATTTATAAACGATGCCGTTGCTCGTGATTTATTGGAAAATGATCCCACTTACATTCAACAACATGCCGATTGGCTGGCCGCAGAAGCCAATTATCTTAATCAACAGCAAGTTATAAAAAAAGCCCAAGTGGCCCTAAGCGCAGCTTGGCTAAGCTATCAGGAGGTAACCAGCGGAATAATAAAATCGCCAATAAGCGGAACAATAGCTAATTTAGCTCTTTCAGCCGGACAGGAAGTTAACCCTGAAACCATAGCCCTAATGATAAAAAACAACTCTGATTCTTGGGCAAAACTAGCAGTATCTGAAAGTGACATAAGCGATATTCAAGCCGGCCAAAAAGCCACTGTCATTGTTGACGCCTTAAAGGGATCCGAAATTGAAGGCATAGTTGACAGAGTTGACGATATTGGCACTGACACATCGGGTATTATTACCTATAATATTTATGTAAATTTGGGCCAAGTTGAAGAAAATATAAAAGCTGGTATGACGGTTCAGATTGATATAGAAACAAAAAGTGCCCAAGATGTTCTGGCTGTCACCAATAGCGCTATAAAAACTTATCAAGGTGAAAAAGCCGTCCAAGTTTTGGACAAAAAAAGCGGAGAATTGTTATATATACCCGTTGAAATAGGCATAGTGGGTGATAGCAAAACAGAAATACTAAAAGGCATATCCGAGGGAGATGAAATAATTACAAGCCAAACAACTGATTCATCCCAAGACTCCGGCAGTAGCGGAGGGATATTGCCCATGGGCGGAATGAGATGAAAAAAAACAAAAACAATCCAATCATTAAGTTTGAACAAATAACAAAAACTTATATAACCGGACCAGTTAAATATCAGGCATTAAAAGGAATAGATATAAAAATCAACAAAGGGGAATTTGTGGCTATCATCGGACACTCAGGCTCGGGCAAATCAACCATTATGAATTTGATGGGAGCTCTTGATTCTCCAACTTCAGGAAAATACTTTTTAAATGGAAAAAATATTTCTCATTATAACCCTGACGAATTAGCTGAAATTAGAAACAAACAAATAGGTTTCATTTTTCAATCTTATAACCTCCTGCCCAGAACTACAGTATTAAAAAATGTAGAAAGGCCCATGCTTTATGCCGGATACCCGGAAGAAAAAAGAAAAAAAAGAGCTATGGAAGTGCTAAAAATTGTAGGTCTAGCAGACAAGGCTTCCAATTTATCCAATCATATATCAGGAGGACAAATACAAAGAGTAGCTATAGCCAGAGCCTTAACCATGAATCCATCCATAATCTTGGCCGATGAGCCAACAGGTAATTTAGATACAAAGACGGCTCATGAAGTTATGAAATTTCTTGTTCAATTAAACAAAAAAGGCAGTACTGTTGTTGTAATTACACACGAAGATGACATTGCTGCCTTTGCCAAAAGAATAATAAAAATTACAGACGGACTAGTCGAGAGCCGTGATTATAAATTAAAAACCGCCAGTTTTATTACACATGATTGATATAAAAGAATTAATAATATTGGCTTTAACCGAACTCAAAAGCAACCTTGCCCGAACCATGCTGACAATGTTGGGAATTGTTATCGGCATTGGATCTGTCATTACCATTATGTCCCTGGGAGAAGGTTCCACTCAGTCAATTGTTGATCAAATTTCTACTTTTGGAACCAATGTCATAACCGTATCTCCGGGTAGAGCCAGAAGGGGACCGGGCATGACAGGCGGAACCTTTGATACATTGGTAAAAGAAGATACTACGGCTATTTTAGAATTGCCAAACATAGAAGCGGTCAGTGGAATAGTCAGTGGTCAAAAAAATCTAGTTTTTGAAGAAAATTCCACCTCTTCTTCCATAAATGGAGTCGAATACGACTATGCTCAAATTCAATCATTAGAGTTTTCTCAGGGCGATTTTTTGAATCAAAGTAGTATATATAGTATGACCAGAAGTGTAGTACTGGGCGATGAGCTTGTTGAAGATTTATTTGGCCAAGGAGCTATGGTAGTTGGCCAAAAAATCAGAATTGACGGCAAGACTTTCAAAATTGTAGGAGTTATCAAAGACAGCTCCAGTGTCATAATACCCATATCTACAGCTCAAAAAATATTATTTGGACACGATTACTACAGTAGTATTTCCGTCAGAGTAATTGACAACCAAATAATGGAGCAAACTTTAACAAATATTGAAAACTTACTTCTGGAAAGACATGAAATAAGTGATCCTGATAATGCAGACTTTGATCTTAGAAGTCCTCAGCAAATGATTGAATCAATGAGTAGTGTTACCGGAGTTTTGACCACCGTATTATCCGGAATTGCCGCCATATCGCTCTTGGTCGGAGGAATCGGAATTATGAATATAATGCTGGTTACTGTCACAGAAAGGACCAAAGACATTGGCCTTCTTAAGGCCATCGGAGCCAAAAGAAAAGATATTTTATCTCAATTCTTAATCGAATCGCTGGTTTTAACTTTGTTTGGAGGAATATTTGGAGTCATAATCGGAGCGGTTTTGACATATTTTGCTTCTACCGCTATGGGTATACATTTTATAGTTAGTCTAAAATCAATTCTTTTGGCTGTCGGTGTATCGGCCGCCGTCGGTCTGCTTTTTGGCTGGTATCCAGCCAAAAAAGCTTCAGAGCTAAATCCCATCGACGCCCTCCGTTACGAATAAAACCTATTCTTTTCTCCTTTCTCCTCACTTCTTTCTTTAAACAACCTTCTCATCATTTTCTGGAAATCAGGGTAATCAGAATACTCTCCAGATAATTCATCTCCTTCTCCACTGGCTCTATAATAATTTGGACACAAAAACGTTAATCTATCAAGCATCCGATCGATTTCATCTTTCTTTTTACCAGTAGCTCTGGTAATACTCGCCATAGTTTTATGTCCCTGACTGTGTCTATCGGCGAACCAATTATTTATATCAGCTGAGTTGAAAAAAATTTCTTGCTGAAATTTTTTCAACAAAGAATTCGTATCCAAGCAAATTTGTAAATTTACTAAAACACGAGAAGCAAGATATTTTCGAATATCAACCAAAAGATATCTTTTACCACTCAATCTTTTTACGACTCTTTCTCCTTTTTGCAGTAGTCCATTTGGATCTGCAACTTCTTTTATATCAACCAGCTCACTTCCTTTATAAGCACTTGCCTCCACAACATTTTCATCACCATCAGCCCATTTAACAGATAGCGTCGTGTGACCAAAAGTATCAGCACCACTAATTTTTTCAAGATTTATCCCTAATGCCATAGCAGACCTAGCCAACAACAAAGTCCTTCCCAGCCACCATAATTAATTCTCATTTCATCAACAATCATAATCATCATGGTTTTTTGAAAGCGAGTTTGTTCCTTTAATAACTCTCTTATTTCTTCTTCATCCGCTGTTTTTAAGAGATTTTGATAATAACCATTCACATCATCGAGGTTTCTAACATTCTTATCTTTTTCCCATCCAAACTTTTTACTCGACTCTCTTAATAATTTGGCTTTCTTCTCTTTATCAAAAAACTCAGGGTCTTCTAGCCAGTCGCTAAACCGGACAATATTATCTTTACCTAATCCCAGGCTTTGTAAGTGGTCTTGATATCTAATTAACAACGCCTTGATATCTTTTTTACTTTCATTTTTTATTAGTAACTCCATTAATTTTACGTCTTCTTTTTTTTTCTCATTTTCATCAAAACAATACCGTTGATACTTTTCATAACTCAAAAACTCGTGAATTATTTGTCCAACCACTCCTGATCCAAGTTCCTGATCAATTGCTTGAGTAATTTGTTTTAGTTGATTTTCATCTTCTAAATCAGCCCTTATTAAAGCCTTAACCCATTTTGGTACTGGCAACTCTTGATACATCTGTTCTATTCCTCGCAAAACCACAGCTTCTGCAAAATCAACAGGCAATTCTTTTATTCTTCTTTACTCTCTGATAAAGCCTAGCCATATCAGCAAACTCTAATTGTCTTTTTGATTTACCCGCATATCTGGCATATTGCAAACCCTGTTGCAATGCTTCTCCATATTCATCCGTTTTATTTCTCTTTAATTCTTCACAAGCTTCATCCAAGGTCGGGACTGAACCGTTCCTTCGATCTAAATCAATAGCTTGGCCTAATTTAAAAACAATCTCAACTGATTTACGATAAAAATCGTCAAAATCGCTCGTTTCTTTTGCTTGTTTTCCATTTGCTTGTTTTTGTACCTCCATCATGGCCAATCCGGCCCATCTCAAGTTTGAGCTATACTCTCTAACTCCCTCCTGCCATTCATCAGCCTGCTGTTGATCTTTTCCACTCCACAAAGGAGACTTGCTTAGTTCTCTAATAGTTTTTATCAATTTCCCAAGTTCAGCTAATGATAAATCATCTCTAATCTTAATTAACGTTATTACTTCATCAACCTTAGGCCCAAAAAGATTGTTTGTTTCCACTTGGGATTTTGCTATTTTATGTTCTTCCACTACAATTTTTGATAACCCATCATCTTCAACTATCGTTAAGTCCGGCACTTCACCAGGAACAGGAAAAACAAAAACAACTCTCAAATGGTCACACACGTCTGTAAATCTCGTTACGGCTGTATCAAAAAGACCATCTCTTAGGTTCAAGGGCATAGTCATTTCTCTAACTAAACCTACCACTGCTTTTCTTTCAATTTCAGGTATCTGTCTCTCTTGTTCTTTTAAGTTTTTCAATCCTTCTTTAACGTCCATTAACATAACCTATTTTAACTCAACTAAAAAAAAACTTTAGTTTTTTCAACTTCTCTTTTTAATTTATTTAACGTATTGACAACGGATGTACACAATGCTAAAATATAAACAGTGAATTTAAGTATAGAGTTTAGTGAAGAAAAAAATTTATTACTTCAACAAACTCGAGGCGTTGGTTTTGATCAAGTAATTAACGCCATTAAGAATAATAAAATTCTCGATAACTTAAAACACAAAAATAAAAAAAAGTATCCAAAACAAAGAATATTAATAATTAAGATTAAAAATTATATTTATGCTGTACCTTATGTAATCGATAAAAGAAAAAAAACAATTTTCTTAAAGACAGTTTATCCGAGTAGAGTATTAACAAATAAATATTTAAAAAGGAAATAAAAATCATGAAAAAAATTAATCCAAAATTATACAAACAAGAAAAAAGAATCGAAAAAGCCTTACAAAGAGAAGAATTTGTCAGTACTTCTAATCTAAGTCATGCTAAAAATCTTTTTAAAGAAGCAGTCAAAAATTACGAAGAATTGCAAAAATCAAAAAGAATAACAATCCGTGTTAATCAAGGAGACTTAATCAAAGTAAAGGCAAAAGCGAAAAGAAACAATGTTCCATATCAAACATTGTTAAATGCTTTAATTCGCCAGTTTGTACAGGGTAAGGCTTCAGTACAATTTTAAGCTTAAAATCAGAGTAATCCCATCGACGCCCTCCGTTACGAACAACCCCTATTTGTCATCCTGAGTCCGATTGATCGGACGAAGGATCTAGCGAAGCGTTATTCCTTTTTCCTATAAAACAGCCTTTCAGCTCAATATTTGTTATCATAACTTATCAGAAACAAAAAGAAACTGTCTTTAAATCTCATTGCTTTTTTACAAGCTACTGGACTATTTGCCTACTGTTCTTTAATCGGTCTTCTTTTTTTATACGGAAACAACCTTTTTGGCAAAGCACCAAATTTTCTTGGCCCGCTTCTATTTCTTATTCTTTTTGTCGTCTCCGCTTTAATTTCAGCCCTGTTAACCTTAGGCTATCCATTCATTCTTTTTTGGAAAAAAAAGCAGACTGTCAAAGCCATAAAACTGGTTATCAGCACTACCATCTGGCTAATAGCCTATATTTTTATAATTCTTTTCTGGATCGTTTTGTCAAAGTATTTTTAATTTTTTAATGAAAACAGACTACAAGGCCGTTATTTTTGATATTAGCAATGTTTTGATTTTGCCAAATTCCCGTCCTAATTTAGAATTAATACAAACAATAAAAAAACTAAAGAAGGCCAGTGTAAAAACCGTTGTCATATCAAACACTTCATCCACCATTAGGCAAAAATTCAAACGACTTTCAAATTTTTCCCTAGATGATCTTTTTGATCAAATTTTTATCTCCCAAGAAACCGGTCTTTTTAAACCAAATCACAAAATTTTTCAACTAGCCCTAAACAAGCTCAATCTTAGTCCAGATCAATGTATTTTTGTTGATGACATAACTCGAAACATTGACTCAGCCCAAGAACTTGGCATAACCACCATTCTTTTTATCAACACCCAATCTTGTATAAACAAATTAGAAAAATTACTTTCTACCACGCTCCACTAATTTTCTGGCCACACTCTTCACATTTTCCATCTGCCAACCCCAAAACTTTTCCTGATCCATAATCCCCCCTATCTATTAGCAAATTTCCACATTCCACACAATATGTTGAATTTTTTCCACCCCAAACATTGCCGGTATAAATATACTTTAAGCCAGATTTTTTACCAATTTGCCATGCCTCTTCCAATTTTTCCAAGCTAGTAGCTTCTTTGTCCATCATTTTATAATCAGGATGAAAAGCGGTTACGTGCCAAGGAATGTCGCAAGAAAGATTAGCAATAAACTCAGCAATTTTTTTTAACTCAGCAGGGGAGTCGTTTTCGCCGGCAATTATCATAGTAGTCAACTCTATCCAAATTCCAGCCTTATAAAATTTCTTAATATTTTTCAAAACCGGTTCTAATTTTCCTTTACAAATTTTTCTATAAAAGTCACTATTTATACTTTTTAAATCAATATTAATGCCGTCAATCAAATCTTTTATTAGCTCAAAACTCTCATCTGACATGAATCCATTAGACACCCATACATTTTTTATACCCGCCTTTTTTGCCAGCTTCATCGTTTCATAAGCATATTCAACAAAAATCGTTGGCTCGTTGTAGGTATAAGCAATTGACTCACACCCCAATTTCTCGGCTTTTTCTACAATCTCTTTAGGAGTCTTGTCATCCCGAGCGAAGTCGAGGGATCTCCTGACCTCTGAATAATTTAAAAGCAACCATAATTTCCCCTTTATTCCTTGCGATTGTTGCCAATTCTGGCAAAAAGCGCAACCAAAATTACACCCCAAAGTTCCAAAAGATAAAGTTTTACTTGCCGGCAAAAAATGAAACAAAGGCTTTTTTTCAATCGGATCTACCGCTAAGCTAATTATTTTTCCATCCACCAACAAACACAACTCTCCACTATTGTTTTGCCTTACTCCACATATCCCCACATTTCCTTCTTTAATCTTGCAATACCAATTGCAAGCCCTGCACTGCACCGTATTCTTATCTAATTTTTTGTACAATGTCTTTGCTTTTTTCATTTTTTTTAATACAGATATTATTGTCATCCCGACCGAAGCGGAGGGATCTCTCGACTTGTTCGAGATATTCTGCTTTGCAGAATTCAACTATACTATTATCATATGCTAATTCGTCAGCCTGTTGTTGCCGGCCAGTTTTATCCCAATTCGGCCAAAAAACTTTCTTCCACTATTCAAAAATTTTTAAATAAAGTTAATATCAAAAACACAAGCCTTGGCGCAGTCACCCGGAGGGGGAAGCCCCCCAAAATTCTTATAGTCCCTCACGCCGGCTATGATTATTCCGGCCAAGTGGCGGCTCATGCCTTTCGTCAAATCGAAAACTATAATTTTAAGCACATTGTTCTTCTAGGTGTTAGTCATTCAGCTTTTTTCAGAGGAATTGCCATAGATGACAGTGATTTTTGGCAAACGCCACTAGGCAAAATCAAAATCAGCAAAAATTTTATTGCCAAGCTTACAGACAAAAACATTTTTGTTGATAAACAAGCCCATCAACAAGAACATTCTTTGGAAGTTCAACTACCTTTTTTGCAAGAAGTATTAAAAAATTTCCAAATCATTCCCATCCTAATCGGCCAAGCCAGCCAAAAAGATCTTAAATTACTAGCTCAAAAAATTTCAGACAATTTGAACAACAATACCCTCTTAATTATTTCCTCCGATCTTTCTCATTATCCTAAACAAAAAACCGCCCAAATTGTAGACAAAAAAACCACTGATGCAATTCTGACTCTTAAACACAAACGATTCGTAAACACACTCTCTCAACTAAAACAAACTTATCCAAATGTTGATACTTTCGCCTGTGCCAGCCAACCTATAGAGGTTGCTTTACTGGTAGCCAAGAATTTAAAAATAAATAAAAGTAAATTACTGCATCTCACTAATTCCGGAAAAATAACAGGGGACGGAAACAGGGTAGTCGGCTACGCCTCTATCGCTTTTTACAAGAGCAGTAGTCAGTCTTCTGTAGGGGCGACCCTTGCGGTCGCCCGCAACGACGCGGCAATCCCATCGGAACATAAATCCCACGAACTCTCCTCTCAAGAACAAAAATTTCTTTTAAATTACTCCCGCCAAGTCCTGGAAACTTATACAAAAACAGGGAAAACCCCAAAGGAACGTTTAAATTCGAAGAATTTATTACGTTCCAAAAAAAGAGGAATCTTTATTACTCTAAAAAAACATGGCCAACTAAGAGGCTGTATAGGCAGTTTTGTCGCTAATCGAACACTCCTGCCTACAATAGCCAAAACGACCATAGCTTCGGCTTTTCATGATCCTCGTTTTCCTCCGTTAACAAAACAAGAGCTAAAAGATATAAAAATAGAAATTTCTATTCTCTCACCTCTAAAAAAAATTAATTCTATTAAGCAGATTAAAATGGGCAAACACGGAGTTTATCTAAAGTATGTCAATTGTACCGGTACTTTTTTGCCCCAAGTGGCCACAGAAACCGGCTGGACAAAAAAAGAATTTCTCTCCCAGCTTTGCTCTCAAAAAATGGGTCTGCGCTCAGACTGTTATCTTGATCCTAAAACAGAAATCTTTATCTACACCGTCCAACTTTTTTCAGAATAAATCAGTCAATACTTGACCAAAACAGTCGTCTTTGCTAAACTAATCCTGACAAAAATAGTCGTAATTCAAATATATGAAAATATCAACCAAAACCCGTTATGGCCTTATAGCCATGATTTATCTAAAAGACAATAAACTTTCTTCTATAAAAAAAATTTCAAAAGAAGAAAAAATTCCGGAAAATTATTTGGCCAAAATTTTCCTCACACTCAAAAAAGCTGGTTTGTTAAAAGTAAAAAGGGGAACTACGGGTGGCTATTTTTTGTCTAAACCGGCCAATCAAATAAAAATTGGACAAATAATCAAAGCCCTAGAAAAAAAAATTCTTCCGGTTGCTTGTATGGAAAATATCTGCCCTAAACAATCAGTCTGTAAAGCCAAAAAAATTTGGTTCAAAATTTACAAAACTTGGTTTTCTTCTCTTAATTCATTGACTCTAGCTGACGCATGATTTACTTAGATTACGCTTCCACCACCCCAATTGATCCAATTATCATAAAACACCTTTCTTCATATTTTTCCAACTTTGCCAACACTTCTTCTTTGCACCAATCTGGTCAAAAAGCCAAAAAAATCTTAGAAAAAAATCGCAAAAATATAGCCAAATTTATTAAAGCAGACCCATCGGAGATAATTTTTACTTCTTCGGCCACCGAGTCAAATAATACTGTTCTAAAGGGCATTGCTTTTGCCAACAAAAACAAAGGCAATCACATCATCATTTCTTCTATCGAACATGACTGTATTTTAAACTCAGCCGATTGGCTAAAAACTCAAGGATTCAAAATTACCAAAATTCCCGTTGATAAATTTGGTCGGGTTAATCCTAGTGATGTTAAAAAATCTATCACCAAAAAGACAATTTTAGTTTCTATCATGCACGCCAATAACGAAATTGGAACCATAGAGCCTATAGAAGAAATTGGAAAAATTTGTTGCAAACTTAATATATATTTTCACACCGACGCCTCTCAGACTTTTGGCAAAATTCCCATAAATGTAAAAAAAATGAATATTGATCTTTTGACAGCTTCATCTCACAAAGTTTATGGCCCCAAAGGAATTGCCCTGCTTTATATCAAAAAAGGAACCAATATTACCCCACTTTTACACGGTGGCGGTCACGAAAATACCTTAAGGTCTTCAACTGTAAATCTTCCTCTTGTTTCGGCCTTTGCCAAAACAGCAACCATTCGTCATTCTGAACTTGTTTCAGAATCCCAAAGATTGTTCAAACTCCGCCATCATCTTATAAAAAATATTCTCAAAAAAATTCCCAATTCTCATCTTAATGGCCATCTCAAATTCTCTCTCCCAAACATTGCCAGTTTTCGTTTCGATAACGTTGAAGGCGAATCAATTTTGTTAAAACTTGATCAGCTGGGAATCGCTGTTTCAACCGGTTCTGCCTGTTCTTCAAATAATTTAAAACCTTCTCACGTCCTTCTTGCTTGTGGACTGAAACCTTCTCAAACTCACGGATCAATAAGAATCAGTTTTGGTCGTTGGACTACCAAAAAAGAAATTAATTATTTAATCAAAGTTTTACCAAAAATAATCAAAGACCTCCGCCGGCTTTCCCCTTTTTAAGCTGTCATTGCCGACCCTTTGTAGGGGCGACCCTTGCGGTCGCCCGTAGACGTAGCAATGACAAGCCGCTGTCATCACGAGGAACGAAGTGACGTGGTGATCCCGTCGGAAATGTAAAAAAACGTGATCAAAATCCCAACGGCCTGCCCGCAGTTGCTACAGCGTTGCAGGCGGGGATTGCCACGTCTCCGCCAGCTAGCGGATCCTCGCAATGACAAAATTTCGTCATCCTGAGTGAGTTTTACGATCGAAGGATCTAGCGAAGCGTTTTTTAAATTTTAAATATATGTATTCAAAAAAAGTTTTAGACCATTTTCAAAACCCACGCAATCGTGGTCAAATAAAAAATCCAGACGGGATAGGTAAGGTTGGTAATATAGTTTGTGGCGACGTCATGTACCTTTATATAAAAATAGCCAAAAACAAAAAAAATCAACCCATCATTAAAGACATAAAATTCCAGACTCTTGGTTGCGCTGCCGCCATTGCCAACAGCAGTATCATAACCGAACTTGCCAAAAACAAAACCGTCAATCAGGCCCTAAAAATCAACAAATCCACTATCGTAAAATCACTCGGTGGTCTTCCTCCGATTAAAATTCATTGTTCTCTGCTGGCCATTGACGCCTTTGCCCAAGCCGTTTACGATTATCTTTCCAAATCCAACCAAAAAATTCCAGAAAAACTAATCAAAATTCATCAAAGAATAGAAAAAGAACAGTCACTAAACCTATAAAACCCTTGACAACCTACCCTTCTTGGCTTTACTCTAAATACAGACCCGCAAACTTTTTTAACATTTCCGTTTGCTTAAAAATATATAAAGGGAGGTGAAAATTCTTAGATTATGATTATAAAAAAACAAAAAGCTTTTACATTAGTTGAACTTTTGGTTGTTATTGGTATCTTGGGAATTTTAGCCGCCGTTGTTTTAGTAGCTGTCAATCCAGCTAGACAAATGGCTCAAGCCAGAGACACACAAAGAAGAGCCGACGTTAACACTATTATCACTGCAGTCAGTGCTTATATGGCTGATCCGGTCAACAACGGTGCTCTTCCAGCCGGAATTGCTACACTTTGTTCCGTTGGAGCCGATAATATTGGTACAGCCGTGGGAGGCGCTGATTTAGGTGCTGTTGTAGCCCCAACTTACGTTGCCGATATTCCAATGGATCCGGTTAATGGTACTGCCGCTGATACTTTGTATGATATTTGTATAGCCGATGCTACTGCAAATCGTATTACAGTCAGCGCACCAGGAACAGAATTGGCCACAACCACTATTAGTGCTACCAGATAAAGAAGACAATGTAGGGATAGTCCTCCGTGGCTGTCTAGACTTTAAAAAGAGAGGAGTAATCCTCTCTTTTCGGTTTCTTATTTCAATCGCCTCGCTTTTTTGGGGCTGTGCTATAATCTTAGCTATAAGCTGATGTTCGGAAAAGAAAAAACAACACTACCACCCAGACCAACAGACGTACAAGGATTGCTTAGGCTTTATAATACAAAAGGAATTGACGGTCTTGGTGTAGGAGAGCTGTCTAAAATTCACCATCTGGTTGGGGGAGATAGGGAACTTGTCGAAGCCAGAATTAGAGCAGAAACTCGTCAATTTTGGAACCAAGATATCGTTGGATTTAGAATGGGTGAAGAGGGTCAAGGTAAACCGAAATTTGCAGATATGATGCAGGTTCTTGGGGTAGGAGCTCAAATGGTTGGACACATTAAACCAAGAAAAGGAAGCATTGTTTCTTCTTGGGGAGATGGAGGTGGTTTTGACGCCAGATATTTTAGAAAATCTCAGCCAGTTAAATATTTGAGCTACGATGATAGCAGAGGAGCCAATGGCTTGGCGAGAACAAGACTTGATAGACTTGGAATGCCACATGAAATTGTCGATTATAATTTCTATGATCCATTTCCAGTAGAAAAGCGCAGAAGAATTTCAGAGCAACACCCAGGGGCGCCAGCACTCGATTATAGCAGTTGGGCATTAACCTACACTGATCCAGAGACTATGACAAGAATTATTAAAGGTGCAATCAAAAACGGCAGTACTGCGGAGGAATTTTGGCTCCACATGCTTGAAGCCGGCAAGTTTGATTCAAAAGCACTCGGTATTGCATTTATGACCCAAATTTTTCCTAGAGATATAGCCAAACCCGGTAAAACAAGACAAACTTTGCGAGCGTTATTTGCTGTTCCCGCAATGATTAATTTTGGCGAAAAATTTCAACGATATTCACCTTTGTGGACGGTTGCAGAACTTAAAGAAGAACTCGGACAAAGAGGCTTAAAAGTAGAAGAAGTCGGCAAAACCCTTTTTGACCAATCCGTTGTAGCTAGAGTTACATTGAGTTAAGGCAAGTTATTTTCTTCTCATGCTAAAATTTCTTAATGGATTTTATTAGTCTTTTTCTTCTTTTCATTAGTTTCGTTAACCTAGTCCTTGCTTTTATCGTATATTTTCGTAATCAAAAAAATACCACCAATAGTTCCTTTGCTATTTTTATTCTTAATGCTTCTCTTTGGCCACTTTCCATTGCCTTTTTTCGCGCTTCTACCAACATCCCCGTGGCTCTGTTTTGGGATCGACTTATTTATATTTCAGGCACTTTAGTTCCGTCTTCTTTTGTTTATTTCGCTCATATTCTTACTGAAAAAAAACTACCTTCAAAAAACCAAAACCTTGTATTTGCCGGCATACCCACTTTTATAATCTATCTTCTCATCTTTTCAAATTTTTTTATTCAAAAAATAAATCCAAGTCCTCACGGCCCAGTAGTTTCTCTTGGGCCAATCTATCCTTTTTGGATTCTTTATTTTTGTATTTTTTTTGCTTGGGCTGTAATCAAACTTGTTAAAAAATTCCTTAATTCTCGAGGTTTTCAAAAAGCTCAACTTCGTCTTATTCTTTTGTCTGTTTTTTTTCCTTTAATAGGTGCTCTTCCTTTTAATATTTTTCTTCCTCTTTTTGGTAACTACAAATATATTCACATAGGCCCTATATTTATCACCTTTATGATCGCCATTATTAGCTATGCCATAATTAAACACAGGCTTCTTGATATTCGCCTTATCTTTGTCAAACTTCTCATTTATTTTCTCCTTTTAACCATTCTCGCCGGTCTTTATGCCGGAACCTTTTCTATTCTTGGTAATTTTCTTATGGTCAATATGACCAGTAAACAAGAGTTTATACTTTCCACCTTTTTATCTCTAATAATGGCTTTCTCTTTTCAACCACTAAGAAGCTACTTAGAAAAAAACACCGATGAGATATTTTATAAAAAAAGGTATCACCCGGAAAAACTTTTAAAAAACATGGGAAAACTCATGTCTTCTACCATTCTTCTAAAAGATTTAAATCAATTTTTTTTACAGAAACTAACTGAAGAAATGAAAATTTCTTACGGAGCTATTTTTCTTAAAAATAAAAACCTATCCAAGAAGTTATCTCTTCACACTTATCCTGATAATATAAATCTTAATGAAAAAAGCATATTAACCCTTTACAAATCTCCCAAAAATGTCATCGTTTTAGAAGAACTGGATGAAACATCAAGTAAAAAAGCCATGTACCAGACCCAAACTGCTTTTTCAATTTCCTTAAAAATCGAAAACAAGAAAATAGGACTTTTACTTTTAGGAGAAAAATCTTCTGGTGATATTTACTCATCACAAGATATAGAGATTTTAGAAATTTTGGCTTCTCAAATGGCAGTAGCTATCCAAAACTCACTGGCTTATTACGAAATTCAGCAATTTAGTGAAACCCTTAGAGGAGAAATCGACAAAGCTACTCTTAAGCTTAAAAAAGCCAATTTAAGATTAAAAGAATTATCTTCTCTAAAAGACGAATTTGTTTCAATTGCTTCTCATGAACTTCGAACTCCAATGACCGCCATAAAAAGCTACTTATGGCTGGCGCTTAATAAACACAAAAAAGAACTCAGCCAAAAACTCACAACAAATCTAAACAGGGCTTATATATCAACCGAAAGAACAATAACCCTAGTTAAAGATATGCTTACTATTTCCAGAATCGAAGGCCGTCGTCTTGATCTTAACTTTGTCAAATTAGATCTTGCCTTATTGGCCAAGCAAGTTTTTGATGAACTAAAAATAAAAGCCGACGAAAAGCAAATAAAATTCTCTTTTGAAAAACCAGAGTTTAAATCTTTTACCAGAGCCGACGAACACAAAATAACAGAAGTCCTCCAAAACATAATCAGCAATGCCATTAAATTCACCCCGCCAAAAGGCTCTGTCCAGATTTTTTTCCAAGACAAAAATGGCAAAATAGAAACCAGTATCAAGGATACCGGCCCCGGAATTCCCAAAAGAAGCATGCCAAACCTTTTCAAAAAATTTGGACGCCTTGGTGGCTCGTTTGCCAAACTAGCCGAAACTCCCGGTACTGGACTGGGTCTTTATATAGCAAAACAAATCATTGGTTTGCATAAGGGTAGAATATGGGTACAATCAAAAGTAGGCGAAGGAAGCACTTTTATTTTTTCTCTTCCAAAATACAATGACTAACTTATCAAACAAAAAAATACTAGTTGTTGAAGATGAAATTTATTTAAGGGAGCTTTATGTTGACATTTTGACCGAAGAAGGTTTTTCCGTTGATCAAGCTGCCAATGGCTACGATGGTTATTTGGCTATTTTAAAAGGTGGTTATGATCTGATCTTACTTGATATCATGCTTCCCAAAATCGATGGCCTAGAAATCTTAAAAAAGTTAAAAAATGATCCCAAACCAAAAAAAGCCAATGGCAAAATTGTGGTTTTAACCAACCTGAGCAAAGATACCGCCATTGCAGATAGTGTTGCTATGGGAGTAGCCGGCTATCTTATCAAAAGCGACCTAACTCCAGGTGAGTTTATCGAAAATGTTAACCGTTTTTTAAAAATTAATTAGTTATTGTCATCCCGACCGTAGCGGAGGGATCTCTCGCGAATGCGAGATATCCGCCAAGGGCGGATTTTAGAAACAACATGAATATAAAAGTAAACTCTCACGATTTTTTGGGAAAATTATCTATTATAAAAAATTGCTTGGCTCTTATTTTGGATGACAAAAAACAATCAGACAAAAACTCCAATCTACTTCAAAAAGCCTATGATTCTAATCAGGATTTAATTAATTTAATAAAAAACACCACAATTCATGGCTAAACTCCTTATCGTCGACGACGACATGCTTAATTCCAAAATATATTCCACCAAATTGCAAAAAGATCAGCACCAAGTTCACTTGTCTTTAGACGGACAAGATGCTTTAGAAAAAATAAAGGATAAGTTTGATCTGATCTTGCTTGATATCATGCTTCCAAAAATTGACGGCTTAAATCTTCTTAAAGAAATCAAAAAAGGAATAAACAAAAATACAACCGTCCTGCTTTATACTAATCTAATGAGCCAAGATGCCAAAAAAGAGGCTCTAGAAAACGGAGCCAAAGAATTTATATTAAAAGCAGACTTAAATCCGCTTGAACTGTTGGAAAAAATCAAAAATTACCTGCCTCCGTCATCCTGAGCGTAGCCGAAGGATCTCTCAGCTTGTCTGAGGTATCCCGCCTATGGCGGGATTTCTGAAATAAATTCAGGGATTCCTCCACTTCGGTCGGAATGACAAACTATCATGAAAAAATACGAAGAAACACTTTACGAAATTTTAAAAAAAAACAAGTTTCTTTCAAGTCAAGATTTGGAAGAAGCCTATAAAGCCTCCAAGGATTTAGACAGATCTTTGGCCGATACGCTTGTTTTTAGGGGTCTTTTGTCAGAAGAGGTTTTGACCCGTCTTGTCGCAGAAAGCTTAAATCTTCCCTATGTACCGCTAAAAAACTACTTAATCCCTGATGAAATATTAGATCTGATACCGGAAAACCTAGCCCGTCGTTATCGCATGATTCCATTTGAAAAAACCGACAAGGGACTGTCTTTGGCCATGGAAGATCCGCAAAACTTTGAAGCCCTAGAAACCGCCAAACGTCAAGTTGACCTTCCTGTTTCTGTTTTTTTTACCAGTCCGGCTGACCTTGCCAGAGCTTTAAACCAATATAAGCGTGACATCAAAAAAAAGTTTAAAGATATTATTACCCAAAATATAAAAAAAGCCGGTTCTGTTACAGAAAAAGACACGGTAGAAAAGTTGCTTAAAGTAGCTACCAATTTGCCGGTAGTAAAAATTTTAGATGCCATACTTGAATATGCTGCCGCCGAAAATGCTTCCGACCTTCATTTTGAAACCCAATCAGACTCTCTTATTGTTAGATTGAGAGTTGACGGTGTATTGTCTGATGTTTTGATTCTTCCCAAAGACATTCAGCCGGCTATAGTTGCCAGAATAAAAGTTTTATCTAATCTAAAAATTGACGAACATAGGGTGCCTCAAGATGGTCGTTTCAAATTCAAGGTAGATGAAATCTCAATAGGTATACGTGTTTCTATTATACCCAGTTTTTTTGGAGAAAATATTGTTTTAAGACTTCTACCAACCTCTTCGCGCCCCTTAAATTTAGAAGAACTCGGTTTATCGGCAGTTAGTTTGGAAATAGTCAAAAGAAACATCAAAAAACCTAACGGTATGATTCTGGTTACCGGACCCACAGGATCAGGCAAAACCACTACTCTTTATAGTATTTTAAACATTCTTAATACAATCAAGGTCAAAATTTGTACCATTGAGGATCCGGTTGAGTATAGTATGCCTCGTATCAGTCAAATCCAGGTCAATCACAAAACAGGTTTAGATTTTAATGTTGGTCTTAGATCTTTACTTAGGCACGATCCTGACATTATCATGGTCGGTGAAATTAGAGATACCGAAACTGCCAATATGGCCGTCCATTCGGCTCTTACCGGCCATCTGGTTCTTTCTACACTTCACACTAATTCTGCTCCTGGCGCAATTCCCCGTTTTTTGGATATGGGTACCGAAGGATATTTACTATCTTCCACTATCAATATAGTTATTGCCCAAAGACTTGTCCGCCGTATTTGTCCCGCTTGTGTTGGAGAATTCAAACCCAGTCAAGAAACATTAGACCATATCAATAAATCTCTTGGTAAAAATTTTGACAAACAAAAGTTTTACAAAGGCAAGGGTTGTGAAAAATGTAATCAAACTGGATACAGGGGGCGGGTCGGTATTTACGAGGTTATGGAAGTTAACGATGAGATTCGCCAACTTACTCTCAAAATGACCAACGAAGAAGAAATCAAAAAAGCCGCTGTCAAGGCTGGTATGGTAACCATGCTTCAAGACGGTTTTGACAAAATTGCCTCTGGATTTACTACTATCGAAGAAATCTTCGCCGCCACCAAAGAATAACTTGTTTTTACCCAATCTCTAAATTTTTCCACCTGAATAATTTTTTTTGATTTAATCAAAAAAGGCTCTACATCTCTAGCCAATTTTTTCAAATCATTTTTTTCACAAAAAATTTCAAATTTTTCTTTCAATTCTGACTTTCCTTCTATACCAATTTCTTTTTTCAATAAATTCCACTCAGGTTGTGTTTTTGAAAACAAAAAAACAATATCATAAATATCTCTGCCTTTAGGTCGCTTTCTGTTTAAAAGTGCAATTATTTTTTGAGATAAAAGCATGTCTATTGGATATACTCTAATTTCAGCAAAAACATCAAATTTATTAATAATTCTTGTTTCAAATTTTACTTTTCCCTTTTTTTGATTAATATCAAGTTGTATCAATATTTTTTCAGTTTCATAATCTGTCAAATTAAATTTTTGCAATAAATTTAGAAATTTTAAATAGCACCTAAACACTCCTTTATAAACATTTCTATATTCAACTTCAAAGGCTTCTCTTTTTAAATTCAACGCTAAATTTTTTATCATCAAACCAAAATCATCTTTTTTTAAAGCATATCCGTCTAAATCCAAATCTTCAGAAAATCTATCATTTCCATAAATAATTCTCGCGCTAGTTCCACCCATAAAAACCAATTTTTCACCAAATTTAGATTCAAACAAAATCTCTAATATTTTGTATTGCAAATATTCCACTAATACCGCCCTGTCTAAACGGGACTCATTTAAAGGAAAATATTTTTTTATCTCTTTAAAATCAAGCATTTAAGTAATCAAAAAAATTTAATAATCGTTTTTTTATTATTTTTGATTGAATTAATTCAACATAACTATAGACTTTTCTCAAATCTATTTTTTTTTCTAAATTTAACCTTAATTCTATTAAGTCATTTTTACTTCTTAAATCGTCCCTAAAATAAACCAAATCAAACAACGCCTTTTCAGGGCTTGCTATTTTAAAAAACACATCCTTAAGTTTTGACTCTCTCTTTACATAACCGGTAAACAAATCAGACTTAATTTTATAATAACTGAAAGTCCCAAAATCATTTTCAAATTTTTCTGCTCTTTCGCAAGAAACACTGGTAATCACGCGAGTTATTTCGGGAATTATTTGGTAAAAAGACAAAGCATATTCCAAAGATATATATGATTTATTGACTCTGTTTGCAATTAAATGCACGTCTAAATCTTTCTGCGGTAAAGCATAAAAACCTTTTTTAATTGCAACAAGCCAGCCTTTTTTAACCCAAACGCTAAAATGATGCCTATCTATATTTCCAAATTTATTTCTAACATTTTGGGTAGATATTATTTGTCTCTTATCAAAATGTCTTAAAAAATCTATATATTTCATTTTGTTGTACAATTCTACAACAATCCGTATTCTTAGTCAACACCCAAAAAACTTATTCCCATGCTATTCTTATTTAATGCCCCTTTTTAAGTACAAAGCCACTGACAAAAAAGGAAAATTGATCGCCGATATCATCAATGCTTCATCGGAAAAAGAAGCCGAGTCCCTCCTCAAGGACAAAGGTTATCAGGTCCTTGTTTTAAAAGAACAAAAAGAAGGCTCTCTGTCAGCAGACATAAAAATTTCGGGTAAATTTCCTGTTAAAGAAAAAATCTCTATTTGTCGCTATCTTTCCACCATGATGAATGCCGGCCTACCTTTGGAAGAATCGGTCAATCTTTTAATCAAGGGTACAGAAAACAAAACTGTCAAAAAAGTACTTCAAGATATAAGTTTTTCTATCAGAAAAGGTTCTTCCCTTCATTCCAGTTTCGGAAAATATCCAAAGTTTTTTGACGATATATTTCTTGCCATGGTTAAAACAGGTGAAATATCTGGGACATTAGACCAGTCTTTTAACCATTTATCCATTCAATTCAAAAGGGAAGAAGATTTACGCAAAAAAGTTATAGGCTCTCTTCTTTATCCGGCCATAATTATCAGCCTTATGCTTGCCATTGGTCTGCTCATGCTAACTTTTGTTCTTCCCCGACTTGGCAAGGTTTTTACTAATCTTAATGTAGAGCTTCCTCCTTTAACTAAGCTTTTATTAAACATCAGCCTTTTTATGCAAAAAAACAGTCTCGCTGTTCTTCTTTCTGTTCCTGTATTAATATTTCTTCTAACACTTTTTTTCAGAAGCAAAAAAGGAGGAAGATTAATCTATTTGATAACCAGCAAGTTGCCCGTCCTTAAGGATATTCTGCTTCATTACAACCTAACTCGTTTTAACCAAAGCCTTTCTGCCCTGCTTAAAGGGGGCGTTTCTATAGGGGAATCACTGGAAATTGCTTGTCAGTCCTTGATTCTTCCTGGCAAAAAAAAACTAGCCGACCAATTTGCCAAAGAAATTTCACAAGGAACTTCTCTCACCGAAGTTTTTTTGCGGGCAAAAATTTTTCCTTCATTAATGACCCAAATGGTTGCCGTTGGAGAAAAAACCGGAACCCTAGAAAAAACTTTGCTAGACACTGCTACTTTTTATCAGGAGGAAGTAGAAAATTCCTTAAAGAATTTCATCACTCTTCTCGAACCTATTTTGATGATTATTGTTGGCATTGCCGTTGGCTTTATGGTTCTAACATTTATTTCGCCAATTTATAGCCTTATTGGCAAACTGCAACCCAACTAAAACAAAATTACAACGTCATCCTGAACACAGTGAAGGATCCCAAGGGAAGTTTTGATCTCGAAAGGATCCTGAATTAAATTCAGGATGACGGCAATAATTCATAATGACCAATGAAAATTAAAATAAATAAAAACAGAGGAGTTACCATGGTTGAAGTTGTTCTGGTCATGTCATTTATGGCCGTTCTTTTTGGTATTAGTATTCTTTCTTTTTCTAATCTAGAAAGAAAAAACCAACTGGAGCTTTTTGCTACAGAAATCAAGTCTACTATTTATCAGGCCAAAAGCCAGACAATTAATGGCATCCAGTCCGCCCTTTATTTAGATTCCAGTCGTTACGTTCTTTTTAGGGGGGAAACTTTTTCCCCCACAGATCCCGAGAATCAAGAAAAAACACTGCCTTCTACACTTCAAATAGTCGATATAAATTTACCAAACCAAACAGCCACCTTTGTCAAAGTAAGCGGTTATTTAAATAATTACTCTTCTCCGTCAAATTTTACTTTACGGGATATAACCACTGGCCAAAGTAAATTAATATCAATTAATAAATTAGGAATTGTAAATATAGAATGAAAAATAAAACTAGTGTCATCCCGAGCAAACCATTCTGTCATCCCGAGCGAAGTCGAGGGATCTCTCGCGAATGCGAAGTATCCGCCAAAGGCGGATTTCTGAAACGAACTAAAAGACTACCTCGCAATGACAAGCAATTTGCTTTTTCAATAGTAGAAATACTTGTATGTATAGGAGTTTTATCAACAATTATTTTTGCCGTCACCAGACTATTTTTTGTCTCTCAAGAAACTGCCGAGATTGGTAAAGAAAAAACCAAAGCCACGGCTCTAAATCTTGAATATTTAGAAAAAACAAAAAATATTCAACACGCTGACTGGAATTTGTTAAATAACGGTCGTTACATTATTAATGAAGATGGTGGAATTTTATCTCTTGTCTCTACTACCAGCGGGGAGCTTGTCGATAATTTTACCCGTTATATAGACATTAGTCCTGTTTATCGCAATCAAAATGGTGACATTGTTGATTCTTCCGGAACCCTTGATTTGTCAACAAAAAAAATAGCAGCCACCTGTTCGTGGACAGGTTTACATCCGAGTCAAATTACCCAAAGTAAATATTTAACTCGCTATTACGATAATTTATCCTGGCAGCAAAGCACGGTTTCCGATTTCGAAGGTGGTCAAATGGATCTGGTAAAAATCACTGATCCCACAATAAATAACGGGGAAATAGAACTTCTTGGAGGTTGCCAGGGAGGTTCACCTGAATCTCTTATCTATGATGACCAATTACAAAACGGTTGGCGCACCAATTGTAGCGGACTTGGTTTTTGGGAATGGCTTTTGTGTAAATTTTTAACATTTTTTTCTAATGGTGTTATATCCACCAACTCCGCCGATTTTACTTACAATGAATCAAGTTATTCCATGAAAATCCAACTTTATTCCCCCAGTTCCGGTTCATGGCGATCGTGGGTAAAAATTTTTAATTATGATGAGATCTGTACCATCGGTTTTCGCAATCTTCATTTTTATGCCTATAATCCCACTCCAGATGAAATTGAAATAGATGTTACGGCTGTTTATGGCCAATGGGACGAGAGGACTATCACTATACCCCCTGTAACTTGGACAGAAATCAGCTTAGATTACGAACAAATAGGGGAAGATTATGAAAATAATTTAGAAGCCATATATTTTTCCAAAATAATGGATCATTCAGACCCAACTCTTATTTTTTATGTTGATGCCATGGATTTAACCGGCGGGGTTGGAGGATTTTTTACAGAAGGCACCTTAATTTCTTCAGTTTTGGATACCAATCAATCTTCTGCTTTTAATAGAATCAGTTTTTCTGGCCAAACATTTCCAAATACCTTGATCGGTTTCCAAACGGCTATCTCTGAAAACGCAGATGGTCCATGGCTTTATCATGGTCCTGCCGGCACTGATCTTTCCGACGATCTTTATACTGATTCAGAGGGGCAGGGGATTTATTTAGGTGCCAATATTGGTCGCTATTTTAGATATAAGGCATTTTTAAAAAGTATTGATGGCCAAAACACCCCCATTCTTTATGATTTTTCAGTCAACTATTCACCATGAGCTATAAAAACAAAGGTACTACCATCATCGAAATGATAATCTACTCTGCCCTGTTAGTAACGATCATGGTAGCTCTTTACTCTTTTTACTCTCAAATCACCATACAGAGAGTTAATCAATTAGCTCGGGCTGAAATTTACACTAATGGACAAAGAATTCTTTTTGATTTTCACCAAACAGTCAAAAAAGCCAATTCTGTAAATTACCCAACTATTGGGGAGAGTGACGACTATCTTTTTCTCAACGCCGGCGCCACTACTTATCAATTAGACGACGACAATGCCTTAGAAAAAACCGAAGATGGCCAAACTTTTAAACTCACCGACAGCTTGGTTCAAGTCAAAAATCTTACCTTTACTCATTTTGGTCCTTCCGCAAATCACCCTACTGTTAAAATTAGCTTTGATCTGACAGGCAGAACTTACTCCTATCACTTTCAAAGTGCCACCACCTTACCATGAAATACAAAAAACAATCGGGACAGGCAATGATTATTCTTGTTTTTGTTAGTGCCATTATTACCTCCTTGATTCTTCAAACTTCAGCTTTTAGTCTTTCTTCGTTAAGCCTTGACAACGAATACAGTCAAGGCTTGATTTTATTAAATAGAGCCGAGGGTCATCTAGAAAACGCCGCCCTAAGGAGTCTTCGCGATCCTACTTTTGCAGGGGAAACTATTAATGAAGACAATATCTCTTGCACCACTCAAGTTAGCGACATAACAGGAGGTAAAGACATTAATTCATTTTGTCAGCAAAACCAACGTTCTCGCATGGTTGGTCTTACGGTTACCTTCTCCTCCGGCACCTACCAATTCTCACCAATAGAAGAAAGATAATTTAATGCAACTTGACAAACGCATTAAATTTATGTAAACTCATTACATGATCGCAGTAAGTACAGGCAGAATTACCAGGCAAGGACAAATCAGTATTCCAGCCAAAATCAGGAAAAAATTAGGCATAAAAATTCCATCGAATTTTTTTATGACAATTCTTGATGGAAAGATTATTATTCAGCCAATTCCAAATTTATTAGACATGCAGGGATCTTTATCCGGTTTAGCAATAAAAAACAAATCTACAGATCAGGTAATCAAAATCGAAGAAACGGCCGCTCAAAACTATGTTTTAAAGAAATTTTCCAATAAGCAAAAATGAAAAAGCTATACGTGGATACTAACGTTTTTTTAAGATATTTTTTAAACGACAATACAAGACAATCCAATTTAGCCCGAAAATATTTTTTGCAAGCCCAAAAAAATAATTGTAAATTATTTACAATTCCACAAATTCTTTTTGAATTCGCTTACGTATTAAAAAGTGTTTACAAAAGAAACAAAAAGGATGTTGTTACTCATCTAAAAATCATTTTGAGTATGAATTTTTTGGTAATTAATAACAAAGAAGAGTTAAAACAAGCTACGGTTATTTATCAAAACAAAAATATTGATTTAGTAGATGCATATCTTTTTGTCTGCGCCCAGACTAACCAAGCCGAAGTTTTCTCCTTTGACAAAGACTTTAAAAAACTAAACTAGTTGCGCGTGTTAAGATTTATCTACCATGGATGCATTTAGGGGAGCCCAAAAAAGATATTTAGCCTTTCTTTTTACGGATCAAAACATAAAAGTTGCCAAATTAAACAAAAGAGGGGACAGTCTGGAGCTTTTTTACGAATTTCCCTTATCCGAACAAACCATCCAAAATGGTCAAATAAAAGATAGCGTTCAGCTTCTTTCTGTTTTGGAACAAATTAAGTCCCAACTAAAAATTGACGATGCCTCCGTTATTGTTGGTATTTCGGAAGTCAAGGCCTTTGTCCACACTTTAACTCTGCCGGATATTGAACTATCAGAAATTGATCAGGCTATCAAATTTCAGGCAGATACTTTTTTGCCTATTTCATATCAAAAACTGTATCTTGACTGGATGTTGACCAAAAAAAAAGAAAACAAGCTAAACATTGTTGTTAGTGCTGTTCCCAAAAAAATAATTAATGCCTTTACCAAAATTCTTATCAAAGCAGGTTTAAAGCCGGTAGCCTTTGAAAGCACCGCGATTTCTCTTTTTCGACTTTTGCCAAAAGAAAATCAAAAACTAAGTTTTGTTGCCGAAATTGACGAAATTTCTACGGTTTTGGTTTTAGGTAGCAAAACAAGTATCAAGGCTTGTTCTGTGGTTGGAAAAAACAATCATTTCATGGACACTATTCAGGAAATGAAAAATTTTTACCTAAAAAAAAGGAAACAAAATCCTCCTAAAATCTATCTCTGTGGCAAAAAGTGTTCTGATTCACTTCTAAAAGAAATTAAAGAAAAACTAAATCTGGAAACCATTCTTCTTTCCAATAAAATAAAAAACATCCCCAGTAATAGAGAATCCGAACTGGCAGTTTTAATTTCTTTAGCCCAAAAAAACGTTACTCTTCCTGAAGATACAAAAACTATTAACATCTTGCCATATTCACTTTCTCAAAAATACAAAAATTTATCCAAAGATAGGCTTATAAACAGTTTTTCTCTCTTTTTTATCGTCTCCGTTTCTTTCTTGAGTTTTTTTCTGCTTTTTCTTTATTTCAATTGCCAAAACAAAAACAAAAACCTGAAAGAAAATCTGGACCCAGTCTATTCTTCTGTTACAGCTAGTATTGACAAATTTTCTTTTTACAAAAACAAAATATCTCTTGTTAATCAAATTTCGGATCAAAACAACCTTTTGATCCAAACAATAAAAGAATTTTTAGCATCTTCTTTTGACAACATAGAGATCACTGGTATTAACTTTGACTCTGCCAAAAAAGAATTTATATTTACGGGAAGAGCCAAAACAAGACTAGATCTACTTAAATTAAAAGAAACCTTGGAAGAAAAAGATTTTATCAATCAAGTTACTCTTCCGGTTTCCTCTTTAGAAAAAGCTTCCCAGGTAGAGTTTAGAATGAAGTTAGTATTAAAAACATTGTAAAAAATGATCCAAAAAATAAAACCAGTTCAATCGGTAACTACTAACAATGATTCCGCCAAAACAACAACGGAACCGTCGATAAAATTAACAGATAATAGTCCTGTTAAAGTTGCCAACAAAATAAAACAAAATCAGTCAATAGTAAAATCAGCCAAACATTCATTTTTCACATTCATCACTTTATTTTTAATCATTTTTCTTAACATTGTTTTCGTCCTTATTTCCAAAAGAGTCTTAGATGATTATGCCCAAACAAAATCAGCCTTTGATTTTCAGCAGGAATTAAGCAAAAATGGTTTTTCAAAAGAATTTTTGAAAAAAACTGACGGCCTAGACAAGCTTTTTCCTAATCAAGAAAAATTAATTGACCTCATTAGCTCCATAAACAAGGCTTCTTCTTCCTTTGAAAAATTGGAATTGAGTTTTGAGTCAGATGAGCCGATTGCTAATAAAAAACAAAAATATCTCCCCTTTATTTTGGAAGCCACAGCCAAACCAACCAAAATTATTTCTTTTTTAGAATCTTTTTTAGATGCTGATTTTTTAATTGAAATAGAAAATATATCACTAAAAAGCACCGATTCTTTTGTATCAAACGCTGACCTCATTATAAAAGCCAATTTATATGTTAATGACAGTTTTTATTAATGAATACCAGACTTAAATTATTGATAATAACTGCTTTTGGATCTTTTACTATTATTTTCAATATTTTTATGTTCTTTTATTATTTTTCCATAGAAAGAAAACCTACAAATAAAAAAATATTTGAAGAAAACGGCATAGATATAGACCTGTCTTTATTCAAAAAGGCCATTGAATTTTCGGAATCCAAAACTCCTTTTAGTTTCGAAAACAACAACACAGAACAGGCATCCGTCCAACCCGATTCTGATAAAATAACCACTCCAACCGTCACAAGCAAAACCGTTCAGTTTACTGTTCAAATTTTTAATGCCAGTGGCATTTCCGGTATTGCTTCCGGGCTAAAAGAAGAACTAGAAAAAAACCAGCAAATCCTTGTTACTCAAATTGGCAACACCGATAATTCTCAAAATACTATAGTCAAAAGTAAAAGCTTTATACCCGAAAACCTAAAAACTTCGATTTATCAAATAATAGAAAAAAACTTTTTAATTAATCAAAAAGAAACACTGCCCGACAGTAACACCAGCGACATCATCATCATCCTAGGCCAACAAAAGCTACGGTAGTAAAATACCTGCCTCTATAATTCGATCTATTTTTATCTTTCATTAATAATTTTTTATATTTATCAACATCTGTCTTAATTTTTAACTCTGCTTTATTTAATTCACTCAAAAACATTTTTAATCTCTTCCACTCATACGCCCCTCTAATTTTCACACCGTCACCCTGTCTTTTCACACCGTCACCCTGTCTTTTCACACCGTCATCCTGATCCGCCAGTTGGCGGAGAAGGATCCCGTCGTAATCAAAATCATCTTTATTCATCAATTTATTTAAATCACTCCAATTGTCCGTCTTCTGTCTTTTTAAATAAAAATCAGTTGTCAAATAAAACAACCCATTTTTTTTAGTCACTCTCGCCATTTCTCTCAATGCTCTTATTGTCCTATTCCAATATTCTTTTTTGGAATAAAAACCACCTTCCATTTTTGTGTCCAAATGTTCGATAGCCGAAATGCAAATTACTGCATCAAAACTATTTTTTTTAAATGGTAATTTCGTCATATCCCCAACCACAAACTCCACCTTCGCCAGTTTTTTTTCCTTTGCCTCGTCGTAGCCTTTGGCAAAGACGGGTCTTTTTTCCATTGGTTTCTCAATATCAATACTGGTCACCTTCGCCCCGCTACTAGCCAAAAAATCAGGCAGTAAACTTCCGCCACTACCGATATCTAATATCTTTTTGTTTTTCTTTTTGAAATAATTTAACAACATTCCATATTCCCAAGCTCTGATTCCCTTAGTTTCTGGCTCAAAAATTCTGGCAAACCACAGAGGATCAAATTTACCCAATTTTAGTACTTCTTTCCTAACCCTCCCAATATCCCTTAAATCAAAAATCCGAGAAAATTTATTAATCTTGTCATTCCGACCGAAGTGGAGGAATCTCCTGACCTCTGAATTTGGAAACAATATCAATCGCCAAGAAATTTCTCTACCATTTTTGTTTATCCACTTTGGTCTTATCCATTCCCATCCATATCTCAGCAACCACTTATAATCCCAATACCCCTTTTTACCAAACAACTTAACCCAATTCACCAGCGCCTGTAATCTATAATCCCTCATTCTGCATAAATCTTTAATTTTTATTTTTTTCTTACTAGCAGAATCATCTTTGCGACCAAGCTTAATTTTTCTTAACAATTCATCAGTTTCTTTGTTGTTTAAAATATCGGCAAAATTTAAAAACTCATCGGATTTTTTAGTCATATCAATGTCCAATATTACATCAAAATCAACAAACCAGTCATGTTAATATAAACTCATGCCTCAAGACAAATACACTGCCGTTTGGGTTTCTCATTCTTCCATAAATGATTACCTTCAATGTCCCCGCGCCTACTATCTAAAAAATGTTTACAAAGATCCTGTCACTAACCACAAAATTAAAATAATTAATCCGGCCATGAGCTTGGGTCAAGCAGTCCACAAAGTCATAGAGTCACTTTCTCTTTTGCCTGTTAATAAACGTTTCAAACAACCTCTTTTAGAGAAATTCGAACAAGCATGGAAGCAGGTATCTGGAGAAAAAGGTGGTTTTACTGATCCTGATGTTGAACTAAAATATAAAATCCGTGGCCAAAAAATGATTCAAAGGGTGATTGACAACCCCGGGCCGATTCAAAAACTAGCTGTAAAAATCACAGAGGATTTGCCTTATTTCTGGTTATCGGAAAAAGACAACATTATTCTCTGCGGTAAAATCGATTGGTTGGAATATTTGCCTGACATTGATTCGGTTCACTTAATTGACTTTAAAACCGGCAAAAGCAGGCAAGACTCCGATTCTCTCCAATTACCGATTTATCATCTTTTGGTTCACAATTGCCAAAAAAGAAAAGTCAAAAAAGCCAGCTATTGGTATCTTGATTTAAGTGATAAACTGGTGCCAAAAAAACTGCCAAATCTAAAAAAATCTGAACAAAAAGTTCTACAAATTGCCAAAAAAATTAAACTGGCTCGCCAATTGCAAAGCTTCAAATGCCACAAAGAAGGTGGTTGTTTTGCCTGCAAACCCTTTGAAGCTATTTTACAAAAGAAGGGAAAACTTGTTGCCACCGATAATTACGGTAGCGATGTCTATATTTTGCCTATTTCTACGCCTGACAAAAAAGAAAGTACAATTTTTTAAGCAAAAAGCCAAAAAAAATGTTAAAATAAGCATTAATGTCAATTGATCCTATTTTTAACTCCAGGCCTTTCAAATCACAACCTGTCACTTTTGATAAACACCAAGCCCAAAAAATGGAGCTGGGGTTGCCATCTCAATGGCTTCAAAATCCGGGCCTTGTCAAGCTACAAATAAAACCGCAAAAACTTAAAGCGATTGAGAATCCACCAGAAAAACTTTTAAGTAACACCGATCGTCTTTTACTCAAGAGAAATGAGCCTCTTTTTAAGGGTATATATTGTTCTAATTTGGAAATTACCAATTTATCGGTCAAAAAAGCTAGTAAAAATTCACCAAAAAACATCAAAATTCGTGTCAAAGAGTTATTGCCAAAACATTTAAGGAAACTTTACGGTTATGCTAGGGCCGAATTGTCTCTTCTTACCGGGCCTCATTCTTCGGCCATACTTTTTCACAACCCGGATTATATTGATAGGTTAAAAAAGACAAACGAAGACCACGTCAATTTTGTCATTGATAATTATCAAAAAATTAAAAGACCCAGCAATTTAAGATTTGGCGATCACATTTTCTTTACTGTTAAGTACGAAAACCCCCGCTTAAACAATATTCCCCCCTGCCGTATCCACAGCATGATTTATGTTGCTCCCGGATTGGCCTTCAGTAAAAATAATTTTGGAGCATCTTCTCCTTTCTATTTGCAAAATATCGAAAAAATTCTCAATCTTTTGCAACCAATTGCAGAAAATACGACAATGTATTTCGAATTTTGGAGACCGGCCGTTTAACTGTGTTAGAATAACAAAGAATGGACAAAATTTCGTTTAAAATGGGAGATAAACTGGTCGACGGAGGACGGGTATACAAAATCTACAAAATCAAAAAAGATATTATTTTTTTTGAACCGTTCTTTAAAGAAGACAAAGACACGCTTTTAACTTCTTCAATTCCCATTTCAAGTATCTCCAAAACTAATATAAGAAAACCTGTTACCAGAAAGGAAATAAACGAAGCAATAAAATTTTTATCAGTCAAAAGAGAATTAGCTTTGCCACTTGACATCAATACAGCCAGAAACCTACTTGATTCCAACGACATCAATCAAACCGTTTCAATCTTAAAAAGACTTTGGATAGAACAAAAAGATCCCACCAGGCCTTTTGCTACCAGCAGAAAAAATATCTTTAAATTAGCCTTAAAACAGCTTGCCGAAGAATTAGCTTTTTTATCACATACTTCAATAGAAAAGGCCACAGACAAAATCGAACTCGCACTGTCAAAACTCGCCTGAAAAACTAAAAATTAATTAAACCAAGTCCCAAAAGACCAACAATAATCAGATAAATTCCGATTAAAGTCGACAATAATTTTGGATTCAATAAAACCAAAATTCCAAAAACAACAGATAGCAAAGGGCTTAAGTTTTTCAAAAACATAAAATATTCTAACATACCTGTCATTGCGAATCACCCGTCATCCTGATCACCCGCAGGGGGAGAAGGATCCCATAGAATTCAAAACTTACTTTGAGATTCTTCGCTCTCGCTCAGAATGACGCTTGCTATCCGTCATCCTGATCACCCGCAGGGGGAGAAGGATCCCCTGGGAACCAAACACTTTCGGTTAATAATTTAAATAATGTGTTAAACTTAAACATGTCCATTATTAAATGGCTCAAAAAAAACTGGTTTACCCTCACACTACTTATTATCATCGCCTATTTAATTAAACAAGCTCAAGCATTCCAATCAGCCTCATCACTTCAATCAACCGATTCTGGCTCAAATTTTGCCTTGCTGGAATCTTCCTCAAAAATGCTTCCCGAAACACCCCCAAGTCAAAGCCAGCCTAGGATGGTTACAAAAGACACCAACCTTTCGCTTTTGGTAAAAAATGTCAGGCAGACGATCGATGAAATTGAAAACATGGCCACACAAACAAACGGCTACATGGTTGATTCCCATCTTTCTTCGCCGGAAGGCGCTGATTCAGGCAATATCACCATTCGTGTTCCGTCAGATAATCGCCAGCAGATTTTAGACCAGCTCAGATCCATGGCAGTAAAGGTAGTTTCAGAAACAGTTTACGGCCGTGATGTTACAGATGAATATGAAGATTTGGACGCAAAGTTGGAGGTTCTCTACAAAACGAAATCAAAATTTGAAGAAATTTTTTCTCAGGCTAGTAAAATTCCAGATCTTCTTAATGTTCAAAGAGAATTGGTTAGCCTGCAACAGCAAATAGACAGCCTCAGGGGTCGTCAGGAATATCTAAGCCAATCTGCCAAACTAACCAAAATCATGGTTTATTTATCAACTGACGAACTTGAATTGCCCTACAGTCCCACCAAAGCTTGGAGGCCAAAAGTAATTTTCAAAACAGCCGTCAGATCTCTAATTTTAAACTTAAGATCACTGGGCAATTTATTTATCTGGGCTCTTGTCTACTCGCCGATACTAATAGTAATTTTCCTAGTCATAAAATTCTTCCAAAAAAGAAAAATACCCAGTTAACTCTAACCCAACTCCAACCCAACTCCAACCCCAAAACCTTTGCTGTCATTGCGAGGAATCTCACGACGTAGCAATCCCGTTGGAATCAATCTTACATTTTACATTCTCCGCCCAATCTCATTAATGTCTATCTCTTCTTTCTTTCGTGCTAAAATTTAATCATGACAATCCAAGATATTAGCAATAAGATTACTCCCATTCTAAAATCTCAAGGGGCGTTAAAGGCTGCTCTCTTTGGTTCTGTGGTCAGAAAAGAAGCAAAAAATACCAGCGATATTGACTTGTTGGTTGAACTTGAGGATGGAAAGAGCTTGCTTGACTTGGTTAGATTACAGTTCGCCCTGGAAGACGAATTGGGAAAAAAAGTCGATCTTCTAACATACAAATCCATCCATCCATTGCTAAGAGATATCATATTAAAAGAGCAAAAAGTTATCTATGAAAAAAAGACCTTCCAAAACTAAAAAGACAAATCTCAAAAATCTTAAATTCTTTGGAAAAAATCAACTAGCTAATTTTACAACCACCTCTTTAATCTAAAAACCGCATAAGTCAGTAAGGACACAAAAATAGCCAGTCCCATCAAAAACAACCAAGCTAACGGATTTTGATCAACTGGCAGTTTTACATTCATTCCGTAAAAACTCGACAATATCGTCGGAATTGTCAATATAATCGTAAATGAAGTCAGCAGTTTCATTGTCTGGTTTAATCTATTGCTGTCAATTGTCTGATAAGCGCTCCTGATACTGATCACACTTTTTAAATTAACCAAACAAGTATCAACTGATTGTTTAATATTTATAAAAACATCCTCAAACAAATCTCTGTCGTACTCATAAAACCTGACATATTTTTTCTGAATAATGGCCTCAAAAACATTCTTTGTCGGTATCAGCGAAGACAACAACTGATTTAGTTTTTCTTCATTTATCAAAAGTCTTTTTATGTCGCTTTCATCAGCTTGTTCAATTTCCTTTCTTTGCTTTAATACTTGGTTATTAATGTTTTTTATTTCTTTGGTGTAATCTCGGGACAATTCTGACAAAATTTGCAAAAGCAATTTCGATTTTTGGGTAGTATTTAAGTCCTCGTCTTTTCTTTCAAGCATTCTTTTTACCAATTCGTTTTCTCCTGTACAAGCCGTAATAAGTATTTCATCAGTCAAAATGACAACAAAGGTTTCAGTCACCCGGTCGTTCGGATTATCGTCAAGAACTCTCAAAAAAATTATAATATTGCCACCTCTTTTTTCGATTCTTGGCAATTCAAACCTATCCAAGGCATCATCCACATCTTCGTGCTTGAGACCTGTTAGTAAAACAATTTGCTTTAAATCTTTTTTGGAAATATTTTGAAAATCAATCCATACTCCCTTTCTTGTCTGTTCTATAGACTTTAGCTCCTTGTCGTTGACTGACTTGTAGTAAATATCCATAGAGGGATTATACCTCACCCGAATATTTACCAAACTCCATGCTAAACTAATCAATGCCTCTCAATACTCATCAGCCCTTGGCCGATTTAATCCGCCCCAAAAATTTAGACGAATTTATAGGACAATCACACTTAGTTGGACTTGATAAACCTATCCGTATCGTTTACGACAAACAACTTTTATTTTCCCTGATTTTTTGGGGACCGCCGGGAGTAGGCAAGACCACCTTAGCCAAAATTTTGGCCAAAAATGCGGGTGTTCAAATCCATCAGCTTTCAGCTGTTTCAGCCGGAAAAAACGATATCAAAAAAATATTAAATTCAGACCAGGTTTCACAGCCGTCTCTCATTTCAAAAGTATTATTTTTGGATGAAATCCACCGGTTTAACAAGGCTCAGCAGGATTTTCTCTTGCCTTATGTTGAGTCAGGTCAACTCACTTTAATTGGTGCCACTACCGAAAATCCCAGTTTTGAAATTATTTCTCCACTTCTTTCTCGTTGTCGGGTTTTTATTTTAAATCAGCTTTCTGACAAAGAAATAGGTCAAATCATAAATCGAGTAATTTCAGAAATAAACCGTCATTCGGCTACTGCAAAATCTATAAAAATAACCAAACCAGCCAGGGACTGGTTGATCCAAATGGCCAATGGTGACGCCCGTCAAACCATTACCATGATTGACAATACTTTTACCCTTTATAACGATCTTAGTCTAAAAAATTTTGTTTCAACTCTTCAAAACAAGTTTCTGCGTTTTGATAAAAAAGGGGAGGAGCATTACAACACCATTTCAGCTTTTATAAAATCCATGCGGGCTTCTGATTGTAATGCCGCCATTTACTACCTTGCCAGAATGGTTGACGCAGGAGAGGATCCAAAATTCATTGCCCGCCGTATGATTATTTTTGCTTCAGAGGATATAGGTATTGCCAATTCATCAGCTCTCATGCTTGCTAATCAAACTTTTCAAGCTGTTGAAAAAATTGGTTATCCCGAGTGTGCTATCAATTTGGCCCATGCTGTTATCTATTTAGCCAAAAGCCCCAAAAATCGCTCCTGCTACGACGCCCTCCGTTCCGCCCAAGAAGATGTAAAAAACTTTGGCAATCTTCCCATTCCGCTTAATTTACGCAATGCTCCAACTAAACTGATGAAAGAAATCGGATATGGCAAAGGCTATAAAAAATATCCAGATAAAAACACCAATTTGCTACCAGACAAACTAAAAAATTCAAAGTACGTTTAAATTCAAAAAATTTATTACGTTCCAAAAAATATCTAAAACAATGATATTATCAAAAGTACATTTTATATCTAACTTATGTTCAAAGTTTACAAAAATTACTACCGCTTCATTTTTCGCTACAAGAAACAATTCTTTCTTTTTCTTTTCGCCCTAATCGGTCTTAGTATTACCGAAAGTATCCAACCTTATTTCCTAAAACTTTTCACTGATAACATTTCGAGTCAAAATTTTGAAATACTTTTCAAAACATTAATATTATTTGTTTTTATTCGTTTATTAAGCCTGCTTTTTGACAATCTCACTTATTGGTTGGGAGACAAGTTTCTTTCCCTTGCGGTCAGAGATGCCAGATTAACAGTTTTCAAAAAAATCCAAGATTTGGACTTTGCTTTCCACTTAAGCAAAAGCACCGGTTCACTTATTAGCGCTATAAAAAGAGGAGACAACGCATTTTGGAGTTTTCACCATAGTATCAATATAAGATTAACCAGAATAGCAATAAAATTTTTTGTTGTCCTTTTTTTCTTTTTTAATATCAATTGGCAAATCTCGATTTTTTTAATTCTGTCATTTATTGGAAATATATTCCTGGCTCGTTTATTAATTAGGCACAACATAAAAACAAGACGGGAGTTTAATAAAGAAGAAGACCGTCTTTCTCATGCAATAGTCGATAATCTTATTAATTTTGAAACAGTCAAACTCTTTGCCAAAGAAACATGGGAGTTAAAAAGATTAAAGAATCTCTATATTACTTGGATGAAAAAGTTTTGGAATTTTGCCAATTCTTTCAGAGTTATAGGAGTAACGGTTGGTATCTTGGGCAATCTGATGCTTTTTTTAACATTGTTAGTTGCTTTAAAACAATTAACAAATTCCATTATTTCACCGGGAGAATATCTAATGATTTTTGGTTTTATTACCGTTTTTTATGAGAATTTTTTTGAATTGGTTTATCAATTTCGAAATATTGCCAAAGACCAAACCGATCTAAAGAAATATTTTTCAGTTTTAGACAAAGATACTCTAGTCAAAGATCCGGTTAATCCGGTCAAAAAAATATCGGCCACAGGAGAAATCGAATTCAAAAATCTCTCTTTTACATATCCGGAAACCACCAAAAAAGCCGTCAAAAATATAAATTTAAAAATTCGGCAGGGTCAATCTATTGCTTTTGTTGGCCGTTCCGGAGTGGGAAAAACTACCCTAATCAAGCTTTTGATGCGTTTTTATGATCCGGATAAAGGAGAAATATTATTGGATAACATTAATATAAAAAAATTTAGCAAAAATCAACTTCGATCTTTCATAGGGGTAGTGCCACAAGAACCAATTATGTTTAACAACAGCATTGCCTACAACATTGCTTATGGCAGAGACAAAACAACCCAAAAAGAAGTTGTTTCTGCCGCCAAAATGGCCAATTTACACAATTTTATTTCAACCTTGCCAAAGAAATATAAAACCAGGGTAGGGGAAAGGGGTGTTAAACTTTCCGGAGGTCAAAAACAACGATTGGCCATTGCCCGAATGATTTTGTCAAATCCCGATATTGTTATTTTTGATGAAGCCACTTCCCAACTTGATTCTGTCTTGGAAAAACAAATTCAGGATGCTTTTTGGAAAGCTACCAAAAACAAAACCACCCTTATTATTGCTCATCGTCTTTCTACTGTTATCAAAGCTGAAAAAATTGTTGTTATGAAGCATGGGAAAATAAAAGAAATTGGTTCTCATTACCAGCTTCTAAAAAACCCTGACAGTCTTTACTCCCGTTTCTGGCAACTCCAATCACGAAAAGATTAAACAACTTGCCATCCGTCATCCTGAATACACCCCCGTCATCCTGAGTAAGTCTTACGACCGAAGGATCCCATAGGAATCAAAACTCACTTTGGGATTCTTCGCTCCCGCTCAGAATGACGAAACAATTCCGTTGGGATGTTAAAATCAAACAAAATGATAAAAGAAGACTTTTCCATCAAACTTGCCGGTCCGGCAGGTATGGGCATCAAATCAGGCGGTCAACTATTTTCAAAATTTTTCCAATCCTTAGGTTTTTATTTTCATGATTATACAGAATATCCATCACTTGTTCGTGGCGGACACAACACATATCAAGCCACCTACGGATACCAAAAAGTTCACGCTCCCCACCAAAAAATAGATTACTTTTTCTCGTTAAAACCGGGCCACTGCCGACAGCATCAAAACGAATTTCACCCAAACACTCTTGTATTTTCAGACAAAAAAAATCCAGTTTCAAAAGGCAAATTTATCAATTTGCCACTTTCTCAACTTTCTTCTCAAGCTGGTAATCCTTTGTCCGCTAATATTATTTGTTTCGGAATCATAGCTTTTCTTCTAAATCAAGACAAAAGTCAGGCTACATCACTTATTTCAAAAGTTTTTTCAAAAAACACAAAAACTAATTTGATCGCTTTTGATATCGGTTATATTTACGCTCAGCAAAATTTGAAACAATATCAACAAACCCTAAAAATCCCCAAACAAGCGAACCAAGCGAAAGCACAGTCATCCGCAGGGGGAAGATTAACTAGTTTTAATGATGGCAACCAAGCTTTTGCTTACGGGTTTTTACAAGGTAAAGGAAATTTTTATGCCGCCTACCCCATGACCCCATCAAGCGGGACACTTCACTTTTTAGCCTCTAGGGCCAAAGATTACAACATTACGGTTGTTCACCCAGAAGATGAAATAGCCACCGCCAGTTTAAGCGCAGGCGCCGCTTTTGCCGGCGCCAGATCAGCAGTTGGTACTTCCGGTGGAGGTTTTGCTTTGATGAACGAAACTGTTTCCTTTTGCGGAATGAGTGAAATCGGCATGCTTTATTATCTGGTTTCTCGCCCCGGTCCCGCTACCGGTATGCCGACTTGGACCAGTCAATCTGACCTGCTTTATGCTATTTTTTCCGGACACGGTGAATTCCCTAAAGTTGTAATCGCTCCCGGCGATCAGCAGGAAAGTTTTGATTTTGCCAATATCGGACTGAATCTTGCTGATCAATTACAGACGCCAATTATTGTTTTAAGCGACAAATTCATTGCCGAATCCAGTGCTTCAACTACAGATTTATCAAAAGAGAAAGTCATAGTAAATCGTGGCAAAATTTTAAATTCAGTTACAAAAAATTTTAAACGCTACAATTGGATTACGCGGTCAGGAGTATCTCCCCGTTGCCTGCCGGGTACAACTAATGGCCAGTTTTTAGCCAATAGTTCCGAGCATAACCAATTCGGTTTTTCATCTGATGATTCAATTGTTGCTGTCAAAATGCAACAAAAAAGGGCCAAAAAGTTAAAAACTGCCAAGATATTGGCTCCAAAACCAAGACTTTTTGGCAATAAACAAGCCGACAGCCTTATTATTTCCTGGGGTTCTAACAAGGGTATTATTTTAGAGGCCCTAAAAAAACTAGACAATTTTGCCTTTTTACAAATAAGAACTCTTTGGCCTCTTCATGATTCTATAAAAAAAACAATCAAAAAATACAAAAAAACTATTATCATAGAAAACAGTCAAACTTCACGGCTAGGGTTTTTACTCAAGTCGCTTTTCAGTTTCAGCCCAACTGCCACTATTTTAAAATTCAACGGTCGACCCTTCTTCCCAGAAGAGTTAATTAAAAAATTAAAATGAAAAACCAAATTTACAATTATAAATCTAAGGTAGTTCCTACTTGGTGTCCGGGCTGTCCCAATTTTCTTCTTTTAACCGGTCTTCAACAAGCCTTTGCTAAATTAAAAATTCCCAATCACAACATAGTGGTCGTTTCTGATATCGGTTGTGCCGGCAATATATCCAATTTCTTAAATACTTACAGAATTCATTCACTTCATGGTCGGGCTATTCCTACCGCCATTGGTGTTAAATTGGCTAACCCAAAATTAACGGTTGTGGTTGTAGTAGGGGATGGGGGAGCTTACGGAGAAGGTCTCAATCATTTAATTACTGCTGTTCGTGCTAATTATGACATCAAAGTTTTTGTTGCCAATAACCATCTTTACAGTTTGACCACTGGACAAGCTAGTCCGACCACCAAAACAGGTACAAAAACAAAATCAACACCATTTGGTTATGCCCTAAAACCAATCGATCCTGTTCCTCTGTTAAAAAACGTCAATTCATCTATATTAGTCGAAAATGTTGATTCAAAAAATCCGTCAAAATTATTCAAAAAAATTACAAAAACATTAAAACACCAGGGCTTCGCTCTTCTTGACATCTCCCAAGTCTGCCTTTCTTTTGGTAACTAAGCCCCCTCTTCGTGCTACAGGCAGCAAACCATTGCCTTGTCTTATCAACTCTTTTACACCTTTGATATCCATTGCTGCTCCTACACCGCCCAGTTTTGGTGCATGACTGTATCTCAATATGGGATACATACCACCTGTATCAGAAGCAACTATTCCAACAGCCGTCCATCTTTCATTAAATCCTTTCACCGGTATTCTTAGTCTTCGCATATACAAATAATTATATCACCAAAATAGTATAATTCAACCAGTGATTGTTATAAAAACACCAAAACAAATAGACGAAATCAGGAAATCTTGTAAATTGGCTAGAAAAATATTACTTCATACCAAAAAATATATAAAACCTGGAATTTCGACTGAAGAATTAAACAAGATCGCTCATAAATTTATCATCAAAAATAAGGCCATTCCAGCTCCTCTAAATTACAAAGGTTTCCCCAAAAGTATTTCTGTGGCTATTAACAACGTTGTTTGCCATGGCATCCCCTCATCTAAAGATATCCTAAAAAAAGGAGATATTATAAATATCGACATTACCACTATTCTTAATGGTTTTTATGGTGACACTTCCATTACTTTTCCGGTTGGAAAAATTTCACCCCAAACTCAAAAACTTATTAATGTTACAAAAAAGGTCATGAATCTGGCTATTAAATCCCTAAAACCAGGTAAATTACTCAATAATTGTGTCGGCAAAACCATAGAAAACTACGTATCAAAATTTGGCTTTAGTTCTGTCAGACAGCTGGGAGGACATGGTGTAGGGCTGGAATTTCACGAAGAACCTTTTGTATTTCACCACTGGCTACGAGAAAAAAAGAGTAACCCAACGTCAAATCCGATACTAAAACCGGGCATGATTTTTACCGTCGAACCGATGATTAACGCTTCTTTAAATTGGCAAATAGAAATAGACAAAAACGACGGTTGGACGGTTCGCACTATCGACAATGCCCTTTCGGCTCAATTCGAGCACACCGTTTTAATTACCAACACCGGTCACGAAACCTTAACCAAACTATAAAATGTTTGTCATTGCCAGCGAAGCACTTGTCATCCCGAGCGAAGTCGAGGGATCTCTCAGCTTGTCTGAGGTATCCCGCCACAGCGGGATTTCTGAAACAAGTTCAGAGATTCCTCCATGGAATTTATCCTGAGCGGAGTCGAAGGAGTCGGAATGACAAACTATGGAGATTAAAAACCATACTGTTACAATAAATCATGCAAATCCTAGACGGTCAAAAACTATCTCAAAAAATCCTAGAAACCCTTAAAACTGATATTAAAAAAAAGCAAACGTCAGCGCAGTCACCCGCAGGGGGACAAACGAATATTAAACTTGACATAATTTTAGTCGGCTCTGACCCAGCTTCCAAAAAATATGTTGAAATGAAACAAAAAAATGCCAAACAAATAGGCATAAATACCAAAGTTCATAATTTTTCAAACCAAATCAATTCCGACAATCAGCCCGTCATTCTGAATGAATGTGAAGAATCTAGCGAAGCGAATCTCATAAAACTTATTAAAAAACTCAATCAAGATCCCTCTATTACCGCCATTATGGTCCAGCTTCCTTTACCAAAATATCTAAATAAATTAGAGATTCTAAATTCAATCAATCCAAACAAAGACGCTGACGGTCTGACCTCCACTAATCTCGGATTATTATTCCAGCAAGATCCTATCGCCATCATCCCGGCTACGGCATTAGGAATTATCAGACTCCTAAAAAATTATAAAATTTCTTTATCAGGTAAAAATGCGGTAATTATTGGAAGAAGTTTAGAGGTTGGTTTGCCACTCTTGGCTCTGTTAAACGCAGAAAATTGCACCTGCACCCTTTGTCATTCTCATACAAAGAATTTAATTCAAATTTGCCAAAAAGCAGATATTTTAATTTCGGCTGTCGGTAAACCAAATTTCATAACTGCCGATTATGTCAAAAATAATTCTATAGTTATTGATGTTGGTACAAACAAAGATCCCCAAACTTCCAAATTAGTCGGAGACGTCGATTTTAAATCAGTTGCAGATAACTGCAGTTTTATCACCCCTGTTCCTGGTGGTGTCGGCCCCATGACTATTGCCATGCTCCTTTCCAATGTATTCAAAATCTGGCAAAATTCTACCTGTCATCGCGAGGAACGAAGTGACGTGGCGATCTCGTCGGGATTACCACTCCGCCAACTAGCGGAAAAATAAATTTTAGAAATTTGTTTAGAATTTAGATATTAGAATTTAGAATTTAAATCATATGTATATCCAACTTTACGATCGAGGCACATCCAAAGGTAAAAAACTATTTAAAGATATAGAAACTATATGTAAATCCTACCAAATTGACCGAGACCCAGAACACATTACCAATATGCATAGAGTCTATGAATTAGGTATACAGGGAGAAACCATTCTATTGATTAATAACAAACCAATCCTAATTGATCAATATCCGGATATCAAAGAACTAGAACAAATCCTTTCTGATTATCTAAATCGATAACGTTATTCTTGACACACCTCGTCATTCTGATCCCGCCTTTGGCGGGAGAAGAATCCCAAAGAGATTAGTTATACTCCAACGGGATCCTTCATTTCATTCAGGATGACGGATTAATCCCAAACATTTTTCTGGCATTCTCGTCTATTAATTTCTCGCATTCTTTAAATTCCACCCCCCATATTTCACTTACCTTTTTATATACATACTTAACATACGCCGGTTTGTTTTCCTTTCCTCTAAAAGGTTCAGGCGTCAAAAGAGGGGAATCCGTTTCTAGAATTAACCTGTCTCTTGGTATTTTTTTAACCACTTCCACTAGTCCATCATCATAAGTCAAGTTCCCGTCAATTCCAAAATACCAATCTTCTCCCAAACCTAACACCTTTTTAATCCTTTTTTTCCCTCCGGCATAACAATGAAAAACTCCCTTTAAATTTTTATATTCACTCAAAATTTCAATAACTTGGTCCATTGCTTTTCTGGCATGAATAATTAAAGGCAATTTATATTTCATACTCAAACAAATTTGTTTTCTAAACAATTTTTCCTGACCTCTCCTACTTCTGTCTTTTTCACCTGCCGGAGCAGGGGAGTAATCTAGTCCGCACTCACCAACAGCCACTATATTTTTCTTGTTTTTGCCTATTAACTCATCTAAATGAGCTATTTGTTTATCAATAGAATCTTTATTTTCAACATCAGTTTGCTGAGGGTGAATACCGGCAGCAGCAAACAGAAACCCGTCATAATTTTTAGCCAATTTAATATTTTCCACGGATTCTTCTATATTACTAGCCGCCAACACAATAGCCCACAATCTTGCCATTTTCGCCTCTTCCACCACTCCCTTCCCAGCTTGCCTGCCGGTAGGCAGGTCGCAAAACATTCCAGTCAAATGTGCATGGGTATCAATCATTTGAAAATTTTATCATTTAACAATATCATCGTCATCCTGAGTATAACGAAGGATCCCGTCGGAGTCAGTCCAGTCTTTTGTCCATATTCTCACAACAACAAAACATGGTTTTTTCATCTACAACACCTTATAATATCACCATGCCACTTACAGCCCAACAACGCGAACAGTTTGATGCAGCAATGCAAGCACAAGATCAACAAAGACAAGCAACAGCTCAGCTCAGGCCGACTCAACCACGAGCACAAGTCGTTGCTGGAGCAGATCATGTAATAGCGACACAAGATAGAAAAAGGCAAAAAGCTTTAGCAGCTCAACCATCGGCACCCCAAGGTAAACAGGCTGTTTGTCGTGGCGAATCAGGTATTTTTGGCCAGCAAGTAATTATTGACCCTAACGCTCCTCCAGGCTTCACAAAAACTCCCTAAGTTATTATTCTAGTTTTATTTGGAAATTTAGATTTTAAATTTTAGATTTATTTTTTTATTCTCGGAAACAACGGATTTTTTAGGGCTTTAATTTCTCCCTCAAAAATTTCTTCAATTCTTTCACCGGTACTTGGCATAATCACGCTTAAATGGAAAGCCGTTTTTCTTAAGTTTTTTACACATTTTTCCAAAACCTCAACTCTTTTTTTATCATCCTTTTTTAGTTTCCACGGCTGAATTTTATTTAATTCTGCGTTTGAAGTATCAATCCATTTATCAAAAATATATTTAATTGCTCCACAAAAATCGAATTTTTCAAAAAATTCATCAAATTTTTTGTCAAACACCCCAACTTTTTCTGTTTTAAAACTCAATCCTTCTGATAGCTTAGCCACTCTGGATATCAAATTTCCCAAATTATTGGCCAAATCAGCCGTATATTTCTCTTTAAATCTCTCAATTCCCACATCGCTGTCATTTTCACCCGGAAAGGAAGACATAATTAAATATTTTGTCCCGTCTATGCCAAAAAGATCAGTCAATTGCCCAGGACTGATCATGTTTCCAAGCGACTTTGACATTTTTTGTCCGTCAATCATATAAAAACTATGGATATAGACTTTTTTGGGTAAAAACAAACCGGCAGACAGCAGCATTGCTTGCCAAATTACTGTATGGAACCACAAAATTTCCTTACCTAATAAATGTAAATCAGCTGGCCAAAAATCTTTTTTCTTATCCACAAACTGAGTAGCGCTATAGTAATTAATCAAAGCATCAAACCAAACATAAATTGTTTGAGTCTTGTCCCAAGGCACAGGAATCCCCCACTTTACATTAGCTCTAGAAATGGAAATATCATTAACACCGCCCTTTAGTTTTGATAATACCTCAGTTCTTTTGCCTTCAGGAAAAATGTAATTAGTCTTATCGTTCTCTATAAGTTTAATCAGTTGGGGTACGTATTTTGATAATTTAAAAAACCAATTTTCCTCCACCTGTTCTATAGTTCTTTCGGGCGGATGGATAGGGCATTTCCCATCTACCAAGTCGCTTTCAGTCAGAAACTTCTCACAACCGACACAATACAATCCTTCGTATTTTCCCCTATAAACATCACCATTGTCGTAAACTTTCTGCAGTAAATCACAAACTACCTTTTTGTGTCTAGAATCAGTAGTTCTGATAAAAAAATCAAAACCGATGTTAAGATCAACCCATGCTTTCTTAAATCTTGGGGCAATTTTATCGCAATATACTTGAGGTTCTAAACCATCTTTTTCTGCCGACTCGGCCACTTTCTGCCCATGCTCGTCAGTTCCTGTCAAGAAAAAAACACTGTCTCCCTTAAGTCGTCTATATCTAGCCATTACATCGGCTATTACAGTAGTACAGGTGTGTCCGATATGAGGCACATCATTTATATAATAGATCGGGGTTGTAACATAAAATTTTTTTTGTTTATCCATAAAAACACCCTCACATTTTCTTAGTCTTTGTTTCTTTTGCTTTAGTCTTTTTTACTATCTTTTTTTCAGTATTATTTACCTTAACTTTTCTGGCATACTTAGCCTTCAATCTAGACACTTTATTTTTAGCAAAAAGTCCGTTTTTGCCTATTTTATCTAAACAGGAATAAACCGGCTTTAAATTCTTTTCATTAGTTTCAGTCAAAAACTTCTTTACGGCTTTTTTGAATTTTTCCTTTAATACTTTATTTCTTCCTCGATTTCTAGTCGATTGTCTGAAACTTTTTTTAACTGATTTTGTAAGAGGCATAATTTAACTATTTTATCTCAAGCTCCAACCTTAAGCAATAAGTTGCTAATTCCTGATTCCCAACGTCTATACATCTCTGTATTATAATGGTAGATCTATGTCACCAAGTCAGTTAATCAATAAAATCAGCCTAAAAAAACAAGATACAATTCTTTCGGCTTCATTGATATTGTCAATTACTTTTGCAATCTCTGCTCTTTTGGGCTTTTTACGCAATAGGTTCCTATTATCCCGTTTTTTCTCCTGTTGTGCCGACCAGCTTGATGCCTATAACGCCGCTTTTCGTTTACCGGATTTGATTTTTAAACTTTTGGTCACAGGCGCCTTGTCTGCCTCTTTCATTCCTGTTTTTTCAAGATATTTACACAAAGACAAAAAAACGGCTTACAAAATTGCCACCACTACCATAAATGTTCTTTTGATCACCTTATTTTTACTTCTCTCGCTCATTTTTATTTTTGCTGTTCCTTTTTCCAGATTGATTGCCCCGGGGTTTAATCAACAGCAGATATCATTAATGAGCTCTTTTACAAGAATCTTGCTAACGGCCCAAATTTTCTTCCTTTTTAGTAATTTTTTAACGGGAATTATTCAAGCCCATCAAATTTTTCTTATTCCGGCCATCTCCCCCATACTCTACAACTTATCAATCATATTTGGAATCATATTTATTTCACCTGTTTGGGGGATGCGTGGTGTCTGTTTTTCGGTAGTTATCGGTGCTTTTCTTCATTTTTTCATACAAATTCCACTCGTAAAAAAACTCGGGTTCAAATACTCTTTTTCTATTGATACTAAACTTTCTGGTTTTAAAAGAATATTAAGATTAATGGCTCCTAGAGCCATAAGTTTAGGTTTAACAGAGATAGAAAACACCTTCACTCTTCTTTGGGCCAGTCTTTTGCCGGCTGGTTCTTTTTCCCTTTTAAGCATTGCCCTTCAACTGGTTTTTTTCCCCAGTCGTATTTTTGGCAGTACCATAGCCCAAGCTTCTCTACCTATTCTTTCAAAAAATATTGCTAAAAATAAATTAAAAACATTTAGAAAAACTGTTATCAACACTATCATTCAAAGTCTTTTTTTGATCTTGCCAATTAGTGTTCTGATGCTAGTGCACCGTGTTGCTATAGTCAGGTTAGTTTTTGGAGCCAAACAATTTCCCTGGTCTGCCACCTTACTAACTGCCAAAACATTGGCTTTTTTGATACCTACCATAGTTTCTCAATCCGTAACACAGATTCTTGCCAGATCTTTTTATGCTATGCATAATACAAAAACACCGCTCTATGTTTCCTTTATATCAGTATTTTTTAATCTTTTTGCTAATTTCTTTTTTGTTAGGTTTACCAACCTTGGTATTTTGGGTCTTGCTATTAGTGCTTCCATTTCAAACCTCATACAACTTTTTGGTCTTTTTGCTTTGTTTTATCTTAAGGTAGAAGAAATTAATTTAAAACATATTTGCCAAAGAATATCAAAAATCTTTCTTGCTTCCCTAATCATGGGCTTGTCGATTTGGTTTAGTATGAAAGTTTTAGATCTTTTTATTTTAGATACCAGTAAAACCCTCAATTTAACCACTCTTTTTCTTACCTCATCATTTTTAGGTTTTCTTGTTTACTATTTTATTTGTAATTTGTTCAATATCAAGGAGTCCAAGGATTTTAGTCGGTTCTTATTCCACCGTCTTGCCTAAATTCATATATACTTAAAAATATATGCCTGCCAATTTTAAAAGGGAAATTTCGCTTCTACCTAAAGATCAAGACAATAACTCATCTACTGCCAAGCTGATTCGCTGGATAACTACGGTTGGTCGCGTAGTTATTATTTTTACCGAATTAATAGTTATTGCTGCTTTCGTATCTCGTTTTTGGTTGGACAGGAAAAATTCAGATTTGTCAGAGTCAATCAGACAACAAAAAGCCATTTTGGAAAGTACGGCTCTTTTTGAGGTTGACTACTCGACTCTACAAGCCAGGTTAAAGGCTATAAAAGAACTAAGCGACAACAACATTGACTATGCTTCAAAGTTGCTTAGTCTGTCCGAAAGCACTCCTCCGAATATTCTATACAAAAATCTTTCACTTTCGACCAAGGATAACAAAATTTTAGCCGTTGTTTCTGTGTCAACAACAAAAGTCGAATTAATCGCAAATTTTATCGACAACCTAAATCTAAATCAAGATATAAAAAGTGTAACTATTGAAAAAATAAGCAAAAAACCAAAAACTAGAGATTACCTCATCGATATTCTAGTCGAATTCAAAAATGAAACAAACAACAATAACAAAACCACTTAAAAAAAATGTCATCGTTGCCCAGGTCAGTTCGCTGACCGAGTTTTTGGCAAAACAGAGGGAAAACAAAAGGTTTGGTCAAACAGTAGAAATTTCGGCCACCTTCTTTTTAATTTCCGTTTTTCTTTTTTCTGCCGTCAGGCCGGCAATTACCACTATTTCCAGCCTTGTTGGTGAAATCCGTGCCAAACAGTCTCTTTCAGATCAAATGCGTTCAAAAATAAACGATTTGGTTTATGCACAGGATGCATTTTCTGACATTCAGGAAAAATATTCATTGATAGAATCAAGTCTTCCCAGTAGTCCCCGATTTGCTCATGCCGCTATTCAGCTTAAAAATATTGCCCACACCTCCGATATTAATCTCAACGAGATTAAATTTGATCTAAATGATGAAAAAGAATTTTCCTCTTCTGATTTTGATATGACTAGTTTTTATTCAGTCAACATTGACGACAACACTACCAATTTTTCCAAAATCCCTTTTTTGGTTCAGGATTTTTCCAATAATCGCCGTCTTATAAAAATTGACAGGATAGAGCTTAGCCAAAAAAAAAGCAAACAATCTGGCCAGGAGGACGAGGCCGTCTTTAATGCCAGCATAAAAACAAATATTTACTATTGGTCAGAAAACGATGAAAAAACAAAAAATCTCTAAATATCTTATTTTTATCAGTAGTTTTACTCTCTTTTTAATTTTTTTCTTGATAGTACAAAAAAGTTACTCTAATCTGATTGGTCCATCTCAGCAAATCAAAACCAGTTCAGTTATGCAAAAAATTGATCCCAACCTTAACATCGACACTTTGTTGGAAATTGAAAAACGAGATGAATTTACCTCTGTTCCAATTAGTCGCCCCAGTATTATTGCCTCTCCGTCCTCAATACTTCAGCCAACGCTAGGGTCAGAAGAGGAGCCGACTATAAATCCAAATGAGTAAAGAAAAAAAAATACCAACCATTGTAGCTATTTTCATTTTGATCATTGTTGTTTTTGTTACTACCTATTTAACCAAACTTACTGCAATTTTTACTTCTAAGGCAAGTAACGGTTGCAGTCCGATAAGTATACAAATTACTAATTTAACGGATCACTCTGTCGATTTGTCTTTTTTAACGCCAGAGAAATGCTCGGTTAACCTTGGCATAAACAATCAGCTTGTTTTAGATTCTTTTCAATTAATTGAACCTCAAAGCCAAATACATTATTTTCAGGTAAATGGACTTAAGGAAAATTCAAGTTACCAATACACCATCATTGCCAACGGAAAGGAAATTGAAAACGATCAATTTGTTATAAGCACCCCAGCTAAGCTTGATGGCCCTATTCCTGATTCAAATTTAGCCTGGGGAAAAATTATACAGTCAAATCAACAGCCGGCTTCTATCGCCATCCTTTATCTAAATATCCCTTCTTCCGCTCCTATGTCCTCTTTTGTTACGTCAGAAGGTAACTGGAATATTCCACTAAGCATCAGCTATAACACTCAAAAAAGTTCTTGGTTTGTCCCACCGGAAAATGTAGAGGAAGAGATTGCCGTTCTTTCTAAAGACGGTCAGGTTACTTTAGTAACAGGCAATACATCAAACAATAATCCGGTACCGGATATTATTATTGGTCACGGATTTTCTTCAGATGAAAATAACAATAGAGAACAAGACATTGGCAATATGCCCGTTACACAACAACAGCCAGATCAAGCCATAGAAAAAGAGCTAGATATTATCAACCCCAAAGACGGTGAATTTTTATCTACACAACAACCGGAATTTTTTGGGACTGCTCCGCAAGGTGTTATTCTAAAAATTGAACTTCACTCATCCGATCAGTTCGATTCAGAAATTCAAAGCGATTCTAGTGGAAATTGGCGCTGGAGCTCTCCCCAGTCCCTGTCACCAGGGCAACACAGTCTGACAATAAGTTTTCTTAATCCGAAAACTGGATTAAAGGAGAGCATTACAAAAAGTTTTGTTGTTTTGGCGGCCCAAGATAATCCCGGGTTCACCGCTTCCTCATCGGCCCAACCAACCAATATCCCTACCCTTACCCCCACCTCTACCTTTACTCCCACTCCTGTCCTCACTCTTAGTCCAACCTCAACTTCCACACCCACCCAGACTCCAAGTCTAACTCCAACCATCACTATCAGAACCGCCAAGCCTAGTACTGATTCGCAAGTTCCAACTACCGGTTTTACCTTACCAACCACCCTGCCTCTTCTTTTATCAATTCCTGCAATAATTATCGCACTACTATTAATCTAGCATTTGCATTAAAAAAAATATTAATCTAAGATTAAAATATCTAAAAAACTATTATTAGTATGGCCAAAATACTCGAAAAATTTAAATCAGCAGAAAAATTATATCCTGTCCTGTCGGTATTTTTTTTATTCTTATCTCTAGTCGCTGGCGTTGTTTTAGTCAAACAGAAACAGGATATTCGTGACAAAGCATACGATGTTGCCTTGGATCAATACTGGGATTGGTGTTTCTGGTGCAATGGAAATATCTCTGGCCCTTGTGGCAGAGAAACTTCAAATTTCTATTCAATTACTAGAATAAAAAAAGACGGTGAAAATAGTCCTCCGCTAGGAGGTCCAAATTTTGGACCACCAGGATCATGTCAGGTTGGCGGAGAAGCAACCGATGTCTACGGTAATTATCCCGTTAAATGTTCTTCCCTTCAAAAAGACCAATTTTATAGCGGTTACGGTGCCGCCAGTTTATACAGAAACAATGACACAAATTGTGACGATTGTATCGATGTTCAATATCGTATTGATGGAGAAAATTTGACAATAACAGCAACAGGTTATAGTGAATTGCCGGCGACAAGCAAACTAGCTTGTCCTAGTGATATCAGTGATCCACATGGCGAAGGTTGCGCCTCAATTATTATGAATAGCAGTGCAGTTAAATTTAAGTTTGCCTTATCGGGTTCAACCACAATGACTTCCGGAGACGAAGGAATTACATCAACTTGCCAACCCGATTCATCTACCGGTACCACTCAATCATGGGCAATTATGGGTCATGATCCTAGAGCCAAAAAAATTATCTGTACCGCTACTCACACATTTACAAATATAGCCAATCTAAACGGAACTAATATCTCTGTTGTTGTAAAAAATCCAGCTGTTTCAAACGATTCTTGGCCGTCTCAGGCAAACTCTGTTTGTACTGAAACCATCACACTTACTACTCCTACCCCCACCAGAATCCCAACACCTACTCCAACCAGAGTCAGCACCCCTACCTTAACTCCCACCCCCACCAGAACTCCCACTCCCACCCCCACCAATACTCCTACACAAATTCCAACTCCAGAACCAAATGCCTGTGGCTATACTCCCTGCGATGATTCATCCAGTCCTTGTCAGCCTGGTCTAATTTGTGTCGATGCTGATAATGGCAATTCATACTGCTCTATGTCTCAATTTGAAGACGCTTGTATTATCAACCCTTCCTATATCACTTGTTGTACCGCTCCCACCAGCACTCCAACTAACACCCCCACGCCAACACCACTACCTGAACTTGCTTGTGTTGACATCACCATGGATCCGTCTGGTACTCCGAGTTTAGGTGATGAAGTTAATTTTACTTGTGTTGATACTGGCACCAATAACTACGGTCCCGATCGGTTCGACTTCCGCTATAACATTGATGCCGGAGACTACAATAATATTCCTTGGGTTGTTACAAGTTTACGTTTTGCTGATTATGCCGGCGCTGACCACTGGATGGCTGATTCTCAATCAATCACTATTGATATTCCTGGTGCCTATAGTGTCCAATGCCGTGTTTGCAAGGAAGGCAACTGTACCACCTGGGGGGCAGCCCAATAATTATGAATAAAAAGAAAAAATTAACCATCATTATTAGCCTGATTAGCACCATTATTCTGGCCGGTGTGGCAATTTTGACTGCTCAACGGCTAAAACAAATTAGCCAGGAAGAAGTTAAGCCAACTGTACCGGAAAGACCGCAGGCTCAAGAAGCACCTCTGCCCTGTAGTTTAAACTTTACCGTAGTCGCTCCAACTCCAAAGCCAAATGCTTGTGGTTACACTCCCTGCGATGATTCATCCAATCCTTGTCAATCTGGTCTAATTTGTATCGATGCTGATGATGGCAACTCTTACTGTGCTATGTCTCAATTTGAAGACACTTGTATTATCAACCCTTCCTATATCACTTGTTGTACCGCCCCAACCAGCACTCCAACCAATACGCCCACTAACACACCCACTAATACTCCAACCAACACCCCAACTCCAGAACCAAATGCCTGTGGCTATACTCCCTGCGACGATTCGTCTAATCCTTGTCAATCTGGTCTAATTTGTATCGATACTGATGACGGTAACTCTTACTGTGCTATGTCTCAATTTGAAGATGCTTGTATTATCAACCCTTCTTACCTTACTTGCTGTACCGCTCCTACCAGCACTCCAACCAATACGCCCACTAACACACCCACTAATACTCCAACCAACACACCCACCAATACCCCCACAGGAACTCCACAGCCAACCAGCACTCCAAGACCAACCGATACACCTGTCTATATAGCCCAAGGTCCAAGTCCAACCAGAATAGTTCTACCCGATGCTGGTGTTGACTTCCCCACCAAGGGCTTAATGATATTTGGATCCATTGTTTCCTTGCTAGGACTTCTGATATTATTGTAATGTGTCGGGTCAAAATAATAAAAACTCTAAGTTTTTGTCCGTTTTTGAGGCCTTAAGGCCAACACAATGGATAAAAAATCTCAGTCTTTTTGCCGCTTTAATTATCAACGGTCAACTACTAGATTCCAGTCTTTTGTTAAAATCAATTCTGGCTTTTTGCACTTTTTCTTTTTTATCGTCTTCGTCTTATCTGGTTAACGATATTGTAGATATAGAAAAAGATAAAATGCACCCTACCAAATGTAACCGCCCCTTGGCTCGTGGTGTTTTATTAAAAAACGAAGCTATCTTTGTCTCTTTTCTCTTGGCAATCTTGGGTCTTTTTATTTCTTTGTCAATCAATATCTCATTTTTTGTGACTTCTCTTCTATTTATTTGTCTTCAATTTATGTACTCATTTGTTTTCAAAAAGAAAGCACTTTTCGACATTTTGGGCATATCGTTATTTTTTATCATTCGTGTCTATGCTGGTGAATTGGCCACTGGTTATCATCTTCCGGTTTGGTTAATGCTTACGGTTATTTTTCTTTCTCTTTTTATCGCCAGTGGTAAACGCAGGAGCGAATTGGTTGGTACCGGTAAAAAAACCAGACCAGCCTTACAGGGCTATACAAAAGCTTTGCTTAATTTTTATTCATCTATTTTTGCCGTTGCCACTCTTATTACATACGCTATGTTCACTTTTTTTGAAGAACCGGTTCATTTTGATGGATTAATTCATCAATTTCTTTTAAATAACATCCCAAAAGCCCTTAATCGCAAATGGTATATGATAACTTTGTTTCCTGTCATAATCGGTATCATGAGATATGGTCAAATAATCTTTGAAATGCAGGAAGGCGAAAGACCAGAAAAAATAATCGCCACCGATATACCAATTTTGATTTCTGTACTTTCCTGGGGACTAATGATGATTGCTATTATCTATGTTATTTAAAAAACAGCCCCAAAAATCTAGCGAAGCGTTTTTCTCAAAAAAAACATTTTTAATCTTTTTTCTCTTTTTTCTTACTATCCTCACTCGTTTTTATAAACTTGATTGGGCGGATTCTTATTTTTTTCATCCGGATGAAAACAATATGGCCACTGCTATATCAAAATTAAAAATAACGGACTTAAACCCTCATTTTTTTGCTTATGGTCAATTTCCTCTCTATCTGGCTTTTTTCACTCTTTATTCATTAAAACTACCAAATAATTTTATTAACTCTGTTTTGATGCTGAGGTTTTATTCATCTCTTTTTTCTTCAATTTCAGTTTTCATTTTTTATTTAATTTCCAAAAAATTATTTTTTTCATTTAAACAAAGTGTTTTATTGCTTTTATTTTTAATTTTTACACCGGCCTTAATACAATTAGCTCATTTTGGTACCACCGAATCCTTGCTTATTTTCGTTTTCGCCATAAACATATTTTTGGCTCTCAATTTTTATCAAAATCAATCTCTGGTAAGTATATTTTTATCCTCGATTATCACCGGTATTGGCTTGGCTTCAAAAATCACTTCTCTTTTTTTTCTTGGTCCAATGCTTTTGTCTATTTTTTTTGCTTTTTTTAAAAAAAATAAAAAAAATTACCTACTTCTTCTCACTTCTTTTCTTTTACTCAATAGCACTCTATTTTTCATAATTTTTTCTCCATTCAACCTTATTGCCGGACCTGATTTTAGATCAACCTTAAATTATGAAACCTCTGTTGCTATGGGAAAAACTAAAATGTTCTACACTAACCAGTTTTTAAACTCCACACCAATTCTTTTTCAATTTACCAAAATTTTCCCCTACGCCGTCGGCCCGCCTGTATTGCTATTTGCAATAATTGGAGCAATTCTGTCATTGCGAGGAGTTTTACGACGTGGCAATCCCGCCGGAGTTACAACCACATCTTTTACATTTCCTACGAGATCACCACGTCCCGCTAAGCGGGATGACACATTAATTAACTGGCTAGTCGTTCTCATTCCTGCTCTTGTCTATTTTTTTTACAATTCTTTTCTTTACACCAAATGGTCTCGTTTCATGTCTCCGATTTTTTTTGTTTTTCCTTTTTTATCAATCGTTTTTTTTCAACAGATCAAAAAATACAAATTTTTATCAAAAATATTAATCATTTTTTCAATATTACCCGGAATTATATTTTTTTCAATTTATTTAAAACCAGATATTCGCATAACTGCCTCTGATTGGCTTAAAAATAACCTCTTGCCTCATACAAAAATTCTTTCTGAAGCCGGCAATGTTATAAACGTACCGGTTAATCAGCATCAGTTAGACGTACACAATTTTGATTTTTACAATTTGGACAGCGATCCTGATTCACCAAAACTGTTAGTAGAACAGATTCATCAGAGTGATTACATACTTATACCATCCCGCCGTATCTTCAAAAACCAATACCGTCGTCATCCTGATCCCGCCGTGGCGGGAGAAGGATCCCTTTTTCCATACTCTCAGAAATATTACCAAACTCTTTTTTCTGGTAAACTGGGATTTGAAAAATTAAAACAGTTTTCAGTTTTTCCGTTCCTTTTATCAGATGAAAATGCCGAAGAAACCTTTTCCGTATTTGATCATCCTGTTATAAGAATTTACAAAAAACAAAATTATTTATCAAAAGAAGAAATAGAAGACTTAATTTTATGAAAAATCATAAAAACAAAATAATTTTAATCCTTATCTTCCTCTTTGCCTTGTCTCTTCGTCTTTACGGTATTAATTGGGACAACGATCAGCATCTCCACCCAGACGAAAGATTTTTGACCATGGTAACCGAAAGAATAAAACTTCCGATTTCCTTTACACAATACCTAAATACTAATATCTCTCCGCTAAATCCATACAACTATAAAGAATATCAGTTTTTTGTTTATGGCACCTTTCCTATTTTTTTGACAAAATATTTAGCCACCATACTAAATCTCGATTCTTACGGTAAAATTCACTTTCTGGGTCGCGCACTTTCAGCTTTTTTTGATTCCCTAAACATTTTTTCCTTGTATCTTATTTCAAAGTTAATTTTCAAGAAACAACCATTATACAGTCGCAACAAAACCTCACCCAAGTCAAAAAACACCTGGCCGTTATTATATTTTCTTCCCAGCCTTTTCTACGCAACCTGTATTTTTCCAATTCAGCTCTCTCATTTTTTTGCCGTTGACACTTTCTTAAACTTCTTTATTTTCGCCACTTTTACACTATTATCTCACTGGCTAACAAAAAGAAACTGTCATCCCGAGCGTAGTCGAGGGATCTCTCGACTTGTTCGAGGTCTCCAGCAGAGCTGGAGTTTACTTCTCTCGCCAATTTTTTTTGGTCTTGCCATGGCATCTAAAATTTCTGCTCTTCTTTTTTCTCCAGTTATTGCTTTATTCTTTTTGTTTTATTTTTTTAAAACCAAAAACTTTTTTAATATCATTCGTTTAATCAAGTTAATTTTTCTCGGATCTTACTTTTTGCTAACTACTTTTCTTGTTTTTCGTCTTGTTCAGCCATACGCTTTTGTTTCCCTTATCAAACCCAACCCTCAGTTTATTGACAATTTAAAAACACTTCAGTCGTTTAATGATCCAGATGCTTGGTTTCCACCAGCCGTTCAATGGCTAAGTAAAACTCCCATTCTTTTCCCCCTAAAAAATCTTGTTTTCTGGGGCATTGGTTTACCTCTATCAATCCTATTTTTCATTTCACTTTTTAAAATTATCAGTTTCACTCTCAAAACAATCGTGTCATTCCGAGCGAAGTCGAGGAATCTTATAACCACTGATTTTGGAACAAAACTCAAAATCTTAAAAAATCACAATCCTATTGTTTTTCTCTTGTTGGCTTGGATTATCCTTCTTTTCTTTTTTCAGGGCTCTCAATTTGTCACTACTATGCGTTATTTTTTACCAATCTACCCATTTATATGTTTGCTCGCTATCAAGCCAACCTCTAATTTAAAATTCATTTTTACTACTTTTATTTTCCATTTTATATTTTGCATTTCTTTTCTATCTATCTATTCCCGCCCTCATTCCCGCGTTCAGGCATCAAACTGGATTTACAAAAATATTCCCATTGAATCCTTAATTACAAATGAATATTGGGACGATCCTCTTCCATTAAACTTACCAAAACAAACTGCCAGCAGTTACAGTGGTCAAATGCTATCGCTTTACGATCCAGACACACCAGAAAAATGGCAAAGATTAAGTCCAATTATAAATAATGCCGATTATATGATCATGTCATCAAATCGTCTTTGGGGTTCCATCCCGCCAGTACCAAACAAATATCCCCAAACATCAAAATTTTACCAAAACCTCTTTGATGAAAAATTAAGTTTTACAAAATTAATAGAAATTAATTCTTACCCAGGGATAAACCTGCCATTTTTAAAAAAATGTTATTATTTCGGCCCCACCAATTTTCCTTACAAAGAAAAAACAAATAAATGGTTTACTATTGATAGCCAATGCCTATACCCCGGTATTTACATCCGCGACGACACATCCGAAGAAGCCTTCACCGTCTACGACCACCCCAAAGTTTTAATTTTTAAGAAAAAATGAAAAAAATATTTTATTATCTTCAAACTTTATTTGTTTTGTTTACAAACATTAAACATCCGACTTTTTCTCTATCAAAATTATTTTTTAATCAAATTTTTCATACAAGCAAAAACACGACCATTGTTTTAAAAGACAAAACAAAATTCCAACTGCGAAACATAATGGATTTGTGGGTTTTAACAGAGACTTATCTAAAAAAAGATTATGAAGTTTTTGGAATAAAAATTAAAAAAAACTGGATAATAATTGACATAGGGGCGGGAGTGGGGGATTTTTCAATTTTTGCCGCCAAAAAATCTAAATCTAATACAATTTATGCAATTGAACCTTTCTTTGAATCATGTAAACTTTTACAAAAAAATATAACTCAAAATAAAATAAAAAATATTTTTACAAACAATCTTGCCATTGCCACAAATAATAATATAACTCTGAATATAAACAGTTCCAACTTTCTAAACACGAGGACAATTCAAGAAGTCGGAATCGAGAGAGAGAGAGAGAGAGAGAGAGTAAAATCAATGCCATTATCAAAATATTTTCAAGTTAACAAAATCAAAACTTGTAATTTGCTTAAATGTGATTGTGAAGGCGCCGAATTTGATATTTTTCTTAATTTAAACAAAGAAACTTATCAAAAAATCGAAAATATTATCATGGAATATCATTTATTTAATCCCACAAACAAGCTTAAAGATTTAATCAATACTTTTAGTAAAAATGGTTTTAAAATCAAAACTCACCCAAACCCAATTCACAATAACATAGGCTTTTTATTTGCAACAAAGAATTAAAACTCGCTAGGTTTTTTACTATCAATCTCTTTTATTTTATTAAAATCTTTATCCCAACTTACTAAAACACAATTATCTGGAAGACAAGATGCGATTAGGCAATCTGGTAGTTTAATTTTCAAATTCCTATGCCATTTTAAAGCTTTTTCAAAATCAGTTTTATTTACAATAACAAGGTTTCTTAATGACATTATCAAATCAAAGCATTTATTTATTTGCTTTAAATTTTTATCGTACAATTGAGAAAGAACGAAGTTAATTTCAAGAAAAACAATGGCAGAAATAAAAGGACGAAACTTACCAGACTCAATTTTTTCAACCAAATCAACCGTTGCCTTATATTGAATTTCGTTGTCTTTAGTAAAATAACGAATCCAAAAATTTGTATCAATAAAAACTTTTTTTATTTTCACCATTGCGAATAATCTATAAAATCCCGGATATTATCAACATCGATCTTTCTGTTTGGCTTAGAGCCGGCAAACATACCGGCACCAGTCAATATTTTACTTTTAATTGGTTCAATAACGATTTTTTTATTCTTTACACTTATTTTAGCTTTTGTTGGTCTGTTTAATTTTATTTGTTTTCTAATATTTCCTGGAATATAAAATTGCCAATTTGGTGTTATTGTTATTAATTGCAACATATTAATATCATATACTCAGTATTAACAAAAGTCAATAATTAGGATCTTCCCATAGCAAAAACTTTAAATAATTTCTTTTATCAGGATCTATATCTAATTCATCCCAATACTTTTTTAATTTTAATTTTGAGAGTTTTTTGCCGTTTAAACCAAAATTAATCATTTGCTCTAATTTCCATTTCTCCCACGCATCTTTATCCTTTATTAGCCTTGTTGTGTCAGTACTCCAATCATACATATACTCAATTTTACCAGAAAATCTTTTTATATTCTTTAATAAATCTTTCCGAACTAAAAATCTCCCTAGCTTTTTTAATCTGTTTTTTGCTGTACTTACTCTCCAAAACTTGTTCTATTTTTTTTGCCAGATCATTGCTATCCCCAATTTTTGCAATTTTTCCCATTCCGGTTAATTTAACCGGCATTCTTACCCCAGGTAAATCAGACGCCACTACACCGCATCCCGACACCATCGCCTCAATTTGTACAATCCCAAAAGTTTCCAAATTATTAGTGCTTGGCAAAACCAAGCAATCACAAGTTTTATAAAAATTAGCCAAATCCTCATGGTCTATTGCTCCAAGCAAAACCACCAAGTCTTTATTTTTTTGATTAATCCTCTTAATTTTTTATAACTCCCATCTCCGGCCACATTTTCATATGGCCCTACCAATACTAGTTTGACTTTTCTTTTTTCGTTAATTTTTTTACATGCCATAATCAAAAAATTTAGCCCTTTCTCCCACCCAATTCTACCCACATATCCGATTATTTTGACACTGTCATCCCGAGCGAAGTCGAGGGATCCCGTGGGAGTTAAGCATTTCATTTGGGATTCTTCGCTTCCGCTCAGAATGACGCTCTCGCCGTCATCCCAAGGAAGCTCTAGCGACCGAAGGATCTCTTTGATTTTTAATTTATTTTCTTTTCCCACCACTGCCGGTGGTAAAACAAAAATAAGTTTTTTCTTAAAAAATCTCAAAAAAATTGAGACATAAGCGTAATCTTTTGTATAAGAAACGATTTTGTCAGCTAATAAGTAAGTTAAAAAATGAAAAGGGTAGGTGACTAAGCCGATTATTTTATTGTGCCAAAGCCCATCAATTCCAAATTCACAATGATGCGTTACTATTAATCTTTTTTTAAAAATTTTTGCCAATATGGCCAAAATAAAAGATTCCACTTGTGGCAAATGACAATTGACAATATCCGTTTTTTTAACTTCTTTTATTGCATCCAGCCAGAAAAATGGCATAAAAACACCCTTGCTCAGTCTAAACAGTACCCTAGATCTTTTTATTTTCACTCCATTTTTTGTTTTTTGTTTTGCCAAGTTTTTTTGAAATCTGGAACTTAATACGGTTATGTCAAAGCCTTCACCAACCATCTTTTCAGCCAAAATTCTGGCGTATACAGTCACTCCAGAAATATTTGGTTCATAATAAGTACAAGAAATCAAAATCCTTTTCATCACATCTAGTATACTTGACTAGTGAAAAAGCTATATCTTTCTACCGGTTATCTAACTTTTATTTTACTGGTCATAATCGATATTTTTTCTATAAAATTTTTACCTTTTGGCAAATTTGGAACTTATTTATGGTTTTTTTCTTATCTCTATGTAGCTATTTTTGCCTGTAAATGCTTTTGGGAAATTATCCTTTATATTCCAAAGAAAAAAAGTATTTTTACTTCAGCCTTAATTATTTTCTTGCTTTTTATTATTTTTAAAAATATTCCTTTAGCAACAAACCTAAGCGGAGAAACCCCTCAAGAAATTGCCTGCGCTCTTAATCATATTGAACAATCACCGGACAAAGGTTTTCGTCAAACCTGTCTTTTTGGTTATCCTGCTCGTCAATATTTTTTACCGACCTTACCATCTTTATTCTTTGGACGTAGCCTAATTAATCTTCATACCGGGGGAGCTTTATATTTTATTTTAGGTCTTATCATTTTCTCCTCAGCAATATTAAAATATTTTAATTTTTCTCTTTTTGGCGATCTTGTCGGTGCATTAATTTTAAGCTCCTTTTTTCACATTGACTTTTTTAACCGTCTTCTTTTTAGTTTTGAACAGAGCATTTTCCCTTTTTCTTTTGCCCTTATAATTAGTGGATTATTTCTTCATTATATAAAAGATAAAAAAAATACCCCTCTTTTTCTTTTTGCTTTTATTCTCTACTATCTCATTTTTTCTTACACACCAAGCCTATCTCTTTTCTTTTTTTCCTTAATGATTATTTTCTGTTTATTTTTTAATAAAAACATCAATAAAAAACAAAAATATTTTTTCATTTTTTTGTTTATTTCATCTCTCCTTCTTTTTTTAATTTCTCTAGGATTTAGAAATGACATTCAGATTACCGGAGATAAAAACATTACAGAATTAACAAGTGACCTTCTATTGGCTTTTAAACATCTTATTTTTCAAACCATGGGGATAAATTTTGTTTCACCGGTATTCAATTTTATCTTTATTTTTTTAATTTTATCCCCACTTTTCCTTTTTTGGCAAAATAGTCTCGCCTCTCTTTGGGCAATTGCTGTCTTGGTTATTGCTGTTATATCTCGCGGCTATTGCTATTATGGAGTTGATTATCGTCTGCATCGCGCTCTAATTATTTTTCCCATTCTTTTCACTAATTTTGTAATAATATTAAAAAAATTAAAAATAACTAAAAATAAATATATAATAAAAATTCTTTGTGCTTACTTAATCTTTTTTTTATCTACAGGCTATATCTATCAAAACCAGTATTTAAACACCAAGCTTTCAGGCCAACAAACTCTTCATTTTAATTTTATAAAAAAATTAGAAAAAATATTAGCCATCGATCCAAAAAACAAATATAAAACTTTATATTTTACAGATAAAGCTCATAAAGAATTTGTTTCAATCAATGATTCTCTTCAATATTTTATACCAAATTTACACAGGCAGAAACTCGAACAAACCGATTACACAAAAACTCTTTCCGGTCAAGTCATATACGTTACAACAAACGATTATTCAGATTATTCAATAATTTCAAAAACTGATCAAACACCTTATACTTTTAATGATTACAAAAATAGCCAAGCTTCTGAAGCAAGCGATATTTCAAAAGATAACACTTCAACTCAATATTTAATTTTTATAAAATAAAAACTCCAGTGAAAAACATTTTTTTTGGCAATCAAAAACCGATTTTTTTGAAAAACTTAATTCTTCTAAATTCGGCCAAAATCTCATTGTCATTCTCAACTATTTAATTTGGATTTTTCTATTTTTTATTTCTTTTTTACTTATCAAAAAAGACGCCAACACTTTTTGGCAAATTTTACTGGCAACTGTTTTGGCTGAATTTATAGAAAAGTTTCTAAAAAACAAAACATACTGGAAACGGCCAATGTATCAAAAACAAGCACCAGCGCAGTCACCCGCAGGGGGGCAAATGAAACTTCCCAAAGGCCTGGTTCAGTCCTGGTACGATACCGGTTCTTTCCCTTCTGGTCATACTATCAAAACAATTTATTTTTTTCTTTTTTCTTTACAATATAAAATTTTTAATCCGTTTTTATATTTATTCATTACCATTCCTTTAATTTTTTTCAGAATCTTAGTTGGTTTTCATTACCCAATTGATATTTTGGGTGGTTTAATCATTGGGCCGGCAATTTGGTTTTTAACTCACCAAATCAATTTTCCTATTTTTTTGTTAAACTTAACCCAAATTATTTTTAACAAATTATTTATTATTTGACTTGATACTATTCAATAAGTCCTTGTCATTCTGAGTCCGATTGATCGGACGAAGAATCTAGGCACGAAGTGCCGTATTTACGCTAACGCTAGATCCTTCGCTCACGCTCAGGATGACGGCATGGAAAATTATGTTCAACAGTCTTAACTTTATATTTTTAACTATTATGCTTTCTGACTTAAATTACATCGTTTTTTGGTGGTTGATTATATTTTTCTTAGGTTCTCTATCTCTACCGTTAGTCTTTAAGCTATTCAAAAATTTTTGGGACAAAGGCTACATTTTTTCCAAAATCATTTCTATTACATTAATAACCTATTTAAGTTATGTATTGGGAATCTTTAAATTTTTGACCTTTACTCAAACTACCTTTTTTTCCATTATTTTATTCTTGATAATTTTTAATATCACCTACTTATCTAAAAAAAATAACTTAAAAAATTTCAAAGAAATACTTTTAAAAAAGAAAAAAAACTTCATTCTTGAAGAACTCATTTTTCTTTTAATTCTTATTTTTTGGTCATTTATAAGAGCTTATAAACCGGATATCGATAATCTTGAAAAATTTATGGATTGGGGTTTTGTCAATTCAATGCTTCGGACCGAATTTATGCCCCCTGTTGACATGTGGTTTTCTGGTGAGCCAATTAATTATTATTATTTTGGTCATCTTTATTTTGCCTTTCTTACCAAGCTATCTGGTATCAATTCGGCCATTACTTACAATCTTTCAATGGCTACCGTCTGTGCTTTGACTTTTTCCAGTGCTTTTTCTCTTGCATCTAACTTAGTTTTTTCCTTTTTAAAAAAACACAACAATTTTGTCATCCCGAGCGAAGTCGAGGGATCTCTCGCGAATGCGAGGTGTTCCGCAATAGCGGGACTTAAATCAGCCATCATCGCTGGTTTCGTTTCCGCCCTTCTTTTAACATTTGGTGGCAATCTTCATACTGTTTATAAAATTGCCAAAATCAATATAAAAAATGAAGGAAAATTAACGCTGACAAAATCTGCTATTTTAAAGGCTACTCAATCTTATTGGTACCCCGATGCCACTAGATTTATAGGTTTTGATCCTGATATAGAGGACAAGACTATTCATGAATTTCCTCTTTATAGTTTCGTTGTGGCTGATTTACACGGGCACATGAATGACATTCCTGTCGTCCTTTTTCTTCTTTCTTTTTTGTTTTCTTATTCTATTAATAATAAGAAGAAAAAAGGAAGCAAGATGGTTAATATCCCCATTGATTGGAGTCTGGTAATTCCTGTTTCCTTAACCCTTTCAATCGCTTTTATGACTAACGCTTGGGATTTTTTTGTTTACGGATTGTTTTTTGCCATCTTTACACTCTTTTATAATTTGTCAAAATATAAAGCTAAAATAGCTATAACAAAAACTATTTTTAACGGGATATCGGTCATACTTTTTTGGTATATTTTTACTCTTCCTTTTTCCATAAATTTTGATCCCATGATGGAAGGTCTTCTTTTGTCAGATTCGCACACTCCCTTGTATCAACTCCTGGTTCTTTATGGCGGTTTCTGGCTCATCTGCCTCCCATTTATTTTATATGTCATTTTTAAAAACGTCATCCTGATCACCCGTAGGGGGAGAAGGATCTCATCGGAATCTAAAAATCCTGTATTATTTGTTTCCTGTCTAATTCTCACTGCCACCATTCTCGTTATTATTCCAGAAATTGGCTATATTAAAGACATTTACATCTACTCCCACCGTCGTGCCAACACCATGTTCAAACTTACCTATCAGGGATTTATGATGTATTCAATTGCCTGCGGTTTTGTTTTAATTTTCATTTCCAAAACCATCAAAACCAAAATCATAATTTTTTTATTTAAAATAATTTTTGTTCTAGTTTTTGTTTCCCATCTTGTTTACCCTTATTTTGCCATCCGTTCTAATTATGAATCATTAAAAAGCTACAAAGGCTTATACGGGCTTAATTTTATAAAAGATCGATTTCCAGACAACTACCAGGCTATTTTATGGATTAACAAAAATATTTCCGGTCAACCTGTTATGCTTGAAGCCGTTGGAGATAGTTACACAGATTTTAATCAGATTAGCATGAGTACGGGTCTGCCGACCGTAGAGGGATGGATTGTTCACGAATGGCTTTGGCGCGGAGGATATGAAAAGCCATCCGCCCGCCAAATCGACGTCCAAAAAATATACGAGTCAGAAGATTTAACCGAAGTTATTTCTCTTTTGCAAAAATATTCAGTTGATTATATTTTTGTTGGCGATAAAGAATATGAAAAATATCCAAATCTTAATGAAGAAACCTTTATTAATCTAAACGCTAAAATTATAGCCCAATTCGGCCAAACAAAAATCTACAAACTAGACAAATAACAGCAACAATGAAGCAAAACTTGAAAAAAATTTATCAAAAGATTTCTTCCAGCACTTGGTTTATAACTTTTTCTTCTTTCCTTTGGTTTTTATTAAGAACAGGCACCAAACCCACTAGAGCTAGTTACCCTTGTCAACAGATAGCTGGAACTAATATTGTTCTGTTTGGTATTCCGGTAGCTCTGGCTTATTGGCAGAAGTTTAAAAAATGCAGCCGCTATAGAAAAAAAATAGCTTTTTATTTGGTAGCAGTAATTTTGCTGGTTGTATCTGGTTTTAAAGTTTTAAAGCTAATTGAAAGAAAAACATTGTATAAAAATGCTTTAGCTCAATCAGGAGTCTCAAGGGTGGTTTGGATTAGCAATAATAATGCCACCAACGGCTGGGCCGGTGATTCTAGCCAAGTAAACGCCGGAGTGGTTGAAAATATGATGGACCAAGCCATTAAAGCTTTGATGGGAGCTTCATCGGTGGCCTCTGCTTGGACTCAAATTTTACCTTGTGGTAGCAATTGCTCAGGAAAAAAAATTGCTATCAAGGTTAATTTTAACAATAGCTGGAATTGTAACGAAAACCACTGTCCTGTATATCAAGTGGTTAATGCTTTGTTAAGGCAATTAGTTGAGGAAAATGGAATTGACCAGCAAAATATCGGTATTTACGACACCTCTAGAAGTTTCACTGATTATTTTTCACAAGGAGTAAGAGAAGTCTTTCCTAACGTCAGGCTGAATCCTGACCATTACAGTTGGCCACCTTGTACGGTCGATGAAGGTGTTAGGGGGGCTGGTTTTGGCTGTTGGCTGGCAGAGGCTGATTATTTGATAAACATGCCCCTTCTTAGAACTCATTCCATGTCAGGCGCAACCTTGTCTTTTAAGAATCATTTAGGCAGTACAACTAATTCTTCAGCTTTTCATGGCGATTTTTTTCAACAAAGTGTCGGCAATAATTCCTTAGTGCAACTAAATAGTCACCCGATTATTAGGGATAAAACTATTCTAATTGTTGACGATGCTTTGTATGCTTTAAAAAACGGAGGTCCGGGTTGTAACGGAGTTTGCAACAGTGATCCCAACTTTTTCACCCCAAATTCTCTTTTTATTTCTACTGACCCAGTTGCCGTTGACAGTGTTATGGTAGATTATCTGGAAAGCCAGAGGCGGACAGGGTGGGGAAATAATGATCCTAGAATTACCTACAGTATCGCCGCCTTGGCCGATCTGGGTAATTTTGCTAACAGCTGTAGCAATGGCAACTGTAGTTTTAGTTACAGCAATATTGATTTGATAAGGTGCGATTCTAATTGTCCAAGTTTACCTACTGCCCCTCCTCTTCAATGCCAAACATGCCCCTCAGACAGGCCAGCCAAAGATCAAGGCAATGCTAATTGCGATAACAATATAAACATTTCTGATTTTGCTATTTGGAAAATGGAATACATAAAGTATAAACAAGATCCATTATCAATAAATAATGCCAACTCTGATTTTAATTGTGACAACAAACTAAACATCTCCGACTTCGCCATTTGGAAAAAAAACTACATTTAAACTTTAGTCTAAACTTAAAAAATTACTTTTTCTTACTCCGAGAACGCAGGGTGGGATAAATAACTATAACTAAAGCCAAAAGAATAATAGACAACATCAAATACCCACTGTTTACAATAAATCTAATATTTTCTTCCGTAATATTCATATTTTTTCACCCTCCTTTAATTTTAATAATATCAAGCCTGTATATGTGAAAGCAAATCCAAGCACGAGGCCTTTAAAAACCTCAAACAAAGATAATAAAGAATTTGACGATCCGGAGGAACTGATAAATGCTAAAATAAAAGCAGATTTCGCCAAATCAAAAAACAAATCAGACAATTTATTAAACTGATCAATATTTAATTCATTGATAAAAAATTTCACTAATATTATTATCAACAAAAGAGCCCGTTAATTCAACACGATAAGAAGTCTTAATTCCCCACTTCAAAAACTTGCCATCTAAGATAAACTAAATATAGATGTTGCGTCAAAAAAAGATATTTTTTTTACTATTATCTTTATTATTTTTCTTTTCAGCCCCTTTATTTGCTCAAACACAAACCCAAACTATTCTTCCACTCATATCCACGGCAACAGTATCATCTACATTGTCTACACCCTCTTCCCAATTGAACTCAACTCCTTCATCTAGCTTAAATCCAACACCTTTACTTCAAACCCAATCGACCCCAGTACTAAATCAACCCATACAAATAACCGATCAATCTATTCAAATTATTGATAGTCAATCTTCAATCCAATTAACCCCGCTTGAACTTGTAGTAATAGATAAAGACTCAGACACCAAAAAAATTATTTCCCCAAAAGAAATAAAGGCAGATACAATCAACGAAGACTCTGGTCAGGTTTTTACTTTTGATCAAATTTTCCCCGGTACCGGCATGGCTTATCGCCCTACTCAGGGTGGGCTTCAAACAGAACTAGCCTTTTTTCAATTAAATAAATATGACTATCTATCAATGGCTTTTTTGATAGAAACCGACAATTTGTTCTTGACAGAACAAAACATTATTAACACAAAATCATCAGATCCGGCAGGCGAAAGCCCTGATCTTATTTTTTCATTAATTCCACAGCCGGAAGAATATACTTATCACTTAATAATCAATTTTGATCAAGACTGGCTAAAAAGCCTAAGTAGAATGCCACCGGTTATCACCTCTTTTTTGATTCAATCACAACCCCAACCAGAATCTTTTTCACAAAATTTAGATTCTAATATTAGTATTACGCCAATATTGACATCAATACCGGAATTCGATTTTGAAAAACAGGAAGAAATTAACCAGCCCGAGGAAAATTCTTTAAAAGTAACCGAATTCAATTCAAACAATAATCCCGATGAATTTTACATACCAGTAGAGGACATTAAGGGGGCTAAGGTGGTTGAGTTCGAAAAAAAGCTTGCTGTTTTAAATGTCAAATACTCTAAAACAGCTACCATTAACGACGAAATTATTAACAATTCGCCTGCCAAAAAAGAATTAAAGGGGGATTTTCTCTCTTATGTCGTAATGGAAAATCAAGAAAACTCAGATATTCATGCTATCACTCGTTCTCAAAGAGGTCTGCAAAAAATTCTAATTAAAAGAAACTCCCTGACCTCGGAATTATATGAATCAGAAAAATTAAAACCAGAACTAGAAGACTGGCAATATAAGGCCAGTTCCACCCCTGTTTATCAATTTAAAAAAACAGAAACAAATCCCAATCAATCCAGTTGGCAAGATTACGAATTAAAAAAAATTGTAGATATAAAAATAGAAGAGAATCAAAATTATTCTTTAATTACACAAAATTTTGTTTTAAAAACCAAAGATGAAAATGAAGATAAGCTGGTTACCGGCCAAAATATTCTAAAAATCGGTTTTGATGGAGAAAATTATTTTTCCAAATGGACTTATAAACTAGAAGATAACCAAAATCTTAATCGGCTAACTTGGCAGACAAAATTAGACCAGGAAATTGAAATTTCATCAGAAGAGTTAGAAAAAATAAATACAAATAAGAAAATTTCAAAAAATGATATCAATATTGACTGGTCAGATTTTAACGGTGATATCATGGCAAATTTTTGTAGGGGCGACCCTTGCGGTCGCCCGCAGACGTGGCAACCTGTCCGCCTTTGGAGGATCCCGTCGGAATTAAAAAGTTATATTTTTATTTAATTTATGATTCTTTCTGATCTCAATCCTCAGCAAAAAATAGCAGTTACTCACATTGGCTCTCCGTTATTGATTTTGGCCGGTGCTGGTTCTGGCAAAACTCGTGTGTTAACCCACAGAGCCGCTTGGTTCATAGAGCAAAAGTTAGCCGATCCATCAGAAATTTTATTGCTTACTTTTACCAACAAAGCCGCTGGTGAAATGAAAGAAAGAATGAAAAAATTGGTTTCAAATTCTAACTCTGGCAACAACAATATTTTTGCCGGTACATTTCATTCTTTTTGTTGCAAAATATTAAGACAAGATGGTGAAAAAATAAAAATACCTCCAAATTTTGCTATTTACGATACTAATGATCAAGAAAATACTATAAAAAAAATTCTAAAAGAGTTAAATTATGGACCTCAAGAATTCAAGCCGCGAAACCTGCTTTATTTTATTGAATCAGCCAAAAATAATTACCAAAACCCTGATGAGGCTCAAGAACTGGCTACAGGTTTTTGGAAGTCAAACGCGGCCAAAATTTATAAACTCTATCAAAAAAAACTTGAAGGGTTTCACGCTCTTGACTTTAATGATTTACTTTTCAAAGCAACTGAACTGTTAAACAAGCATCCTGCCGTCCTTGACAAGTATCAAAATCAATATAAATTTATTTTGGTTGACGAATATCAGGACACTAACCGGATACAATACAAACTTACTCAATTATTATCAAAAAAACATCAACAAATAACTGCCGTTGGAGATGCCTCTCAATCAATATATGCCTGGAGGGGTGCAAACTATGAAAATTTAAATAATTTCATAAAAGATTTCAAAGATACCAAAATCGTTAATTTAGAGGAAAATTATCGTTCCACCAAAACAATTCTTTCTGCTGCTAATTCTTTAATCAGTAAAAACCAATCTCATCCCATATTAAAGCTTTTCACTAAGAAAAAATCCGACCATACCATAAAATTTTTTATCGCCGATTCAGAAATTGATGAAGCCAACTTTATAGCAGATAAAATTCGTTTCATTCGCGACAATCTCCATATTCAGTTAAACAACATAGCTGTTTTATACCGCATGAATGCTCAATCTCGTGTTATTGAAGAAGCTTTTTTGCGTTACAGTATCCCTTATGTTCTAATAGGAGGAACTAGGTTTTACGAAAGAAAAGAAATCAAAGATATTTTAAGTATGCTTCGTTTTTTTAGCGATCCACAGGATAAAATTTCAGAAGATAGAATCATAAAAGCCATAGGAAAAAGAAGAAAAGCCCGTCTCGACAACTTCTTGTTGTCTTTTAGTAACAACGACAGCAACAGTCTGTCATCACTCCAAATTTTGGAATCCCTTGTCGTTAATTCAGGCTATTTAGAAAAACTTGATCGAAACATAGAAGAAGACCAAAAAAGAATAGAAAATATAAAAGAACTCAAATCGGTTGCCACCGATCATCCAAACCTAAATGATTTTTTAGAAAATGTGGCCTTGGTTCAACAAGAATATTCTCTTCAGGAAAAAAACAAAAAAAAAGAAAAAAGAAATGGTGTTAAATTAATGACCCTACATGCCTCAAAGGGTTTGGAATTTGATGTTGTCTTTTTGGTAGGTTTAGAAGAAGGAATTTTGCCACATTCCCGATGTTTGGTAGACGAGAATGAAATCGAAGAAGAACGTCGTCTTTGTTATGTTGGTATAACCAGGGCCAAGGATCATCTTTTTATTACATATGCTAATCGCCGGCTCTACTTTGGTAAAAGCAGTCTTAATGAGCCAAGCCGTTTTTTGGCAGATATTCCGGACAAGTTACTCGAGCAGGATTCTCCCGCCCAAGTGACTCGTGACTATCGCAAACCCAGAATATATGACGATGATCTGATATACGATGATGACATTTTTTAAAAAACGAGCAAACAAACAATTTGTTATTATTAATTAATGGAAAAATCTTTTTTGTTTTTATTTTTTCTGATATTAAATTTCTTCCTTTTTACAAATCATAAAGCCGTTTTTTCCGCTTCAAACATTCCCTCCTTTCCCGGAGCACAGGGTTTTGGATCTCAAACTATCGGTGGTAGGGGAGGCAGAGTAATTAAAGTAACCAATCTCAACGGTAGCGGATCTGGAAGTTTAAAAGAAGCCATAGAAGCTTCCGGTCCCAGAATCGTAATTTTTGATGTTAGTGGAATAATTGATTTAAATTATGATTCTATTAAAATAAAAAATCCCTATCTTACTATAGCTGGTCAAACTGCTCCGGGTGGAGGCATTTTGATAAAAGGTCGTATTAAATTGGTAGACACCCACGACATTGTTTTAAGATATCTCAAAATATATTCCGAAGATCCGGGGGCTCCAAAGGCAGATAGTTCCAATAGTATTGAGTTTAATGGTGAAATTAATAATGTAGTAGTAGATCACTGCTCAATTGCTTGGGCGACTGACGAAAACATCACATTTTATAACGATGCCGGA
>Ga0180015_1000004_pt1 | contig 68161 bp, 67 predicted proteins | sample KR13_S2_MetaG_FD_116508 | JGI IMG/M metagenome (GOLD analysis project Ga0180015, IMG submission 116508) | Groundwater microbial communities from the Olkiluoto Island deep subsurface site, Finland - KR13_S2_MetaG | ecosystem: Environmental > Aquatic > Deep subsurface > Groundwater | place...
TTCGGTACATGTAGTTTTGGTTTCATGCAATAAATCATAGAAAAGTCGCCAATCCATGTCCAGTCTATATTGCATAAATCGTTATCTCTCACTATATTCAAGAACAGGAAGAATTAGCCGTGGATTCGGCCGGCTTTGGGCCATGGTTTCCATAATTGTCTTTATCTTTGAGGGATGATCCGTATGCTATGAAAGGTGTTGTGAGTCCCAAGTTTCCGGGTGCAGGCGGGTCAATTTCTTGTGGCGGCCGTTCGATAGAACGGCATAGTTGTCCCGATCCGGATCGGGACCTAATTGCATCCATAAGAAAAAGTTACCGCCTCCCACCTGAAATCGTTACCGAAGGCCTAATTGAATATTCGAAGGGGATGCCATGCTGATTCAAAGACAGGAAACGAAAATTCTGGCAACGCTGGGACCGGCATCCTTCAGCCCCGAGATGATCCGGGCGCTGATTCTGAAGGGAACGGATGGTTTCCGCATCAACATGAGTCATGAGAAGGCCGGCGACCTTGCCGCCCGCGTCCAAGCGGTTCGGTCGGCCGCCGCGCAGGAGAATGCGGCGGTTGCGGTGGTTGTGGACCTTGGCGGTCCCAAGATTCGCGTGGGGACTCTGCCCAACGGGCAAATCAACCTGGTTGACGGCGGCCAGCCGATTCTCGGCGCCGACATCCCGGTGTCTCATCCGGAAATTTTGACGGACATCCGGCCCGGCCACCGGATTCTCATGGACGATGGGAAGCTGGAGCTGGAAGTGCTTGGCGTCGTTCCCAACGGCGTGAAAACGCGGGTAAGAGTAGGCGGTCTTCTGCTCCAGGGCAAGGGCGTGAATCTGCCGGATACCGAATTGCGCCTGCCGGCCTTAACCGATAAGGATATCGAAGATTTAGCCGCGGCGGTGCGCGCCGAGGCGGACTATGTTTCCCTGTCGTTTGTTCAACGGCCCGGGGACCTGCTGCTTGCGCGGCGTGAAGCCGAGCGTCATGGCCGCTGTCCTCTCCTGATCGCCAAGATTGAAAAACCGCAGGCCGTGGATCGGTTCGAGGAGATTCTCAAGGTGTCGGACGGCGTCATGGTGGCCCGGGGCGACCTGGGGGTCGAGGTGTCCCCGGCCCGCGTCCCGGTGCTTCAAAAACATTTCATCAGCCGGTGTAATGCCCAGGGCAAAACCGTGATCACCGCGACCCAGATGCTGGAGTCCATGATCCAGAATCCCCGCCCGACGCGCGCCGAGGCGTCGGACGTGGCGAACGCCGTGTGGGATGGGACGGATGCCGTCATGCTTTCCGGGGAAACTGCTATCGGCCGTTACCCGCTGGAATGCGTCGGCATGATGCGCGATATTATTGCCGAGGCTGAAAAGGCCGCGCCCCATCGCCGTGAACCGTTTCCGGACGCCACGCGGGTCCACGCGCTGGCGTCCGCCGCCGTGGATGCGGCGGAGGAACTTCATGCCCGGGCGATCGTGATCATTACCCTGTCGGGTTTCACGGCGCAGATGGTGGCCCAGCGCCGTCCCAGTGTGCCGCTGATCGCCGTGGTGCCCGAGCTGCGGATTCGTAATCGATTGGCCCTGGTGTGGGGCATTCTGCCGGTGATTGTGCCCTGGGGCGACAATTCGGACGGGCTCCTCGCGGGGATGGAAAAAATCCTGGTGGCCAGCGGTTACATCCAGCTTAAGGATACCATCATTATCATCAGCGGTTCCACCCGCCTGCGGGGAGCCGATTACATTATGAAAATCCAAGCCCCATCGGAGCCATGAAAACACTTGCGATCCAGACGCGGGAGCGGACCGAGTTCGTGGACATCACCGCCCAGGTCCAGGCGGCACTGGAGGAGCTTGGCGTGAAAGCGGGCGCCGTCACTGTCTTTGTGCCGCACACGACGGCCGGGATTACGATCAATGAAAATGCCGATCCGGATGTCGTGGCCGACATCAAAGCCGTATTGGATGGTATGGTGCCCTGGACAGGTCATTACCGCCATGGTGAGGGCAATGCGGCGGCGCACGTCAAGGCCGGCCTGATGGGTTCGTCCGTCCGGGTGCTGGTGGAAAACAGCCGGCTGCAACTAGGGACCTGGCAGGCGATTTATTTTTGCGAGTTCGATGGGCCGCGGTGCCGTCTCGTCTGGGTTTCCGGAACCTGATTGGGCAGACCGCGCCTCCTGAACCAAATCGTGGCCGAGCAATATAGAAAATAAGATTAACAATCCGTTTCATCCGGATCAACTTGCGGGACAATTAACATTCCAACATTCTGCAGAATGTTGGAATGTTATCAAGCGAAAATAGTCTTGGCACGAATATCCCTGAAGAGGAGATTCCTTTCGTTGAAGACGACATCATAACCCCATTCCGGGGGGAAGCCGATATCTGATAGCTGAGGGCTGAAAGCATATTTCTCCCGTGACCCGTAAAAATAGGGCTGGCGCCCCAAGGTGGTTCGTAACGTTTCACTCGTCCAAATCCACGTCCGCCGGGGTATTCGAGGCCGTGACGGAGATCACTTCCTCGATCCGGATTTGGGTCCGGTGCCGGGACGGATAGCGGCGGATATCCATGTTTTTGACCATCCACAAGTCGGCAATCTTCTTGAAGTTCTTCACGGAAAGACGCCGCATGAGTTTGCCCTCGGCGTCGTATTCCTCCAGTTGAATGAGGACGATCAGGTGATCGTCAATCCATAGGCGGACGGAGGCGACGGCATCAGACGGATAGGGGGGTGACTTCTTGGTTCCCTTGGGAACGACATCCGTCGGCGGGGGCTTTCCGGGCTGGGTTTGGACAGGCAATTCAACCACATAGCAATCCCGTCCGCGGATGTTGTCGTGGCCCGCCATGCTTCCATCCGGCCACCAGAGGTAAGACAGGCTCAGGTCGTTCCACGTCAGTTCCGTCCCTTCAATGGGCTGATTCATATCCGGCGTCGTGGCCGGACGGAGCGGCTGGCCGTGTTCATAGCGGAATTCCGGCGCCCGTCCCGGCGGGCGGATAACAGTCAGTCGGGCGATGGGTGTTCCAAACGCGTCGCTCAGTATGTAAAGAGCGGATGGCGGATTCTTGCCCAATTCCAGAAGGGCTTCGATCAGGTAGGCCTGCTCCAGACGCCCGATCCGTTCGCCCTTCATGAGCTTTCCCTTTAGCCGCAGTGTTTCTTGGGGAATGCTGGATCGGACTTGGGCGAGGAGAGCTTCCGCCGATGGCGGGTGATTCGTGGAAAGAACGTTTTCCCTAGCGTCGTCCGCGAAACCCATGGAGAATATAGCGACGATTAGCCAGATGGCGAACGACAACAAACGTGTCTTGATGCGGAATAAGATCACTTCTTTTCCCCGGCGACTTTTCCCGGTAAGGGATCCGTGATAACAAAGGAAAACCGGGCATCCGCAACCTTGATATCACCCACGCGGATATGCCCGAATCCCCGGCCTATGCGCGGTCGATTGGACACCAGTTTCAGATCAAGAATCAACTGATCCCCCGGCCGGACCGGGCGCCGGAATCGCGCTTCTTCCAGCGCCATGAAATACCCGAATTTGCCCTGATACTGGGGCAGGTCCAGCATGAAAACCGCGCCGGCCTGGGCCATGGATTCCACCAGCAGGGTGCCCGGCATAACGGGGCGGTTTTGGAAATGACCGGTAAAAAACGGTTCGTTGCCGGTGACGTTTTTCAGGGCGATGATCCGCTTATCGGACTTGATGAGAACGGCGTCCACCATGAGAAAAGGATACCGGTGAGGAATAATCTTCATGATGCCATGGATGTCCATGATCGGCGCCGCCGCCGGGGAAATGCTTTCGGGGGAGAAGTCCGGGGTGAAGACCGTTGGCCGCAAGCGTTGCAGGAAGTCATCACGGAATCCGATGGTGAAGACGGCCTGGCCGACCGACTCGTTGCGAACACTGGCCACAGCCTGGAACTGGGCAACCCCGCGTCGGAATCGGAGCAGTTCGGTTTCGACCCTTAACTGGTCGCCCGGAAGCACCATTCGGCGAAACTTGGCCCGGTCGATGGCGAGCAGGAATGCCATCTTGGATTTCAGGTTTGTGGTGTGGTGAATCAGCGCCCCTCCCGTTTGAATCATCGTTTCCAGCATGAACACGCCCGGAAAAACCGGGTAGTCGGGGAAATGCCCCTGAAAACAGGGTTCGTCCATGGTGACGTTCTTAATCCCAATAGCACGCTGCTTTGCCTGGATCAGTACCCGGTCCACCATAATGTGGGGATACCGGATGGACAGAATTTCCCGCAGTTGGTCGCAGTCCAAAATGCATGGAGGATCATTATTCGGCATCGTGCTTCGTCCTCCATGTTTCGGATGTCATGGTACGCATGATCTGCAGTTGTTTGTTTGCTTCGGTGCGAACCTCTTCGTGCGAATCATTTTGGGCGATGGTCATCAGCATGTCCACATTTCTGATGGCCTGGACCGCCGCTTTACGGACTGTCGGATCGGGGTCGGTCAAAGCGATATCCTTGAGTACGGCCTGGCTGGCCACTTTTTCCGTGGCCGCTTTCCGCACGGCCGCGAACGGATCATTGCGGGCAATATCGTTCAGAATCCTCGGGTGGATCAACTTGGCCACGGACATCAAGCGAACGTTGGGATTGGGGCTGCGCGCCAGCTCATCAAGAATGGCCTGGTCGGTAATGCGTTCGACGGCAATTTGGCGCACGGTGCGGTGGGAGTCCTTAAGCGCGATGGTTTTCAACACGGTCTGGTCAATAACTTTGCCGGCCGCGGCCGCGCGCACCTCCTTGTTGGGATCGTTGCGGGCGATTACTTCGATCAGTCCCTGGTCGGTCAGTTTTATGACCGCCGTGCCGCGAACCTGCGGGATCGGATCATGGAAGGCGACGCTGGCTATCACTTCCTGGTCGCTTATTTTCGCCAGGGCGGCGGCGCGGACGTCCGGGCTGGTGTCGGTGCCGGCCGCGTCTTTCAGGAACTCGGGATCGACAATGCTCGCCAGCGCCGCCAGCCGGACATCGGAGTCCTCGTCAGTCTCCATCACCGCCAGCAAGATCGGTCCCCGGATTTTCGTCACCGCCGTCTTGCGGACCATCGGATCGGGGTCTTTTTCAGCAATGATTTCCAGGGTCGCCTGATCCGTCAGACTGGCTACCGCCGCCTGGCGCACGATGGCGTCAGGGTCGGTGGTCGCAATGGCGGCCAGCAGAGAACGGCGCTGGCATTTGCGCACGGCGAGATAGCGAATTACCGGGTCCGGATCGGTTGCTGCAATCTGGTCCAGAATATCCTGTTGGTTGATCAATTCCACGGCGGTTTTGCGGACGTCACGGTCTTTCTCAATCCGGAACAGCTGGACCAGTGCGTCCTGGTGTGTAATCCCACGCAGGGCGGAGCGCCGGACCAAGGGGTCCGAATTATTGCGGGCAATACCCGTCAGAAGTTTCTGATCCGTGATCAGGCTGGTGGCGCAGATACGTACGAACGACTCGGTATTGGACGAGGCAATATCGTAGAGCAGGCGCGGGTTTGTTATTTTTTCCGTGGCCGCTCGCCGGACGATGGATTCGCTGTTGCGCATGGCCAGATCGAAGAGCACGGTTTGGTCCTTGAGCCGTTCCGTGGCGGCCAGGCGGGCCAGAGGTTCCGTGTTTGTCGTGGCGATCCGGGTAAGCATTTCTTTGCCGGCCAGTTGTGAAACCGCGGTGATGCGAACCTGCATGTCCGGATCCGTTTCGGCAATGGCCAGCAGAACGGCCGAGTCGTGAATTTTTATGACGGCCGCCTGGCGCACGTCGCTATCGGGATCGGTGCGGGCAATTTCCGCGATGCGGGACTGGTCTCTCGTGGTTATGGTGACTTGGCGTTCCTGTTCGCCCGTCACAATATCCCCGACGACACGCACGCCGTTCTCATTTCTCAGTATGGGGGCGCAACCGAACCCGGCGGCGGCCAGCAGGACGCCGACCGTGATCCAACGAACCCTGTGCAAAAATTCAGGCATGATGGTGTTGCTGTTGCTCGTTATAGGTCATGAGCTTGGCGGCCAGTCGCGCCGCCGTGTATTCGCAGAGCGGCGTTCCGGGAATGGGAACGACTTCAACGATATCCGCCGCCACGACTTCGCGCGCTGAACAGAGCCGTTGCAGCAGGCCGGTAACGTCCTGCCACGAAAGTCCGCCCGGTTCGGGGGTTCCAGTCCCCGGCATCAGTGACGGATCCAAGCTGTCGACATCCATGGTAATATAAACCTGCCGGGAAAGACTGGCGATCGCCGGTTCCATCCAGGCCTCAGCGCCGGTTTTGGCCATAGCACGCGCCCAGAATACACATAATCCGCGATCGATGACAAGTCGATATTCCTCTTCGCAGAGACTGCGGATACCGACGTGCACGATCGGTACGTCCATATCCATGATCCGCCGCATGACGCAGGCGTGGGAAAACCGGTTGCCCTGGTATTCGTTGCGCAGATCAAGATGGGCGTCCAAGTGCAGGATGGAAAGGGATTTCCAGACCGACCGGGCCGCCGCAACCAGCGGCGCCGTGATTGTGTGTTCGCCGCCAAAGGCCATGAGAAACCGTCGCCGGCTCATGACCGACAGGGCTGCTTCCCGGATCGCCTGGAGCGCCTGTTCTTCGGTGCCGCTACGACAGTCCGTTTCCGGAAGCGTCTGAACCCGCAGGCATGGAGCGATCAGGAGTTCCTCGTCGAAGAGTTCCAGATGGTTGCTGGCGTCAAGGATGGCTTGAGGGGCATGGGCCGTGCCCCGTCCATAGCTTACGGTGCGTTCGTAGGGCACCGGCAACACCGCATAGGGGGCGTCCGGGTTATGGACCCAAGCGGGATCGTATTCCAGGAAGTGCGGGCTGCGGATTGCCCCGTCGGCGGCCAAGGGGCCACTTGCCCCGGCTTGGCGGGGCGACGTGGCGGAATGTCTGGCTGGCGTCTTGGTCCGGCCGGGTTCTATTTTCGATTTCATGGAGAAGGTCTCTTGCCCGCCGCGGGGCGCTATGAATTTTTCACCAGGCGAAAAATTTAGGTTTCAAAATAGGTGTAACCGCGCATGCCGGTTTCATAGGCTGACATGATCTCGCGGCGTTCCACCGCCGATATCCGGCCATCGCGGACTGCTTGTTCCGCCGTCGTTCGTACGCGGTTGATCATTTCCCGCGGATCGTATTCCACATAAGATAAAACGTCGGATACCGTGTCGCCCGAGATTTCATGGGCGTATTCCACCTGGCCGTCCTTCCCGATCCGCACGTGCAAAACGTTGGTGTCGCCCAGCAGGTTGTGCAGGTCGCCCAGCGTTTCCTGGTAGGCGCCAACCAGAAAGACGCCCACATAATAGTCTTCGCCGTTCCATTCGTGCAGCGGCAGGGTGGACTTCACATCGTGCAAATCAATGAAACGGTCGATTTTGCCGTCGGAATCGCAGGTGATGTCGGCGATCGTAGCCTGGCGCGTAGGCATTTCGCTCAGTCGATGAATCGGCATGACCGGGAAGAGCTGATCGATAGCCCAGGAGTCCGGCAGGGATTGGAACACGCTGAAGTTGGCATAATACAGGTCCGCGATGGCCACTTCCATGCCCTGGAGTTCCTCGGGCACGTATTTCCGTTCGCGATTTTCCGCCGCAATGCGGCAGATGATGTCCCAGAAGATGTTTTCGGCGAAAGCCCGTTCCCGCAGGGAGAGCGTGCCCTGCTGGAAGAGAGCGCGGATTTCATCCCGGTAATCCACGGCATCGTGATAGCATTCTTGCAGGTTTTTCGAGGATAGCGCATTGCGCACTTCGATCAGGTTGTTGAGCATATGATGGAGTTTGTCGGGGACTTTTTCGGTGCCGGCATCGGAGTGGGGCTCAAAACGACTGACATTCAGGATGTTGAAGACCAGCAGGGAATGATAGGCCACGGTGGCCCGTCCGGATTCACTGACGATCATGGGGTGGGGAATGCCGGCATCGTTGACGGATGCCATGATGGTTTCAACGACGTCAACGGCGTATTCCTGCTCCGTGTAATTCCGACTGCTGGCAAAATTAGTATGGGAACCATCGTAATCAACGGCCAGGCCGCCCCCGATGTTGAGCAGTCCCATGGCGGCGCCTTCCTTCGCTATTTCCACATAAAAGCGGCAGGCTTCTTTCAGGGCGGAGCGGATATTGCGGATGTTGGTAACCTGTGAGCCCAGGTGGAAGTGAAGCATTTGCAGGCCATCGAGCATGTTTTCTTTTCTCAGCCGGTCAATGATGGTGATGAGCTGGGCGGCGTTGACGCCGAACATGCTGCGGTCTCCGCCGGACCCGTCCCAGTGTCCGCCGGCCCGGCTTGAAAGCTTGACTCGTACGCCCAGCCGTGGCTTGATGCCCAGCTGTGCCGCCCGGTTCAGAATCAGATCGAGCTCTTCCGGAATCTCAATGACGAGGATGGTCTGCAGTCCCATCTTGAGCGTGTACAGGGCCAGGTCGATGTATTCCTCGTCCTTGTAGCCGTTGCAGACGATCAGGGCTTCGGGGTCCTCGGTGTAGGCAATGGCCGCCATGAGTTCGGCCTTGCTGCCCGCTTCCAGGCCGTGATGATGGGCGCGGCCGAATTCGACAATTTCGGCCACCACCTGTTTCTGCTGGTTGACCTTGATGGGATACACGCCCCGATACTGGTTCTTGTAGCCGCAGTCGCGGATGGCGGTGTTGAAGCTGGTGTACAATTGTTCAATGCGCGATGAGAGGATATCGGCAAACCGCAAGAGGACAGGCATGGTTAGTCCCCGTGCTTTTAACCCGGTGATCAGATCCATGAGATTGACCGTGGCATCGCCGGCCGGTCCGCCGGGACGGACAATCACCTCGCCGCTTTCCGAGATATCGAAATAGCCCAGGCCCCAGTTACGGATGCCATAGAGGTCCGCCGCATTTTCCCTTGTCCATCGAACCAGCATCTCCGGTTTCATTCCGCCTCCTTCGTCTCAACAGTTTCCGTGGATATCATCAGCGCCCGGTGAACCGTCGGCCACGGGTTACGGAAAATTATCTTGGCTCACCCCGGATGAACAAAATCACCTGCTGAGTTGATAAGATAGGAAATCCTGCCGTGCAGTCAACTCAAACATTCAATTTTACATCAGGCTTGGCATGAGCTTCTCCGCATGATATAGAAAATAATGATAAATCCAGATCTTCACGTCCGATGCGGTTCGGTTGTTGTCGGAGGGTGGAATGAATGCGTACCGTATTCTGTAAGACTGATGGTGGGATGTGGATAAATGAGCCAATGTGCGCCCAAATTGAAATCGAAAACGAGAAAAGCATTCATAACGCAATGATATTCATAGTGTTGTAATATTTTTATTTAAAATAAACCGGGCAGTATTTTGATATTTTACTCATTTTGGCCTATCCTATTTTTTTGAATCTTCCTTTGTTGTTAAAGAGGGTAAATTTCTTGTACCGATAAGTTACATCCTAAACTTGAATTAACAGGAGGACAAATGAGAAAAAAGAAAGTATTAGAAAAGCCGGTTGCGATTCTGGGTGGAGGAGCATGTGCGCAGACTTTTGCGGCTGAGTTTACTCTTGCAGGGTATAAAGTAAGATTGTTCGAACTGCCGGAATTTGCCGCTCAAAGCCTGGGAGACGTGCTGAAAAATCACGAAATAGAACTTTACGGAGAGCAGCGCAATTTTAAATGGTTTAGAAGAGCTGGAACTGCAAAGGTTGACGTAGTTACTACAAACATATCGGAAGCTATAAAAGGCGCCGGCCTGGTGATAGTTGCCATCCCGGCAAAAGGACTGAAACAGTTTTTTGCAAAAATGATCCCGCATCTTGAAAACGGCCAGGTGATTAGCATCTTCCCGAATAATTTTGGCGCTCTGATGTTGAGGAATATGCTGCGCGAGAAAAAAAACAACCCGGATATAATAATCGGCGGATGGAGTTCCATGCCCTACGGCGTAAGGCTGGATGGACCAGGCAAGCTTGACTGCATAGCGAGGATACACTCCATCATGTGGGATACCCTGCCTTCTAAAGACGGGGATAAATACATTGAAATTATGAAGCAGATCCCGCCATTTGAGGGCGTAGTTGAAATCAAAAGAGGGGACACTATCGTCGGTGTGGATCTTTCCAATCCCAATCCGGTTGTCCACGTTCCCGGTTCGATCCTGAACGTCGGCGCAATGGAAGTATCGGAAATGGAAGGAACCCTGGGCATTCCGAAGGGCAAATATTCGATGTATAAATACGGAATGAGCCCTTCAGTTTCCCATGTCCAGTTTGCATTCTACAAGGAAGAAGTAAAAATTGCGGAAGCAATGAACATCAAGATTGCCAAACACCAGGAAGACCAATTCTACTGGAAAGGCGGGGTAATGGGGTTTGAGTACTGGGTCCCGTATGGGGATGTGATCTTGCCGCCGATAGTCGGGCCTAATTCTGTCGAACACAGGTACTTCACCGAGGATATACCCGTGGGGACTGTGGTACGCTACAATCTGGCTAAAAAATTCAACGTTGATGTTCCCATAATAGAATCAATGATCCGAATAGGTTCTGTGGTTTGCAGGCAGGACTTCTTCAAGAATGGAATTTCCCTGAAAGAATTAGGGCTTGAAAACTTGAATCGGGACCAGATTATTCAATACCTGAGAGAAGGAAGGATATAAATCCGGGGCCGTGCCGCCGTCCGAATATTAGAACCGGCGCAAGGGCAAGGCATGAAATCCACGGTGATTATCGCGCGGGCCTCGCAAAAGGCCATTGACCTGAGCGTGTCCCTCCAGCACCTTAAAATGGCCGTTTTTCGGTGTTGCTGTTGGAAGCCAGTTGGCGGCGGTGTCTTCCAGGTTCCAGGCAAGCCATGGGCGTTTGCATTCTAAGGAACAGTGTTTGACAAGGTTTCTTGGCAGGAGTAAGTTTTACACAAATTTATGACGGGAGTGTGGTTGCGGCGTTAATATATGAGCCGGAAGTTTTTTAACAGTTGCATAGGAAATAATCGGGGATAAAGGTAAATTGGCATGGCAGACTCATTTGATATTAACGAGCCTGATATTTTTGGTGACCTGGTAAGACAGTTCCGGAAAAGTGGTTTCGGACAAGGCAGACATCCGAAGGGGTTAGCCGTTGTTTTTCCCATCATCGGCGCCTTGATCCTGCTTGTGGCGGCCGGCACCTCATTCTATACGGTGGAACCCGAGGAGGAGGCGGTGATCATTCGATTTGGCCGGTACGTCTCCACCGAGCCGCCGGGACTGCATTTCAAGCTTCCCTTTGGCATGGATAAAGTCATCAAGGTGCCGACCAAGCGCGTTCTGCAGCAGGAGTTTGGATTCCGTGTTCAGGAACAGGGATTTTCCGGCAAGTCAACTTACAATCAGGAATCCTTGACCCTAACGGGGGATTTGAACGTGGCGGACGTGGAGTGGATCGTGCAGTATAAGATTGTCCAGCCCCAAAAGTACATATTCAACGTCCGGGATGGCATCAAGAATATTCGCGATGTCTCGCAGTCCATCATGCGGCGGGTGGTGGGGGACCGCCTGGTGAGCGATGTTTTGACTGTGGGGCGGATTGAAATCGCCGTGGAGGCCGAGAAACTCACCCAGGAAGTCCTGGACCGCTACGACATGGGGGTCCGTATCGTCGCGATTAAACTGCAGGATATTAATCCTCCCGAATCGGTCAAACCGGCCTTCAATGAAGTCAACGAGGCCAAGCAGGAACAGGAGAAGGTCATCAACCAGGCGGAGGAAGAATACAACAAGGTTATTCCGGAGGCCCGAGGAAAAGCGGAACAGACTATCCGCGATGCACAAGGGTATGCGACTGCCAAGGTGAACATGGCTCAGGGCGACGCGAAACGATTTACCGCTCGGTTAATTGCTTACAAAAATTCCCCGCAGGTTACCCGGACTCGGCTCTACCTGGAGGCGATGGAGGAGTTGTACGGGCGCTTCAAAGAACTGACCATCGTGGATGATAAGGTCAAGGGGGTGCTGCCCATTTTCGCTCCGGCGCTGAACGCAGCTTCCAGTCGAGGGGAGGAGCGGCCATGAATCAGCAATCCTTTAAATCCATGGGGGTCGGTCTGCTACTGGTTTTGTTCTTGGTCGTCCTCGTCCTCATGAAGGCCTCTCTGTATATTATACAGGAATGGGAACAGGCCATCATCACCCAGTTCGGCAAACCGGTGGGCGTGGCGGTCACCAAGGCGGGGCTTCATTTCAAAATCCCGTTCATTCAGATGGTGCGTCGGATAGACAAACGCATCCTGAACTGGGACGGCGACCCTAACCGGATTCCAACCAAAGACAAGAAGTATATCCACGTGGACACGACAGCGCGCTGGCGCATTATAGATCCTCTGTTGTTTATCCAGACCGTTCAATCGGAGAATGGCGCTCGCGCGAGGATGGATGGGATCCTCGATTCGGTGACCCGCGATACCATTTCCAGTCACAACCTGGTGGAGGCGGTGCGGAATACCGATGCTATTTTAATAATAGCCAAGGAGCGGTTGGCGCAAATAAAGAAGGGTGAAGTCCCCGGCGAGGAAGATGAGGTGACCGGCGAGATCGAGCCTGTCTTTATCGGCAGAGAGAAGTTAAGCGCCATTATCGGGGAACGGGCCGCCAAGGAGCTTAAACAATTCGGCATCGAACTGATTGATGTCCAGTTGCGGCGCATCGCCTACGAGGCCAGCGTGGAAACGAAAGTCTATGAACGGATGATCTCGGAGCGCAAGCGGATCGCCCAGAAAATTCGCTCCATCGGGCTTGGCAAGAAGGCTGAGATCCGCGGTAAAATCAGCCGTGATCTGCAGGGAATCGCTTCCGAAGCCTATCGGAAGGAACAGGAAATCAAGGGCGAGGCGGAGGCGGTTGCCATTGCGATCTACGGCGAGGCCATGAATGCTGACCCGGAGTTTTACGAGTTTCTGCGCAAGCTGGAGGCATGCAAGAAAGCCATTCCTGCGGATACCAAGCTGATCCTCTCCACCGACAGCGATTTCTTGAGCATCTTGCGGAAAAAGTGAAGACTTCCCACGGCTTGCTATGGTGAGCTTAACCAACCCGACCCCGACCGTGGAATTTCAGCCCAACGCCGCCGGCGATTTTGGCGGGGATAGCCGGGCGTGGTAGATGACGGCTTTCACAGTCTGCGGCATACCTGGGTATCCCTGCCCGCGGCCACGCCACAAGCGGTAATACAGGACAGCGTTGGACACGCCAACCCAGCCATGACCGCGCACTACACGCACGTTTCCGAGGCGACCGCCCGTGATGTAGTGCTGGCATTGCCGGCATTTACCGCGAGCAGCTCCAAGGCATTGCCGCCGGCGAAATCGACAAAGATGATTGAAGCCGCCCCAGTCAAGGCTCTGGGCGAAAAGTTGAATGGCAAGAACTGGAAAAAAATTCGGGCTGACATTATTGCAATGGCGACCGGATAGGGGCCGGTCCCCGCTCTGCTAATGCTTGGAATGCCCATGCTCCGCCATTATAGATTCCACAACCGACATGATGAACATCCTGATCCTATGGCAAACGGCGCCAAATTCTTCTTCGCGCTCGGTAAATTGTCCCTTGTTTAGGAAGGCTTTCCATTGCTGGCGTTTGATAGCCGCATTGTAGAATTCCTCCGTTAGCGCCACGGGTGTTGTCTCGGGAAGCCGGGTTTTGCGCCTGGCAAAAGTGGCCTTTATCGCATGGGCCAAAACATCACCGTCAAATTTATAGTCGCGTGCCAGCAACCAGAGGTCGTAAAAGTCCTTCATGCGAGAGTTATCCAGTCCCAGCTTGACCATGGCCTCGAATTTCTCCGCCACAACGGTTTCGGGACAATAGGCGGATAGCCGGGGCGCAGGCATCTGCAATAGAACCGGAAAATCTTGCCGGCGGGGCCGCGGAACAACAGCATCACCAAAGCCAATATCCACTTGCAAGGGTATCCGGGTGCGTTCCAGAAACGCGGTCATAGTGATTCGTACGCCCGAATACTCCGCGCCTATCTGTGACACCGCCACTCGGATGCTCTGCGTGTCAATGGTTAGGCCGTCTTCCTTGCAGGGAACCTGGCTGATGGCCGTCCATAGCTTCTTTTGATCTTCGGGATCAGCAGATCCGCGCCCCAGCAGGTCGGCGTCAGCCGTGGGCCGATAATAGTCGCCATGCCATATCAAAAATAATTGGGCGCCTTTGAGCACGTAGTCTGAGACATAGGGCGATTGACCGAGCCGGTAGAGTATCCGTTCGAGGCCATAACGCTGGAGAACGGCTTGAAAATCATCGCCTTTTTCACGCGCCAGATTGAGAAGCCGCTGTTTAACTGAGGCCGCCGTGTTGACGGGTTGGGCGCGGGTCACGATGAAGCCTCCATTTCCAGGTAGGGTCGCATGACATTCCACACCCGGCATATCCGGGCCTGGCGATGAATGTCGTCCCGTGTGCACTTACGGGACCGCAGGCTTTCCCGGAGCGCCTCCATGGCTACATCCAGCCCAATTTTATTTCGATACTTAAAGCAGTCGGCTACCGTCTTGGCCGGGCTATAAACCCGAACCGGCACTCCTTGGATCACGTGAGTCTCCACACCCTCCGTAAAGGCCGCCTTGGAGAAGCGGAACAGGCGCAGGCGCGGCTTTGTCATTCGTGGGCGCCGCGCTTTCTCCGGAATGGCCAGCCATACTTCGTGCGGCTGTTGTGTGCCGATGCCGTGGAATCTGAGCGCTGAAAGCAGGCAAATCACCCCGGCCGGCACCTTGGCGGCCACCTCTGCCAGTGAATAGTGCTCTGTCACCTCAGCATTCGGCAGACGATAAAGCCCGCGGCTGACGCGCTCGAGCAGACCCTGGCGGGTAAGTCGTCCAAGGTAAACAGTTGGAATAGCGTGCTGAATAAGGTCGCGCGCTCTGATGAAACCCTTGCGCCGGGCCATCTCAAGAATAGATTTTGCCTTAGTGCTCATGACGACAGTGTTGCATAATGTAGGGACTTGTCAATAACTCTCTACATAATTAAACAGCAAAAGGTGGCAAATCGAAATCAAGCCGTCTCCGGTTTACCCAAAGATAGCCGGTTGCCGTGAGATAGGAGTAGGGGCGGCTATCGGATCGGGCTATGGCCGGACTGGCGTTGACTGAGCGGCAGATAAAAGCCATCGCGCACATCAAGCGTCACGGACGCATCACCAACACAGACTACCAGCAGCTCGCAAAAACAACCCGCAAGACAGCGACTCGAGACTTGGATGTCCTGGTTGTCAAAGGTGTTTTCCGCCGCGTCGGCGAGAAGCGCGGCAGCCACTACGTTTTGAGCGGAAAGAAATGAGCCACTTATGAGACATTTGCCCTCCCAGCGATTCAGAGACCCGCCTCCGGCCACGCAATTGAAATGGGACAGTTATGGGACATTTGGGACATCCCGCTGCTTTGGGCGTGCCTTGACCAAGGTGCCGCAAACGGCACAAAGGGAAATGGCTCATGCAAACAGGACATTGCCAAAATCGGCATCCAAGACACCTTAATTCGGAACACGAACAGCGTTCATTCGATGCCACATGTGGACAAAGGCAAGCCGTGAGCGACTACGCATCCATGCTCGCATCCATCCGTGGCCTGGCCGAAAGCATCCAATCGCTGAATCAGTCGGCGGTGCGGGAATATGCTTCCAGTTCAAGCCCCCAAATGCACTCGCCTCGAAGAGCATGGATAAGCATGGGTAAGCCCGGCCTAAAAACGGGGTATGCTCATTAACCCCTTGTGTTTATTGGCTTAAACGTGTGTCGGGCAAGCGGAATAAAGGTGGAAAACAGGGTGGGCCCGGTAGGACTTGAACCTACGACCAAAGGATTATGAGTCCTCCGCTCTGACCAACTGAGCTACGGGCCCGTGAAAAGAGTTTCTGATTTATTATCCGATAGTGAATCATACGCGGTTCAGGCCGCGATATCAAGCTGGCGATCATTTTATCGCCAATTGTAAATTTTAGGGATCAATTGGTTTTGGCATTGACATTCGGATTGTGATGTATAATGATGATGTATGTGAAGGAGGTGTGCCATGGTGAGGACGCAGATATACCTGACGGAAGAAGAAAGAGCCGGACTGGATGCTGTCGCCAAATCTACAGACAAGACGCAGTCGGAGATTGTGCGTGAGGCCGTGGATCGGTTTCTGGACCTGACCAGAGGCAACTGCCGAAAGGTTATTCTGGATAAGGTCGCCGGCCTATGGAGGAACCGGAAAGACTTGCCCGATTTCGCGGCGGTGAGACGTTCTTTGGACAGAGGCTGATATTATGACGAAACACGTCCTGGTCGATACCGATGTGATGGTTGATTTCCTTCGGGGCCATCCGAAGGCCGTCGCCCTGGTTCATGCACAGTCGGTCCTGATCATCTTGTCGAGCATCGTTGTTGCGGAACTCTGCGCGGGCGTGAGAGGTGATGAAGAGTTGAGTTCGCTTGACAGCCTCATTCACCTATTCCCTATCGTTTCCGTATCTCCCGAACTCGCACGTATAGCCGGGCTTTACAAGAGGGACTATGCAAGGTCCTATGGAGTCGGTTTGGCCGACGCTATCATGGCCGCCACAGCCCAAACCGAGAACGCCGATCTGATTACCCTTAACATCAAACACTATCCTATGATTAAGGGGCTGAAGCCAGCCTATACAAAGACATCGGAAGGCTAATCAAGCGTTCAAGGCCGACAGTTGCCGGCGCATCTGAACGCTCACGTTTTGTGAAAAGCGCTGAATAGGCAGGATTGATCTTCAATCAATGATATCCAGGGTGCTGGGCACTCGATAATGTCCGGCGATGGCGGCCAGTTGTCTAATCTCTCCCGTTTTTTTACCACTCAGTTATTCATCATCATTAACCGGTTTTGTTTCCTGCCTTGCCCGGTTTTTTGCATATTTTAACGATCAGCATGTCCATCAGCCAGGAGTCCGGAATGCTGCTGGAGACCAGTTGGCGGCGGGTTTTCAGGATCAATTGCCGGCAATGGTCCAGTTGGGCATACGTGAAGTCCGTTGCCTGTTTGGTTCGCATGCCGGCTGCATACGGATTTTTCAGCCGATTGTCGTTCAGCGCCTGATACATGAGTTGCTCCTGCTCGGGGGTGATGGCGCCTTTCGTCATAAACTTGTTGGATAATCGAATCCAGCCCTTATCCAATGCTTCCCGCAAGATCAACAGGCTTCGGAAGCGGCTCTCCAAGCCCGAAATCAGCCGGATGGGTGCTTCTTTCTGGAAGAGCAATTGACGCAGGATGCGAAGTGATGCGCCCAGATCCCTGTTGGCGACGGTGTCTTCCAGGTTCCAGGCAAACAATTCCCGCGAAGGGGAAATAACGGCCTCAATATCCTCGATCCGCACCGTTCGCGTGTCTCCCATGTAGACCGATAGTTTTTCGATTTCCTGTTGAATCTGACGGGAGTCGGTTCCGGATTTGCGTACCAACGCGCTGATGACGTCATTGGAAGCGGTGAGCCCGAGTTCCTGGCATAGCCGCGCGGCGAAGGGAATGGCCGACTTGTCGCGTTGCCATGGTTTGGCCGCTTCATATCCGATCACGGCGCCGGCGGCCTTGCATACCTGATACAACTCCAGTTTCTCGTCAACCTGCGGGGTGGTGACGACAAGAATATGGCCTTCGGGCAAACCAGATTGAATGACCTCGGCCAAGTCCTTGAGTCGGGCGCGGACTTCCTTGGATTTACCAATGATGCTTTGGTCCAAAAAGTTGGCGTTGCGCAACCAGGTCACTTTCCGGTTTCCCAGGAAGCCGAGGGTCTGGACGGCTTCGCGGCATTGTTTCAGGAATACCAGGGCTTCATCCACCGTGTCCGACCGGGCGTTGATCATTTCAAGACCCAGGATTTCATCTTCAGGCGGGATGATCTGCCGGATCAGTTCCTTGGCCTTGGTGGTGCCCGTGAATTCGTCTTCTCCATGGATGAGGTAAACCGGGGTCTTAGTACTGACTTTGGCGGCAGTCATGTCTGGGCTCGCGCGATTTCGGCGTTAAAAAAACCGTCTTGTTACGCACCGTTAACCGTGATACGTTGCTTCCGGTCAATAGTGCTGGGCCGTATTATTTCATAAACCGGTTCGTCGGACAAGAAGGCAAGTGAGGAGGAGTATGGAACGCCTATGGGCGCCGTGGCGCATGGATTATATTCTCAAATCCCGGGAACCGGGCTGTTTTCTGTGTGAAATCGCGCAGAGTGGCGAGGATCAGAAAAACCTCGTACTGCGCCGGGGGGAAGTCTGCCTGCTGGTGATGAACCGGTATCCCTACAACAACGGGCATTTGATGGTGGCGCCGTATCGCCATGTGGACAGCCTGGAGGCCATGGACGATAAAGAACGCCTTGAGATGATGACGCTTTCATCCTTGGCCTGTACGGCGCTGAAAAAAGCGGCGCATCCCGATGGGTTTAACATTGGGATCAATCTTGGCGTGACGGCGGGCGCCGGTCTGAAGGATCATATACACCTGCATATTGTTCCCCGCTGGGAGGGCGATACAAATTTCATGCCGGTCATTGCCGAAGTGAAAGTTATTCCGCAATCGCTGGATGCTCTCTGGCGGCAGCTGGGCGAGGTGTTGGGCTAGTGTCGTCAGGTGGCAGTCCTTGGATTTATATGGAGCGCCGGCTACCGCACACCGCAGTTGGATAACCTGAATAGTCCGGTTGTTATACAGAGGAGATCAACAGGTTCATGCGTAAATCCATTTCATGTCCGAATCTTGAACTCATGCGTTACGGCATTCGGGAAATCGTGGATGTTACCCAGCAGTTGCAGGCGCTCGATCCCTCGTTGCAGGTGATGGGGGAAAACATCGGTGATCCGGTGGCCAAGGGATGGGACGTGCCCGACTTTATCCGGGAGATACTGGCGGGGCTTATCCGATCCGATGCCCGGCAGGTGTTTGCCTATACGCATTCCCGCGGCCGGATCGAGACTCGGAAGTGGGTCGTGGATTACGCCCGACGTTTTTCGCCGTCTGCCCGGCTGGATTATGAACAGGTTGTCTTTGTCAATGGGTTGGGGGCGGGCATCAGCATTATCTATCGCATGCTGGCGCCCGGAGTCCGCGTGCTTCAGCCCCACCCGGGATATCCCACCCACATCTCCTCCGAGCGGTTTCATGCCGGCTTGGAATCCATCGGTTATCGCCTCGATCCGGGCCGCCAATGGCAGCCGGATCTTGACCACCTGGAATTTCAGGTGAAACGGAATCCGGACGTGGCGGGCATTCTCCTGATCAATCCCAACAATCCGACGGGGGCAGTGTATACCGAGGATGTATTGGAGGCGGTCCTTCGGATCGCCGAACGCTACCGGCTTATGGTCATCTCGGATGAAGTGTATTTCCGCATGGTTTTCAATCAGGCCCATTATGTTCAGATCACGGAGTTGGCGAAGGCGCGCGTGCCTTTGCTGGTCATGCGCGGCGTGTCCAAGGATGTTCCCTGGCCCGGCGCCCGTTGCGGCTGGCTGGAATTTCATAATGCGGATCGGGATTTGGAGTTCCAAGCTTACTTCGAAAGCATCAAGAAATCGGTGATGCTGGAGGTCTGTTCCACCTCGTTGCCCCAGACGGCGCTTCCCTTGATTTACGATCATCCGGAATTTGAGCGCTGGCTCAGCCGGTATTGCGCGGATTTGGAAACCAACAGCAATGCCATTTACGCCATATTGAGCCGGACGAAGGGGATTCACGTTATCCCTATTCAGGGCGCTTTTTATATGACCATCCTGTTTGACGAGGGTATTCTGAATAATCGCCAGACGCTGCCGATTGCCAATCCGAAGTCTGCCGAGTTCATCCGCCGGATAGTGGCGGGGTCGAATATCCTGCTGGACAAACGCTTTGCCTATTACTTGCTTGCCGCGACCGGGATTTGCGTCGTGCCGGCTACTGACTTTGAATCGCCTCGGCCGGGATTTCGGGTTACGATGCTGGAGCGGGACCCAGGCCGGCGCGATCGGACCTATCAGCGCCTGGCGGAAGCCATAGCCCATTACCTGGCATCGGGATAATTGTGCGGATGTCGTTTTGATCAGGCTTATGCTATTTCACGGAAGGCTTTTCAGGATATCGGCCGTAATGGCACAAGGCGCCGATGTCCATGCGAGCCCATGGAGGGGTGTTCATGATGTTTCCATTCTTTTCCGGTTTTTTTAAAAAACGCCGGGAGCGGTTGACTTCACTGAGCGCTTCGGCAATCGCCCGGCGGGCCGAAGCGATCTTGGGCTTGCCGGCTATCGGGTTGTTTTATTGGGTTTTGGCATGGTTGTCCGCCATAACGCTTCAGAGTGTCTGGGTTGATCTTGATGTGGATCGTTGGTCGGTCGGCCAGCCCGCGCCAGCCACCGTCATTGCCAAGGTTAATTTTGATGTTCCCATTGTGACGGCGTCCAAACGCGCTACCGCCGGCGCGCGGGTGATACCGAAACAGCCGCCCCGCGTTGAGACCATTTCGGCGGGGACCCGGCTGGTGGCGGGGAAACAATTCCTGACGCCGGACATTCTGGCGACATTGCGAGCCCATCAATTGCGGCACGATGAAGGAAAACTGTTGTTCCGACAAAGCGGTACTTTCGCGGGCAACGCCCTTCTTATGGCTTTGGGCGTCATGCTTAGCGCCTTATTGTTGCAATGGGTCCCGCCTGGCCGGCTCAGCCGCAATTCCATGATCCTGCTCTTTGTGGTCATTGCGATCCTGACCCTGTTGCTCGCTAAATGGTGCCTGGTGCTGGATCGCCTGGTGATGCCATTGCCGCCGGCTGTTTTGAGCCGTCTGCTTCCGCTGGCCTTGGCGCCGATCCTGGCGGCCATTCTCATCGGGCCTTGGCCTGCAATCATCATGGGGTTCTGGATCAGCTACGCGGCCGCGATCTTTGCGGGCTATGATTTCCCGGTGTTCGTGATCGGCCTGGCCATGACCGTGGTGACAGCGCGGTTGGCGCGTTCTGTGCGTACGCGCGCCAAGGTGTTGCGAATCGGGCTCTTGGCCGGCGCCGCCGGCGGGGTGTTTGCTGTGGGATTTGCGCTGGTCGCGCATCAGCCGTGGCTGGATATAATCCAGCAGGTCGTGGCCAGCCTGACCGGTGGTCTGATATCGGCGCTGGTGGTTCTGATGATCCTGCCACTCCTGGAAATTCTCTTCGGCGTCACGACCGATATTTCGCTCCTGGAGTTTGCCGATATGGAACATCCGCTATTGAAGCGTCTGACGATTGAAGCCGCCGGCACGTATCATCATAGCCTGATGGTGGCCAACCTGGCGCAGGCGGCGGTCGCGGCCATCGGCGGCAACTCACTGCGCGTGACTATTTGTTCTTATTTCCACGACATCGGCAAGCTGGTCAAGCCCGAGTTTTTTTCCGAGAATATTCCGCTGGAATCCAGTCCCCACGATGAATTGGTACCCAGCATGAGTTCGCTCGTGATTACCGCCCATGTCAAGGAAGGCATCAATTTGGCGTTACGGTATAAACTTCCCTGGCCCGTGCTTGAGGCCATTCAACAGCATCATGGAACGGGGCTTGTCTCCTTTTTTTATCATAAGGCCAGTCTGCTGCAGTCCCGTCAGTCGGATGCCCAGGCTAATGCCCGGCCCGACACCGTTGTCCATGAAGAGGATTTCCGTTATCCGGGACCCAAGCCGCGATCCCGCGAGATTGCCGTGCTGGCGCTGGCGGATGCCATCGAAGCCGCCTCACGTTCGTTGGAGAAGATAACGTCTGGTCATGTTGAAAACCTGGTGCATGATATCATCAGCTCCAAACTCAAAGACGGCCAGCTGGATGAATGCGACTTGACGTTGCAGGAAATCAGCCGCATTTCACAGTCCTTTGTGTTTACGTTAATCAATATGCTCCACGGACGCATCCGGTACCCGAACAATGAACGTTCTCATCAGCAACAGGCAGAAAGTCGCGCGGATGAACCTTCCTAGGATCCGGCGTCTGATCATTTTCTTTATGCGCCAGGCGCGCCGGCGCGATCGGCAGCGGGATTGGGAGGATATCTCGCTGGTGTTGACGGATGATGCCGGGATTGCCCGGATCAACCGTCTTTTTTTGGAACGCGAGGGAATCACCGATGTTATCAGTTTTGAAGGGTCGTCCGTTCCGGGAAGGACTGGACGATGCGGCGAGTTGTTCATCAACGTCCAGTGCGCCGTGGCGGAAGGTCGGAAGCACGGCGGGGCCAATCGTGAATTGGCGTTGTATATGGCCCATGGCTGTGATCATGTATCCGGGGGGAGCGACCGGATGCCAAAAGGGCGGCGCCGCATGCGGGCGCGTGAATTGCGCTGGTTGCGGGCGGCGGCGGAACGGCATCTGCTGAACGGGCTCCTGAATGGTATCTGAGACATCCCCCTCGGGGCGGGCGGCCGGATTTGGCTCTTTACATTTCAGTTCCGTGATTTATTCTCAGCATCTGGTGAAATGTTAAATCTGTGGAGCCGGTCAACGGTGTAGCCGAAAGGCGTGGCCATGCATAGGAAGATCAAATCATGACGTTGGCCGAGGTGTCCAAGTCTTTTCGAGCGAACATGATCATCGGGTTGCTCCTGGTCACGCCGCTGGTCGTCACGCTGATCATTATCAATTTTTTGTTCACATTTATTACGGATTACCTGGTGCCGCAGGCGTGGCTGCAGACGCAATTTGCGATCGTTTATCGATTGGCGGCGCTCATCATTGTCGTTCTCGGCCTGTATCTGATCGGGGTGCTGGCGCGCAACATCATCGGCCGAAGTCTCTATCGCCTGGGGGATAAGGTGATGACGCGCATTCCCGTTATCAAAAGCGTTTATATTGCTATCCGACAAGTCAGCGAATCGGTCATCAGATCGAGAAAAAACATGTTCAAGCAGGTGGTGATCGTTCAATTTCCGCGCCTGGGACTGCATTCCATCGGATTTCTCACCGCGCAATTGCCGCCGGACATTGCCCGGCATTCGCTGGGGATGCCTGAGGGGCAGGACTATCTTGATGTGTTTGTGCCGATGGGGCCCAACCCGACCTCCGGATTTCTTCTCATTGTATCGCGTCAGGACGTCAAGCCGGTGAACATCAGCGTCGCGGATGCCATGAAAATGGTCGTGTCGATGGGAGCCGTATACCCGGGTGGGAAAGATAGTCTGTCACCCAGTTTTCTGGACCACGTGGAGGCTTGGATGAATCATCATCCCGAAGCGTCCGAGCCTTCGGCGCCCTCGCCCGCGGCGCCTCCCTGAGCCATTAGAGCTTAAGCTCTTAATATTCTGAATGCCATTCCAGTCGGTCCGGAGGTTCCGACATTACATGATCCTCAAAACCCAGGCCATTGTCTTGCGAATGGTTCCATTTTCGGAGACCTCCCGGATCGTCACCTGGTTCACGGCCGATCATGGGCGCTTGACCACAATCGTCAAAGGCTCTCAGCGACATAAGAGCCCTTTTCTTGGACAGTATGACCTGTTTTACACCTGCGAATTGCTGTTCTATCTCCGCCTGCACCAGGGCGTTCACATTGTCAAGGAATGCTCGCCGCTCAAGACTCGGCCGGCCTTGCGTTCCCGGTGGCGGGCGACGGCATGTGCTTCCTATTTTTCACATTTAGTGGCCCGGATTTCTCCGCCTTATGCTCCGCATCCGCAACTCTTTCGTTTGCTCAACACGGCGCTCGATGCGTTGGCCGACTCGCAGAATTTCGAAACCTGTCTGTATTGGTTTGAATTGAAGCTCATGGCGGCGATGGGCGTCGCACCGCAATTGAATGAATGCCTGAAATGCAAACGCCCTCTGAACGCCATGAAGGATCGGAGTTGTCCGGATGAGGTTTCAGGAAAGCCTGCCTGTTGCCTGCCCTTGCCGTTATTTTCGTGCGTTCGCGGAGGGGTGCTCTGCGGCGTTTGCGCCGGATCGTCCGGAGATAAACTGGAAAAGATAGCTCCGGATGTCCTCAATCTTATGCGATTCTGGCAACAGGCGCGGACTTGGAGTTCCGCCCGGATATCGCGCTGTTCTCCCCGTCAATTCCGGGAGGTGGAACGGATACTGGGCATGTTCCTGCAGTATCATCTGGAAGTCAGCCTGGTCAGTCGCGACTTGGCCTTGGAGGTCGTCCAGCACAGAACGGTCTTGCCGGCTAGCCCTTGAAAATGACGAATTTTCGCATGGCGAAATTAATCAGGGCCGCCGACACCAGTTCCGCTCCAAAAGCGATGGTGGTGGTGAACGATAAATAATGGATCAGCATCCACATCAAGGCGGTGCCGATGGCAAAGCTCATTCCCGAGACCGCGTAAAACAAGCTGATCTCGATAACCTTATGGTGTCGGCCGGGCTCAAAGACCCAGTAGATGTTCAATAAATAGGCGACGAGGTTGGCAAAGATAAAGGCAATGCAGTTGTCAATAACCGCCCGTTGCGCGCGCATGGCGTCATCCAGCGGCAGAACGGCCAGTCCGGTGATTTTGACCACGGGATCCTCGGGTCCCAGGGCGGGCAAAACAAGCCAGGCCAGGAGATAAAACACGATCATATTGACCAGGACGGCCACGCATCCGGACAGGGCATATTTGATGAACTGAATCAGCGGGGACGCCTTCCGCTGAAAAAATTGCTGTAGAATTGCATTCATGGATTTACCGGTCGGTACCTTAATCTCTGGATCTCCCAGACTCAATCTTTCTTTTTCGCGACCGGTAAAAGATTGAATATCCATTGTTGACGCGTTATGTTTCCGGTTCCATGAATTCTCAAGAGTTCGATTCCATTGGTGAATGGTTTGAAGGTTATATCCGCCTGTTTGCGGACGGGCAGGGAATCCTTGCGCCCATGCTTCAGATTAAGGCCGATCACAGCCGGCGGGTGGCGGGGATTATGGAGATGATTGCCCGCGATATGGAACTGATGGCGGACGATGTGCGCACAGCCTATATTCTGGGACTCCTTCATGACGTGGGGCGCTTTTCGCAGTATACTGAGTTTAACACCTACAATGATCGGGTTTCCGTTAACCATGGCTGGAACGGCGCTGAGATTGTACTAAAGTCCAAGGTGCTAATGGGGATCGTTCCGGATGACGGGATCCGGATCGCGACCGGCATCCGGCACCATAACGAGCATCATCTCTCCGATTCCATAGGGGATGGCGCTCTGCTGTTTGTCAAAATGATCCGTGACGCCGATAAATTGGACATTTGCCGGACCATGATGGCGCTTTGGGAAAATGGCGAGCTCTTAAAATATCCGGAACTTGTATATCACATTGACTTGAAGGGGCCGCCCAATCCTATGGCGATTGCCGAATTGAGGGCTGGCCGGACGGTGTCGTACCGTCATATCAAATCGATGGTGGACTTTTTCATGACCCTGCTGTCCTGGGTGTATGATTTTAACTTTACGGTGTCGTATCGCCGATTGGCGGAATGGGATCTGATGGGGAAGATTGTCGCAGAATTGCCGGCGGAGATCGAGGTCCAGAATGCTGCCGGTCGGGCCATCCGTTATGGTTGTCAACAATTGCAGCAAAACTTGGCCCTGTGAGCTGCGTCAGGCGCCCCGGATCCAGGTTTTGATTGTGTCGGGCAGTCCGCTCACTTCAGTCAGGGTTACGGCTGTGGAACCGTTTTCCGTGGGAATGATAACTTGGTCGCCGATATGATGGCCGATCAAGGCTTCGGCCAGCTTGGATTTGGATGAGATGATAGCGAGTTCTTCGTCACTGTCCCATTCGCCCAGGATGACGTATTGCTCCTTGCGGCCGTCGGCATGAACGAGCGTCGCGCGGGTACCCATGCCGACCGCCGTGTTTGGGAATCCTTCAAAATCCGTGCTGCGGACTTTGCTGAGCATCATTTCCAGTTCATGGCGACGGCGCATGAGAATCCCTTGCGTTTCCCGGGCCGATTTATATTCAAAATTTTCACGTAAATCGCCATAACCTCGGGCGGTTGCAATGTCCTGACTGTTCTGCGGAATATCGACCATAATCAGCTTGTGCAGTTGTGCCTGCCGTTCCTGATAACTGCGCAGGGAGGTCAGACTCCGTGGAATGGCGGGGGGCGGCGTTTCCTCTGTCAGGAGGGATATCAATTCGGGAAAGGACTGCGTCAGGCGATGAATCAACGCATGACGTTCCGCCGTTGACCATGCCGGCGAATTTTTCAATCGGCTGATAAAATGGCGCCGTTCCAGATCGTCCCAGGCGGGAAACACCGCGGGAAGCCAGTCGGATTGTTCGATCAGGGAGCGAATTTGGTTTTTTGCTTTCAGTCGTTCGCCGGAAATGTTGGTTGCTTCGACAGCATTCAACGCTTCGAGCGCCAGGCGTCCCATGGAGCAGAGGCCATGTTCCCGGGTGAAGGTTTCATGGCGGCACAGCCAGTAAATCATTTCGGGCGTTGCGTTGCCGGCCGCCATCTGCAAGCGCAGGGTTTCAATCACCCGGGCTTCGACTCCGTTATGTCTGAGAAAATCAAGCGCTTCATTGAAGGGGGGCAGGGCCAATTGCGGCAGAATCGCCAACAGTCGGTCGGCGGTTTGGGCGGCATTCCGGCGATGCATGAAAAGAAAAAGACGTTCGATCCGGGCGACGGGCAGATGATGGACCGCGTCAACAATCGTTTCCGGCGCGAAAAGCAAGGTGGCGTGATCGGCGGCATCCGGCATGGCATTGAAGATCCCGAGTTCGTCGGCCAGGATCAGGGCATGAGCGCGGACTGCTGCCTGGGATTTGTCGGCGCCGTGAATCACGAAGACCAGCCGCTGGTGAACGGACGGTGGAATGACATCAGGTTTGCCGGGAGTGACCGCGTTTTTCCACTCCTCAATCTTGTCGAGGATTCGGTTCAGTTCGCACTCGGCGTCCAGCGCAGCCAGCCAGGCGTCGTCGTAAATTATTTCGCGTGCCAGGATCCGGATGGGATCGTTTCGTTTGGTCGGAAACGCAACCCGCGGATCGGCCTTCAACTGCTTGCGCGCGGTGTCCCAGAATCGTTTCCAATCGCCTTCCGGCACCAGCCGCCCAAGCAACAGTTCCTGGAGTCCCTGGACGTTTAAGGGACCGAAACTTTGAAGCGCTGATTTGACGACGCCAGCGGGGTCGTTGCGCACCCACGCGGCCGCCGCCGCCGGGTCGCGTCGGGGTTTGGCCAGCAAGTGATCGTCGGAGAGCAGGAGCAGGCTGTGGGCGGCGTACGCCAACGCCAGCCGGTGTCCTTTCTTTTTCTCGAAATCGATCCGGACCAGCTGATCGAACTCGGCGATGTCGATGACGGTTCCCACGCCCCATGTTTTTTCATAACATAAGGCGCCGGGTTGAAGGCCGCGTAGAACACGGAAGCGGCGGAGACATTCGGAAGCGGGGAGCGCATGGTCAAAAGCGGCGTTGCGGATCAGCGTTTCCATCCGTGTGTTATTCTGAAAGAAAGCGCCAAGCTTTTTTCCGCAAACGGCGGCAAATGCAGGAGACTCCGCATGCCATTCGGCTCTCAGTTCCAGAAGCGCCAGCAGGTATTCTTCGGCCCGGTGTTGGTCCAGCGTATCAATCAGCAGGTCGGCGCAGGCTTCCGCTTTTTCCGTGTGCCCGCGGGATTGAAAGGAACAGAGGATGGCTGCCAGGGGTTCAAAGGGAATGGCGGAATCCTGGGCATGAGCCAGGAACCATTCTTCCATGATTCCATCGCTGACATCGCGGAGTTCGGCGGGTAGCGTTATGGACATCGTTGGCATGCAAGAATGTGCCGTCCCATGCCCCGACTGCATTCATGAATGAAACACAGTGCACGGCAAAGCGCAAGATTCATGGTTTTTAAATCGTGACAGGGGCATTTTTCCGAGTTGCCGCCGAGATTAGCGACGTTTAACGAGACTGTCGAAAAACATGATTAAGAGCGGCCACGACAGATCGTGGCCCTCAAAATACACGTAAAACTGGTCTTATTATAATGGAGGGACGCGCTTTGTCGCGTCCGTATGGGTTGTCCGACCGGCTTAACGGGCAACTTCAGGTTTCTTATCGGCGACCGGCGCCGGCGTGTTCGGCGGCGCAAAGGCCATGGGCGGAGCCTTTTTCAAGCCCGAGGGCATGTTCGGCGAGACCGACTGGAATTGTTCATTGAGTTTCTTTAGTTCCTCATCGTCGGCCAGGATCTTGTCGATTTTCTTCTGGCTGTCGCGCATCTTCGCCTGCAGGTCTTTGATGGTGGCATTATCTGCATAAAGCTTGGCCTGCCGGGCCATAATTTTCTGCTTCAGATTCTCATACTCCGACCGGGAATGCTTGATCTGATCCATCAGCGCGGGATCGATGGCGATCGGTTGAAACATTGCCGGCTTTCCGGGCGCGAACATCTGTTCCGGTGTTGCCCTGCCGGCCGGAGGCTTCAGCGGTTCCTGGGCTGTGGTTGCCGGGGCGGATGCAAGCACGATGCCGATTCCGAACAATGCAACGATGACTGATGTCTTCATGAGTTCTCCCTGCTGAGGTTGACTGTTGTGTTTACTTAATAACCGGATGCAGCCGGCAATTCAAGCTGAAAAATTATTTAGCCGGTTCCACTGTTGCGGGAGCGTCACCCGATCCATCGGATGCAGTTGCCGGCGTTGGAGTCGTTTCAGTCGGCGTGGGTTGAGGCGGAACCGTGCTGACAGAGGAAACCCCAGAGTCGACTGCACCCGGCCATACGGATTGCAGCGCCCGGTAAAAGCTGACTTCCCTGATTTGAATCACGAGCACGATGAGAATGCAGACCAACGCTATCCCCATAAATCCTGCGAGAAGGGTGCGGAAGCGGGGATTGGCTCCCTCCTGGGAAGGGGGGGGCTGTGAATCAACCGGATTATCATTGGTATCCATGTCTTGATATTTCTCCTATCGAGGGCGAAATGACCATCAACCCCGTAACCAAAAAAAACAACATAACTATATAGGAATCGATCGGCAGGGTCAATAAAAAATATAAATGCTTGGAAAGGCGCCTTGTGCTGTGGGACTATCCGGAAAACTTTAGAATGAGTTGTTTCGCGTGGTGCGTGCGCCACATGGCTGGAGGAACATGGCATGTTCACCTTGCGGCTTGTCTGTGACGAAAACAACGATCTCTATCAGACGCTGACAGCCGGCCACATTGTCGGCAAACGGTTCAAGACGGCGGCGGATGCCATTCAAGCAGGTGTCCCGGGAGATGGCTTGCTTGTTCTGGCGAACGGCTACCCCAGGCAGACAACGCGCGTTGATGACGAACTCCTCCATGCGGCAAAGGCAAAAGGCTTGCGATTGTTTGTTGAATTTCCGGAGGTCGTCGGCGCATGGACCGGCGGAGCGATCCAGACGACGAATCGCGAACGCGCGGTTGTGAGTTCGGATTTCTTCGGTCAGGCCCTGGCCAGGAACACCATCCTGGCCATCCATGACTGCCATTTTATTCCCTGCACCACATCAAACGCTCACATTGTTGCCGCCATCGTTGCCGGGTACGACAAAGCCGTATTCGGTTTGCCCGAAAAAATCCACCCGGTTCTCTTTGAATACGATGCGGACACGCTCATTGCCACGACCAAGTTCAGTCAGTTTGTGACGGCGCGATCCGCGTGGAAACCCTGGATACCACGGGCTCCTGGTTCAAATCGCGCTTTGACCTCACACCGGCTACGGCTTTCATGGCGCTCAAAGACTGGAAAGATGAAGGGCGCCAAAGCTTGTGGTTTGACTCGTGCCATTACCGCATCAACCTGCTATGGGAAAATGGCGAGCTCTGGATTCGCGATCTGCACCTGTTTGACGAGACGTATGCCGAACGCTATCTGGCGGAAGTTTGTACAACGCCGAACTGCCTCTATGACACCCTGCCAGTGGTTGACGGTAACCTTTGGGCCGCGGGACCAGAGCGAACGGGCTTGCGATTTGTCCAGATTCCACCGTCCGGGGTCATTGCGCCTTTACACGGAGGCATCCCGGAGGTCTTCGAAGAGGATTTATCCACATTGCGGGTATCCTGGCCACTGCAAACTGGTGGCAAGCTGGATATTTATCTTTTCCCGAACGGGATGCGAGGCACAACCGGGGGGGTAGATTGGGGGCTACAGTGTTCCGGGATGGATATCGGGCGCCTGACTCTCTCTGATGTCCATTCGGATCGCATGGATTTTGTGCATGAAGGGCACGGTTATAGCGTCCACTGCAAATGTGGCAACATGGTCAATATGCGGAAGGGTTCCCGCCTGTTTGCCCGGGCCGCATCCGGTTGCCTGGACTTGTGTATGACCAAAAGTTGCAGCAAATGAAAACGTAAAAGAACACCGTGTCAGGCTAACGGCGCGCCTCGCGACGTGCCTACGTCGCCGCCTGCCAACGGTCGGCGGAATTCGCTGAGTAGGCACTAAAAATAATAACTTGCAACCCCATTCCTGATAGAGTAATCTTAAAACATTAACTGCGGGGTGGAGCAGCCCGGTAGCTCGTCAGGCTCATAACCTGAAGGTCGCTGGTTCAAATCCAGCCCCCGCTACCCATTTAACGTGATGGAAGTCTGAGTAATCCCCTCCTTATCTTTCCACAGCATTTAGTTCTTCGGAGTGATTGCCGCCCGGATCGAGCTGTCCGAATCCTTTTTCCGGCAACTGAATCGTAAAGGCCGCGGTCGGATCGAGACTGACCTTGCCTTCGGCCAGGCGGCAGTCGAGCACGTGGCCGCCGCGCCGGCGGTCATCCGCTAGAAAGTGGAGATGAAAGCCGGGGACGTTGAGCGCCTGGATGAACTCCGGGCACCAGAATCCGACCAGGGTGCCTTTGACGTTGGAAAGCTCAAAAACCGACTGGTTCTTTACCGCATCGGCCAATTTGGGATAGGGCTTGCTTTGCTTGGCTACGCTTCGGACTTTGACTGCCGGGAAAGTGCCGTCGATGCGGATGGCATAAAAGACGTTGCGATTGATCAAATGCCGGTCTAGTTCCTTCTGAAGCTGATCCAGGCTGTTGATGTTGTGCATGGCAAAGGTTTCATCGGGATCGAAGAAGGTCACGTTGGCAAAGGGTACCATGAGTGCCGAGCTAACGGTTTGCACGGCGCCATCGGATGTCACCTGATATACAATCCGGTCGAGCACGATCATTTCGCCATCCAGGCCATCGAAGGTTCCCAATCCGATATCTCCCTGCCGCGTCAGCTCGCCGCAGGACAGGATGCCGTCGTAATAGCCGGCCAGCAGTGCGTTGATGGTGGATGCCTGGTAGAGAATATCGCGGGACGGGTCGGCTGGCGCGGACATGCCATTGAAAGTTACTGCCAGAAGGAACAGTCCATATCCGATCCGAAGCTTCATGGGGTTAATCTCCTGATGATGGCGGCGTGTTGGGGATGGCTGATCAACAATTGGCGCCGGTCGGCCAGTTCAAAATCGGCGAAGTCGAAACCGGGCGCCACGGTGCATCCGACGAGAGCGTAGGAATGGGGATCATCGACCGTAGCGCCGAACCAGTTGCCGGCTTGAAGACAGGCCTGAAATAACTCGCCCTGTTCCGGGTTCGGGCCCAGCCGGATGGTGGTATACCCGCCGGCTGGATCCAGGACATGGAGGGTCAAGGCGCTGCCGGCGTAATAATGCCAAAGCTCGTCGGATTTGATGCGGTGGAAACGCGAGACGTCCTGCCCTTGAAGGAGAAAATAGATGGCGGTCGATAAACGGCGATCGCCGGAGAATCGCCGGGGCAGGGCGCTGGCGGCAAGGGACTCCTTCGCCCGATAGGTTTCGCGAAAATAACCGCCTTCGGGATGTTTCCGCAAGGCCAATTGATCAATCCAGTATGAAGCGTTATGGGTCACGGATCGGCGGTATCTCCAATGAACGGCGGTTCTTCTTGTATGGAACTGATTTTATGCTGATTAATTTTCAATCCGCACGGCGCTCTGCCGGGGCGTTTAATCCAGTTGCCGCCACTGGCGCCTAATTTAATCCGGGTCAACCCAGGTTCAGCAGTTTCAGGGCATTCCCACGGGCGATCTTGGTGAAAGTCGTTTCGCTGATTTGCTTCGTGTCTCTCAAATGGCGCAGGAATTCCACATGGTACACCGGTTGATCCGGACCGCAGATATCCGTGCCGAAGAAAAGCCGGTCCTGGAACTCGTTCAGGAAGCGGCTGGCGTAGGCTGGATTGCGAGTCAGGGCGTTATACCCGCTGGCGGCTGAAAGATCCCCGTACATATTCGGATAATTCCGGAAAAGCCTGGGTACCGCGCCTTCCTCCTCAAAGGAATAATTGGGATAGCCGGCCCGATCCTCCGGCGCCCGGAGTTTTCCGATCTCGGCCCAGTAGGCCGGGCCATGTCCCAGGATGATCAGTTTTGGGAAGTTTTGCAGGCACTGTTCCAGTTGGGGTAATCCGGGATCGTCATAAAGTCCGTAACTCCCGCCGATGCGGTGGGAGATGTCGAAAATCAAGGGAAACCCGACCTCCTCCACATGGTGGAACAGATTCTGAACAAGTGGATCGAGAAACGGCAGGTTGGGCATGACTTCCCCGATACCCTTGCATCCCAAGTCGCGATAGTAACGGAGCAGGTCACCCAGCGGGGCGTCAGCGCTGTTGGAGATCGCGCGTGGATCGATGTTACAGAAGGGGATGAACCGGTCCGGGAACTGTTCCGTTATTTGCAGGATCTCTTCATTGGATTGCGGCAGGTATACTTCCGGGCTGACGAGCGGCAGGAGGCAGGCTTTCTCAATACCCAGATTCTTGTAGCGTCGGATCAGTTGTTCCGTTGTTGAAAACCAGGATTTGCCGCCGGGCATCATTGCCGGGATTCGATAAGCATGCCCATGAATATCAACAAAGCCTGATGCCGATTGTTGGGCGGAGGGCTGTGGGGAGGTTGTCATGCGAAATACTCTTAAGCGTAAAACCCTGGATTGACACGGTCAGCAGAGCCGAGGCTTAGATTCCCTTGATGAGATCGGAGAAACCGGCGATCTTGAAGACGGTCTGGACCGAAGGCTGAAGATTGGCCATGGTCAAATGGTCTGCTCCCACCTCCTTCAATATGGTAAGGCAGATGCGTAGAAATGCGGAGGCAATGAAATCAACCCTGGCCAGGTCGAACACGACGGGCAGTTTTGCCTCGCGAATCCGGGCATAGAGCTCTTTTTCCAGTTCCAGGCAGGTGATCGTGTTGAGGGAACCGTTAAAAATACATCGCAATTGTCCATCCTGTTCAACCATTCGAACCATGGCGGATTTCCTTTCGTAACTGGTCAGCAATAATTTTGGCATGGCCGCTAATCCGATTTCAACTTATAATAACATATTTGCGACGGCATGACAAGCAGGAGAACAATCCGTTGACGGGTGGATTATTGGCCGGCGGGTGTCTTGAACCTATCTCAAAATCAGCTTGGGTATGGCAGATGCGAAAAACGCTCTGTTCCAAAGGAATGCGGCGTCGCATTCGACAGAGCGGCGTTCCGCAAGCGGGGACATAGCCGCCGGCTATGCCTCCCGCTTGCTTGATATAGAGGTTTCCCCATAAAGATACACGTTTTTGCGAGGATCTTTCTGGGTAGCGGAGGCCCCGCTGGGAGCGGGGTAAACTTTACGCTTGCCACGCGTTTGTAGCGTGGCCTCCGAAGATCGCAGGGATAAACCCTGCGCTACCTTGATCCAATAGGAAAGTGTTATTCTGGTTTTAGGTAGGGCCGGCAGTCCCTTGCCGGCCACGACGCGCCAAGAACGGCGGCCAAGGGACTGGCCGCCCTACCAAAAAATACGCCTGAAGGGCGATAAGTGCCGGTTGCGGGCATTAGCCCGCCTTAAGTTCCTATGTCCCGGGACATGATCCTGCGTTGGACGTCGAAGGCGCCGCCGGCTCCGTGTCGGATGGGAGCCGGATGATCATCTCCAGCAGGTTCCTGCCTTCCCGTCGCCGATACCACATTGCGTCAACGGTGCGGCGAACCAGATGGATGCCCAGTCCGCCGATTTTTCGCTTTTCAATCTGAGGCGATGTGTCGGGCGGGGGCTGGGAGAGCGGATTGAATTCGTGGCCATCGTCTTCAATCCGGACCGTGAGCCGTCCCGGCTCGCGGGTCAGTGTTATTCTGATATCATGGGAGAGGGAATCATCGTAACCATATTTGATAATGTTCGTGATCATTTCCTCGAGCGCCAGGTTTGCCGCAAACACAGCCGGTGGCGGCGCTTCGTGTTGCTGGAGAAAAGACTGGACCGATTGGTTCAGACGGGGGAGTTCATTCAGCGCGTTGCACATCGTTATGCATAGCCGGCCGGGATCTGGCGGTGTTGTCGTCATTGGCGGGTTGCCGGGATGGAAATGTTCCGTTATTCGTCTGCCAGTTGAGCCAGCGCCTGAATCGCGTCCGAAGCGATGTGGATCATTGGGGTTATCCCGGCCGTGTCCAAGGCATTTTTGACCAGCGGCTGAGGATTAATCAGAACCATCCGCACTTCGGCGTGATGGAGTGCCTGGGCGCAACGAATCAGCATGCGGATGCCCATGGACGCAATAAAGGTGACTGCGGACATATCCACGAGAGCGGGCAGGCGGCGCGACTCGGTGTGCGCAAAAAATTCCTCCTCCAGTTCCTCTACGCCGGGCGCATCCAGCCGTCCCGATAAAGCGACATGACTTAATTCGCTGGTTTCCTGCACGATGATTAATCCCATATAGTCCTCTTGGTTTCGACGGGAGGCGCGGCTTAATGCCTCAGAGTTACAGGGGGGTGTAGCGGCGGTTCGACAGAACCGCGGATTTGCCGTTCTGTCGAACGGCCGCCACAACTGAAGCCCTCTGACCAATTCGGTTGCGCCACATTTCCCCTGTAACTGAGGCATTACGCCGCGACGCCGGTTTCTCTTGTCTCCATAGCGGAGCGTAGAGCCATGGCCCGGTTGATCCGGACTGATACACTATGATTCTTGCGCCTTTCGGCGTGCTCAACATAACAGTATCGCAGACGTTGAGATCGGTCGAGGAAAAACATCCATATTGCCGTCTGAATTCGGCTTGCATGACAAGGGGCATTGGTATATAAGGCAATCATTGTTTCTATCCATAGAGGTGCTGATTACATTGGATTGGCGCAGCATCTTGTGTATTGGTTTCTGCTGTTTGGCTTGAGGAGCGAACCCGGATGTCTTTCGATCATCTCAGGAGCGGGCAGTTTGGCGTTCTGGTGTTGACCCTGGTCCTGTTTCTTGTCGGATGCGATCAGAATACGGCAAGAGTTGACATTTCAGAACTCCGGGATCCGCTGATCCGGAAAGCAAAAGCCAAGGCAGATCAGGGGGATCGGGAAGGCTCGCTTGAATATCTTAACAAGGCCTTGGACAAACGTCCCGGTTTGGCCCAGTCCCATCTCGATGCCGGATTGCTTTACGATGACTATAAGAAAGATTACGTTCGAGCGATTTATCATTATCAGCGTTACCTGGAATTGCGCCCGGACACTGAAAAGAAGGAAATGATCCAGGACCTGATCCGGAAGGCCCGGTTGGCGTTGGCCGCTGCCCTCGCTGAGCAATTGCCCGGTTATTCGGAAAAATTGGCGGCCCTTCAGGAAGAAAATACCCGGTTGAAAAATGAACTGCGGACGGTTCGCGACAACCTGGCCAAACGGGTTACAGGCGCTCCCGTCCCGACAACGGCCGGTGCCTCCGAAAAATCATCCCTATCGGCGATGAATGATAAGCCGCAATCCATGCCGGGCTCGACGACCGGTCAAGTGTACCGGGTACAGGAGCATGAAACCTTGTCCATGATCGCGGCAAAGGTTTATCATAATCCCGGCAAATGGAAGGTGATTTACGAGGCCAACCGTGACAAATTGTCGAGTCCGGACAAGTTGCGCTTGGGCCAGGCGCTAATCATTCCCTAAGGATCTGATCATCATTAGAAACACAGGAGGCGACCATGAGTAATAAGGATTATTTTGACGACGATTTGATCCAGCGGCGTGATGCCGTCAAGGAAGTGAAAATGGGGCCGGTCCACGAGGCGGCGGACTCCGTGGATGTGCCGCAGTCGGAAGCCGTCCCCGTCCAGGAACTCAATCTGACGCCGTTGACCCAGCGCAAAGAGGAAATCAACAGTCAGGTGGCGACCAAATTAGATGAATTGGAGCGCCTGCGTTCCCGGCAGGAGGCGCTGGAGCGTGAAAAAAGCTCATTGGAGCATTTGCGGACCACTCAGGAAAAATACGAAACCGGCAAACGCGAAATGATCGATCACCTCGATCATAGCCTTGTGTCGTTGGAACGAGAGGAAATCATTCTCAACCAGCGGATGGAACTGTTGGCGGAGACGGAAAAACGGTTCAAGGAACTACTGGGCAGCTTGCGCGGTTTCGCGGAGGAACAGTGGCCATCCGACAGCGCCAGTTATCGTGAGGAATTGACCAAGACTCTTGCCGTTGTGGAGAATACTCGCAAGGAATACAACAAGGCCCTGGCACGGGTGGATATTTTACAAGAGGGCGGCACGGGAATCCCAGGAGGGAAGCCGCTGCTTTATGACGACATGCTGGGGCAATCCTTGCGCCAGCGCAGTTTCGCCGAATGGCTGAAAATTGGATTTGCCGTGAGCCTGCCGGTTACTTTTGTTCTGGCCGTGTTGATCGGTGTTCTGATCGTCAAACTGTATTAAATCCCGTCCGGATTAGAGTTATGGTGTTTCATCGGAAAAAAAAGTCCCCGATTGACCGGCGGCTTGAGGAACTTCATAAGGAGATGGCCCGCTTGGGCCGGGACCTCAAGACGGTGTCCAGTTCCAGTCCGGAAATCTTCGGGCCGCCGCCCGGCACATCATCGGTTCCATTAGGGGTGACACCGTCACCGCCAGCGGGTTTTGAGCCGTCTGCTGGTGTTGCTCCTGTGGCCGGCGGCGATCTGCCTGAAGGTGACTTGTTCGCGCATGTTGCGGTCAGAGGGGCGCCGGCTGTGACGAAACCGTTGGATTTATTTCCGGGGTTGCCTGCAAAAAATGCGGGGCAATCCCGTTCTGCGCCGCCTCTGCGGACCCTGGATCCCCGGTCCGGCCGGGAAAAATTTGCCCATTATTTCATGGCCGGGCATTTTCAGAATCTTCGTCCGTCCCGGCAGGAAGGCCGGGTTGTAAGGAACAAGGCGATTCTCATGTTGATTGCGGTGGTGGCCTTGTTGACTTGGTTGCTCTATTTTCTGCGCAGTCATTGATCAGTAACCCGACAAGGCAGTTGGCCATTATAAAAAGGAGAACTCCATCATGAAAGCCATTGGATTAGCGGGGATATTGGCGGCGGCTTCAGCGGTCATGGCGGGGGAACCGTTGCGGGTAGCGCTCCTGGATTTTGACAATCAAGCCAGCGTTTCTTCGGATGCCGCCGTGGTCGGCGGTGTGACGCCCAAAGCCCTGACTGACAAGGGCGTTTTTGCGCTGGGCGCCTTGCTGGCCAATGACCCGGCCTACGTGCTTATTGACCGTCGGGAATTTATCAGCCAGATCCAGTCGCTGGCCTTGACCGATAACGATAAAAAAACCTCGGTCAAGCCGTCCTTCCTGCGGGCGGCCCAGGCGGTGAACGCGGACGTAGTTTTGCGCGGAAACCTGCTGAGTTATTCGCCCGGCAAGGAAACGGTGAACCAGGGAGGGATCAAGACCGAATTTCAAACCTTGACCCTGCGTGTAAGCCTCCAAGCGCTGGATACCCGTGACGGCACGGTGATCGCCATGATGGAAGGCGCCGCCAACCGCAGTTTCCGGCAGTCGGATGTACATCAGACGGTGGTGGGCGAGGATGAACTCGTGCAATTATTGCAGTCGGCCCTGGCCAAGGCGGTGCCGGCCTTGAACGATAAACTGCAGGCGCGTCTGGCCCAGCAGAACAGCCGGCCAAAGGTCAAGCTTTCGATCAAAGCCGGAGCGGCGGATCCGGCCATGGTGGAGATTGACGGCATGCTGATCGGCACGACGCCCCTGGCGAATTTCCAGGTGTATGCCGGCGACCACGTGATTACGATCGGCAAGGCCGGTTACCAGGATATCAGCAAGCAGATACTGCTCCAAGCCGATACGGCCATCGAAGTGCCGCTCTTCCGCACCAAGCTAAGCGCCGAGGAAATGAAAGAGGTGCTGGATAAGGCCCGGGTCAACGTCATTGCCGGCACCGGCGGTGTCGAGCCCGCCTGGATCATCAACACGATTGATTCAGGGAAGTGATCGAGCGGAAGAATCCGTTGAGGTCATGAAACCGTTATTCTTTAATTTCCCGCATCGCGGCAAAAGGTGATATACAGGTTGCCGCGCCGCACAATAGGCGTCGTGATGACGGTTGTTCCCAGCGTATGATGTCCGGCGTCTTTAAACACTACCTTGATCTCGGTCGGATTGGGCGGGCAGGGGAGCCGGGCCACTTCCAGCCATAACGGCAGGGTTTCCCAGCGGCGGGTGTCGGGCTGTTCCATGGAAAACAGGAGCAATTCTGTGAGGAAGCCCAAGGCTTCGTTTTGCTGTTTGATCGCCTGGGAGATCCCGATTTTAACGGCGACGCGAGTCGCGTCCTTGGCCATCTGAATCATGGCTGTGCGCTTCGTGGTGGCTGAGATCAGATCGGCCATATTGGCCAGGGGAACACTGCGTCCCAGGTAAAGATTGGTGCAATACAATTCAGCATACGGCGCTTCTCCCGTCGGGAATACGCTGGGGTTTTCACCGGTGGGAATTCGGCCGATCAATACAAAACAGATTAGTTCGTTTCGCCATCCCTTGTCCGTTTGCGGGGAACGGCTGTCCTTCAAATTCCGGGGATACAACAGACCCGTGTCTTCATCGACCACGATATCCGGCAGCAGTTTGGACACCGTTTTATACTGGATGGCGGCGTTGCCTTCATCATTAATCATTTCCATGCAGAATCCGGCCATGTAACGACCATAGGGAATGTCCGGGAAACCGTCATTATTATCGAGCCGCCGGATAATATTTCGCGCACAGATCGCGGCATAGTCCCAATTTTTCTGGGCCAGGTAGTTCTTTGCCAGGAAAGCGTAAAGAAGGGTCCGCTCGAATGGCGCTCCCCGGAATGACAGGACCCGATCGTTGGCAATTAGGCTGACGGCCCCCTGGGATACACTATACGTTTCGAGTAGATCATTCTTTTCGGCCGCTTTCCGCCAATCCGCGGAACTGGCATCATACTGCCCCAAGGCCTGGCGGATCATCCCGCGTTCCATGAGATACAGGACGGCGTCCTTGTCATCTTCGGGAATGGCGGCAAGATTCTGGTTTGCCTGTTGAAACCGGCCCACATGGAAATTTTCGCGGGCAGTCTGCAGCGGCGGGGTGGAACACCCGGCAAGGAGACCGGCTAGGAGCGCGAACAAAACAACGCGCCATCCCCGGGAATATCTGGTGGAAATGGGATATCGGAAAATCATGAACAAGAGCTTATGCTCCCTTGCAGGCGCCTTGCGGAATCCGCAAAACAAACAGCGTCATGCTCAAAGTAATTTACGGATAAGCTCTAAGATCGACGTGGGTTGCCGGTCTTACCAGCCGATCAGTGGCGTCCGCGCTTCGCGTGCGAATTCTTTCGGGACGCAGGCCCAGGCAATGATGCCTGTTTCCATGTCGGTGATTTCCAGGGTCAACTGGTAATACACCAGTTCGCTTTTTGACACGCGGGCCTGCTTGCCGGTTTGCTTCTTCATCTCGACCAGGGAGCCGGTGATCATGTACTTGGCGCCCAGCTGTTTGCCGACCGCCGTGCGGGTTTCATCCGTGGTATTGGCCGCCTGGAATCCCTGTTCCTTCATCAACTCCTGGCGCCGGCTTTCGTTGACAAACTGGATCTTACTGTTCTGCATCAGCGTCGTCCGGATGCGGTCCGTCAGCGCCTGGGTATCCACGAATGTTTCCGTCCGGGGCTGGACCCCATAGATGATCATGATTGGGTTGCCGGGGAGATTTTTAACAAAGGTGCTATTGGCGATTTCCACAGCGACATCCTCGCTCAATTTACGCAAATCCTGCGGTCCATACTTGGCGTCAAATGCCGGCATGTTGGCCACATCGTCGTCCTTGACCTTGATCCGGAACATCGCACATCCGCTCAGCCCCAGAATAAAGGCGGCAACCAGCGTGAACAGCATCATGCGCAACATGGTTTTCATAGGATTCTCCGCTTTGATCGGTTCATGATCATTCATTCGATAAGTTGTGTACATGAATAGTGCCCGTTTGGCATTAAAAAGTCAACGTCTTTTACGCCTCGTTAATGGGGCAGAGGGTGTCGGCCGCGTTCGAATCGGGCCAAGAGGGAGTATGCGCAGGGCACGACGAGCAGGGTGAACAGGGTGGATACGAAGACGCCGCCGATGATGGCCAGCGCCATGGGTTGCCGTGTTTCCGCCCCGGTGCCGATCCCCAGCGCGATGGGAAACGCCGCCGCCATGGTGGCGACGGATGTCATCAGGATCGGTCTCAGTCGTATCGGGGCTGCCGTCAAGATCGCCTCGATCAACGGCATGCCCTCGGCGCGCTTGCGGTTCATGAACTCGACCAGAAGAATCGAGTTTTTCTTCACAATCCCCATCAGCAGGATGACGCCGATGGCACTGTAGAGGTTGAGCGACTGGTTGGCGCCCCAGAGGGTTACCAGCGCGCCGGTAATGCTGAACGGCAGTGCCAGCAGGACGGTGAAGGGGTGAATGAAGCTGTTGAACTGCGAAGCCAGGACCATGTAGGCCACCACAATGCCCAGCACGAAGGCAAACCAGAGCCCGCCGAATGATTCGCTGAATGTTTTTGCGCCGCCCTCCAGGTTGAAGGTGTAACCGGGCGGCAGGATTCCCCGTGCAATCTTCTCGGCCTCCTCCAGGGCCCTGGCTTGTGAGGCGCCGGCGGCCAGGTTGGCGGTCACCGAGATCGAGCGCTGGCGGTTGATGCGGCTTATGTTCTGCAGGGTTTTGACAGTCTCCAGGCGCATCACATCTTCCAAGGGGATGAGTTCCCCATATGAATTGCGAACCGCCAGGGTGTTTACATCGTCCGCAATCAGCCGGTCTTCCGGCGTCAGACGCAGACGGATATCATAGCGGCGTCCGTCCCGGGTGAATTTCCCCTGACGGATGCCGCCCATGGCGGCGTTTACCGTCCGGCCTATAGCCTCCATCGTCACACCCCGCGCGGCGGCGGCCTGCCGGTCCGGGATGATCCTGACTTCCGGCATGCCGGTGCGGTAGTTGTTGTCCAGGTCGACAACCAGGCCGGTCTTCTCCAGCCGGGCCATGATTTCCCGGGAGATTGACTCCAGTACGGCGTAGTCGGCCCCCCTGAGATTGAACTCAACGGGTTGACTACGATGCCGCGCCGTGAGGCCGCGGGCCGACATATCCTGGAACGAGATGCGTAATCCCTTGATCGGCTCGAGATCCCGCCGAAACTCGTTCATCAGTTCGGCCTGGGTTTTCTTGCGCTGATTGCGTTCGACCAGCGTGAGTCCCATATGCGCCTGACCTCCACTGCTCACCATGGTAAACGATCTCAGAATCTCCGGGCGTTTCTTGAAGTACGACTCCACCTCGCGTACTCGCGTATCGGTCAGGGCCAGGGACGATCCGACCGGAGCCCGGAGGCTGACCCCGATGTAAGACATGTCCTGGGAGGGCACGAATTCCTGGCGCAGCGCAGTTCCCAGCCACAAGGAGGCGAGAAAGATGACCAGGGCGCCGGCCAACACGCCCCAGCGCCACCGCAAGGCCCGGGGCAGGAGCCAGCCATAGGCGTGACTTAACCCGTTGAACAAAGCACTGGAGTGCCGTTCCAGCCAGCTGACCTGCTTGCGCCGCGACATCATCATGGAGAGTCGCATGGGGGTCAGGGTGACGGCTTCCAGCAGCGACAAGGCAACCGCCGCCGTCATGGTCACGCCGAATTGGAAGAAGAACCGGCCGATCACTCCCGACATGAACGCCACCGGCAGGAAGATCGCCACGACGGCCGCCGTCGTGGCCACGGCGGCAAATATGATTTCCCGTGATCCGTCTTCGGCCGCCTTGACTTTATTTTTCCCCATCTCGAAATGACGGACAATGTTCTCAAGGACCATGATCGCATCGTCAACCACAATGCCGATGGCCAGCGCCAGACCGAGGAGCGTGAAGGTATTGAGCGTGAACCCCGCAAAATAGAGGATGGAGAACGTGCCGATAATAGAGGTCGGGATGGCGAGGATAATATTGAAGCCCGAGCTCCATGTTCCGAGGAACAGGAAACAAATCAGGGCCGTCAACATGGCGGCAATCACCAGCTCGTGCTCCGTTGCTTTCACGGCCTGTTCCACGGCGCGGGTGAAATCCGCGTTAACCTGAAGTTTCATGCCCTTGGGCAGCGACGGCTGGAGTTCATCCAAGCGCGCCCGGACCCGGCGCCCGACCTCCACTTCATTGGCCCCGCGCTGTTTGCTGATCCCGATGACCAAGCCCGGCTCGCCGGAAATCCGCACGAGGCGACGCACGTCGCTCAAGCCGTCTTCGATCCTGGACACGTCCTTGAGGAGAATCGTGGCATCCTGGATCGGTTGTCCGCCTCGATGCGAGATGGGGATGTTGGCGACCTGCTCAACGGTAAGGCCTTCCCCCATGGTCCTGAGATTCATTTCTTCCTTGGAGTTTTCTATATATCCGGCTGCCAGTTCAGTGTGCTCCTGCTCGATGGCCTGTTGGAGATCGAGGATGGTCAACTCGTATTCCTGGAGCTTCTTGGTGTCCACCCAGAGGCGCAGGTTGCGCTGGCCAAACCCGAAAAGCGCGACTTCCCCCACGCCGGGAATGACCTGCAGTTGATCCAGCAGGAATGTCTCGACGTAATCAACCAGTTCGCGCGGTGATTGCGCGCCGGACACCCCGATGCGAAGCACTGGCTCACCCTCGGTGGTATTCTTCTGGATAACCGGAGGATTCACGTTCAACGGCAGGCGCAGTTCGGCCAGCGCCCCCTGGACCTCCTGCAGGGCGGCGTCAATATCGCGACTGAGTTCGAATTCCAGTTCGACGTTTGCCTGTCCCTGCTGGATGGTCGAGCGGATTTCCTTCACTCCGTCCACGGCGATCACAAGCTGCTCGATCTTGTCAACGAGTTCGGATTCCATGATCTCGGGGGCGGCGCCCTCCCAGGAAACACGAACTCCGAGAACGGGAAAATCAACGTCGGGCATCTGACTGATGCCCATCCTGTTCAGGCTGATTGCGCCGAATACGATCAGGCCGAACATGAGCATCCAGGCAAAGACGGGACGATGAATGGAGAGGTCGGATAGCGTCATGGCGATGCCTTTCCAGCGGCTACGTGGAGATGGATCATCTCGGCGCGAAGTTGATGAGCAAGGGCCGCCTCACGCCGGCGCATCCCCCAGAACTGCACCAAGGCCGTGAGCACGTCGAGGTTGTTGACACGTCCCAGCTCATAATCCCTCTGGAAGAGCGCCAGTGTTTCGGTGGCGACTCCGATCCCCGTCTGCAGTTCGGACCACTGCCTCAGTTCGTAAAACAACGACTGATAGGCCTGCCTGACGTCCCGTTCCGAAGATCGCCGCAGTTCCGCCAGGCGCAGTTCGCTGATCCTAAGGGCCTGTCCTGCTTCCGCAACGCGTGCCGAACGTATCCCCCCGTCGAACAGGGGCATTTCCAGGCGCAGGACCAGGTCCCACTCGCCCTGGTCCTGGGGGGCGCGCAAGGGATAGCCATTTCCATCCAAAGTCACCTTGGGCGCGCGGTCCGACTTGGCTGCCCCCAGATCCGATCGCGAGGCATTCACGCTGGCCTCGCGGGCCTTGATGTCATCCCGGGTTGCTGCGGTTGCAAGATATTTGTTCACTTCGCCGATTGCGGGGAGCGGCGTCTGATCAACCACCTGGAGATCGGATGCTGGTTTTCCGGTCACGAACGCCAGCAGTTCCAACGTCGCCGCACATGCCTGGTTGAGTTGTTCGATCATCAGGCGTGTTTCTGCTATCTGGTTGGATGTCATTAACAGGTCGGATCGCTTCGAGCGCCCGATTTTTATCCTGCGTTCCAGCTCCACGGCCCGGCTCTCCAGGGCCTTGAGTTGTTCCCGCGATGCTGTCCGCTGGTCCTGGAACGACAGGACCTGGTAGAAAACATCCGCGACATCCTCGTAGAGCAGCAGGCGCGCATACTCCGCATCGTGGGAACGGGCAAGTCCGTCCGCTTGCCTGGCGTCTGCCAAACGCGCTTTGCGGAAGCCGTCAAACACGGTCCAACTTCCGCCCAACCCCGCCCGGTAAAAGTCACTTGTGTCGTTCCAGTTGGCCTCGCCCTTGGCGTTCACTTCCGGCCACATCGCGCCCAGCGCTTGACGATAACGGGCTTCGGCCGCGCGCCACTCCGCCACGCTGATCTGAAGCGATTCGCTTTGCGCCACGGCCATTGCGTATGCCCCGGTGAAACTGACCTCACCCGCCCGGGATACGGATAATATGGACAGCAGGCATAGCCAGGTGCCCGCCATGAATCGGTATATCACGGTCGATTGATCTCCTCAAAAATATGCAATGCCCCGCTGTTCCTCGGCCTTGTCCGATGGATGCCATGCGGGTGTTACCAGTATTAGTCGGCGGGAAGCGGACGGCGGTTACAGTTAAGATGCAAGGGCGTTGCCGTGGTCAGCGACTGTCCGTCGGCGGATAGTTGGTGCTTGGCCCCGTGGCGTCCCGATGGCGCGGCCGAAGGACATCCACATCGAGTTCGTCCAGGATACGCTGCTGATTCTCGCTCAGAAGCGGTCGGATGTCCTTCAGCAGATTGGTCATTTTCTCGCGCATAATCGTCTTTTGTTCACGGCAGGACTGCTCAGAGACCAGTGCGACGGCCTTTACCTTCTCGCGGACCAGCGGAATCTGGGTTTCGCTCAAGACCAGACCCTTGGTCAGACGGGTCATGAGTTCCTGCTCGAAATGTTCGGGGCCTCTGCTCATGAGCCGATGCATATGATGGTGCTCAAACTGGTGCCCTACGAAGAAACCGATGCTGAGACCCGATGCGCACACAATCGCAAGCGCCAGCCAGATCTTTGTTTTCATGATGTGCTATTCCCCCATGGCAAGAGACCATTCGTAAGGCGACGCGAGATGGTGCAGATCCCACACGATCTGGGCATCGGTGGGCATTGTGGCGAATCCACAAATGGCTATCAATATGGCGGCCGCAGCCGCAGCCCAAGCGAAGCGCCAGGCTACAAGCTCGGCCGGCAGGAACGGTATGCTGCCAGCCAGGGATTCCCGCCGAACCTGCTCCATGACCGTCTGGTACCAGACCGCGCCGGGCGATGGCAAAAACTGCCGGTGGTAAGCTTCGCGGAGGGCCTGTTCCATCCGTGTTCGCTTCGCTTTGTTTATATTCATGTCGCCGCCTCGCTTTCGACCATGCGCTCAATCACCCTATGTAAACGATTCCTAACCCGATAGGCCCTAACCTTGACTTTTGCCAAAGACCACCCGAATGTGGCCGCGACTTCCCGGAGGGGGACATCCTCGAAATAGATGCTTTCGATCAAAGCTCTGTCCTCCGCATCTAGTTTCGACATAGCCGCTTGCATGACTTCGACCGCCTCCTTCCGTTCGCACTCGCGTTCGAATGCCTCAACGGACAGGCCGGAACTGACTTGTTCCAGCCATGCGCGCTGGTCTACCTCCAGCGGTCCCGTTGCAGTCGGCACACGACGTTCCTGGCACCGCCAGTAGTCACAGCAACGCCGGCGAGCGATACGCGCCAGCCAGTTTTCGAACGGATGCTTGCCCCCATAGGTGCGCAGGCACCGGAAGGCAGCCACGAAAACCTCCTGGGCCACGCTCTCGACATCTTCCGCGCGCACTCGGCGTGCGACAATCTTAAACACGTGGTCACCGTGTCGGCGAAGCAGTATGTCGAAAGCCTCACCATCGCCGCCAAGAACTCGCGTGATGATATCCAGATCGCATTCAGCGCTGCATAGCGGGGCGATGCCAACACTCCCTTCCCTCAGGTGATTGAGCATCCCTTCTATTCTAATTAGTCGCAAATGGTAGTCCTCTGGTTACACCTGTTTCCAGCAGACAGCATGGGTACCTCCCTCTTGGGTCTTTGTATACATGATGTTAGCTGAAGCATATCCCCCTGTTCCTCTACACCCTGCATAGCCCACCGGCAAGCGCATGAGTCTGGGGCCTCTAAACCGAATTGATCTACCTCGGCTTTTTCGGACACGTAGGGGACGGTTCATTCATACCTGAACTTGACCTCAAATACAAGCGGTGAGAGATAGCACGGGAGCCGGATTGACAGTAGACGAAATTTACTATTCATGATACATTTTTGCCGGTGCAATTCTCAATCCCTTCGCTGGTAAGGAGCTGTGCTTATGGTTCTCGATTCCGGACGCGATGCCGTAAAAACAATCGATGTGCCGTATGTGGCCCACTTGGCACGCTTGACCCTGGATGACAAGGAAATCAGGGATTTCCAAGGTCAGTTGGACCAGATTGTTGCTTACGTGAAAATCATCCAGCAGGTCGATGTGTCCGGCGTGGAACCCATGGCACATGCCGTCCAGATTCGCAATGTCTTTCGTAAAGACGAGGAACGGAAAGGATTGGACCGGGACGTGGTGCTGGCCAATGCGCCGGTGCACGACGGTGAGCAATTCCTGGTGCCTAAAATCGTCTAGGTTGGACAATCCTATGTCGGAATGGAATCAATTGACCGTGCATCAGTGCCGCGAGCTTCTGGAGCGGGGCACCTGCTCGTCGCGCCAGCTGGTTGAGAATCTCATTGAAGTGATCCACGCCCTGGAACCTAATCTGGGCGCGTACCTGAGCGTGGATGAGGAGCAGGCGCTCCGGCAGGCGGATGCAGCCGACGCCCTGCGACGGCAGGGTAAGACGGCGCGCTTACTGGGAATTCCGATTGCCGTCAAGGATGTTATCAACGTAGCCGGACAACCCTGCACTTGTGCCTCCCGGATCCTGGAAGGATATCGTTCGCCCTATGACGCCACCGCCATTGCCCGGCTTCGGGCTGAAGGCGCTGTGTTTCTGGGACGGACGAACATGGACGAATTTGCCATGGGGTCCACCACGGAGAACTCGGCGTTTCATATCACCCGCAATCCGTGGAATCGCGAATGTGTGCCGGGTGGATCCAGCGGCGGTTCCGGCGCGGCCGTTGCGGCGGATGAAGCGATTGCCGCGTTGGGCACGGACACCGGCGGGTCGGTCCGCCTGCCGGCGTCGTTTTGCGGGTGTGTGGGACTCAAGCCTTCCTATGGTCGCGTCTCGCGCTACGGATTGACGGCATTCGCGTCATCCCTGGATCAAATCGGGCCGATGACCAAGGATGTCCGGGATGCGGCCATCCTGCTGGGGATCATGGCCGGACACGATTCTCGCGACTCGACTTCGGTGGCGGCGCCGGTTCCGGATTATCAGGCCGCGCTCCAACGGGACCTCTCCGGCATGAAATTGGGGCTTCCCCGGGAGTATTTCATTCAAGGCCTGGATCCCGATGTGGAAGCCGGTGTTCAAGAAGCAATTCGCCAGTGCGAACGGCTGGGGGCCCGGATTGTTGACGTGTCGTTGCCCATGACGCCGCATGCCGTTGCCGCCTATTACATCATCGCCAGCGCGGAGGCGTCGGCCAACCTGGCCCGCTTCGATGGCGTGCGTTACGGATTGCGGGTCAAGGATGCCGTCGATCCGATGGACATGTACCAGCGCACGCGGGCGATGGGGTTTGGACCGGAGGTCAAGCGCCGGATCATTCTCGGAACCTATGTGCTGAGCAGCGGCTATCATGACGCCTACTACTTGAATGCCCAGAAGGTGCGGACCTTGATCCGGCGTGACTTGGAACAGGCGTTTCAGGCTTGCGATGTATTGCTGACGCCGGTGGCGCCGACCGCGGCCTATCGAATCGGCGAAAAGAGCCAGAACCCTTTGCAGATGTATCTGGGTGACATCTTCGCGGTGCCGGCGAGCTTGGCGGGAATGTGCGCGCTTTCAGTTCCCTGCGGGTTCACGTCTCATCGCCTGCCGATCGGATTGCAGGTGATCGGGCCGGCGTTTTGCGAAGAGCGGATTCTCCGGGCCGGGTATGCCTATGAACAGACCACCGCCTGGCATCGGCAGAAGCCGCCGGTTATGGCTCCCGAACTCCATTTGACGGATAAAAACGACAATGAATTATAGTGCAACTATAGGGCTGGAAGTGCATGTTCAGTTGGCCACGCGGACCAAGATGTTCTGCGCCTGCAACACGGATTTCGGGTCGCCGCCCAACACGCACGTGTGTCCCGTGTGCCTGGGATATCCCGGCGCCCTGCCGGTCATCAACGAGGAAGCCGTGCGGCTGACCGTCATGACCGGGTTGATGCTGGGGTCCGAGATCAATCCGTTCAGTAAATTCGACCGGAAGAATTATTTTTACCCCGACATGCCGAAAAACTACCAGATTTCGCAATATTACCGGCCCTTATGCATCGGCGGAGCCGTAGCCATCGAAGCGAATGGGGTTGCCAAGACGATTCCTCTCACCCGGATCCATCTTGAGGAGGATGTGGCCAAAAACATGCACGTCCGCAACGCGAGCAGTATTGATTTCAATCGCGCGGGGCACCCCCTGATGGAAGTGGTGACGGAACCGGAACTCGACTCCTCCGAAGAAGCCTTCGCCTTCTTGCAGGCCTTGAAGCAAATCCTGCTCTATGGCGGCATCAGCCCCTGCAATCTGGAAGAAGGCAATTTGCGCTGTGATGTCAATTGCAGTGTTCGCCCTGCAGGTCAGCCGGCTCTGGGCGTCAAAACTGAAATCAAGAACCTGAACACATTCAAAGGAGTGTTCCAGTCCCTGCAATACGAAATCAAGCGCCAGATTGCGGTGCTTGAATCCGGGGGAACCATCGTCCAGGAAACGCGGCGTTGGGAAACGGAGACCGGGATCACGGAATCCATGCGTTCGAAGGAAGCGGCGCATGATTACCGCTATTTTCCTGATCCCGACCTGATGCCGGTGGTGTTGTCGTCAGAGCAAATCGAATGTTGGAAAGCTCTGTTGCCCGAATTGCCCCGTCAGCGGTGCGACCGGCTGGTTCGGCAGTACAGCATCCCTCCCTATGATGCCCGGGTGCTGTCCGCGGACAAAGCGATGGCTGATTATTTTGAGGAGGCCTGCCGGTATTATGCCTCCAGCCAGGCGACGCGAAGCGCTCATGCCGTCGCGCCGTCCGCGGCGGCGGGCGATGAAAAGTTGGCGAAAACAGGTCCCAAGGCTATTTCCAACTGGCTCATGACGGAAATGTTGAGACTGCTGTCCGAAAAGGGGATCGATATAGATCAGGCGGCCATCCGGCCCAAGGCCTTGGCGGAGTTGGTCCGCTTGGCGGAGGCGCAGGTCGTGAATTCAAACACTGCCAAGGATGTCTTTGCGGCGCTGTTCGAACAGGGAGGCGATCCCGAGCTATGGGTGAAGCAGAAGGGCTTGGTCCAGGTCAGCGACGCCGGTGCCATCGAGGCCATGGTGGAGAAGGCCATGGCCGACCATCCCGGGTCGGTGGCGGATTTTCGCGCCGGTAAATCGGCGGCGCTGCAGTTTCTGGTCGGCCAGGTCATGCGGGCGAGCAAAGGCAAAGCCCATCCCCAGCGGGTCCAGGAACTCTTAAAGAAAAAATTGACCACGACTGCCAACTAAGTATAGACTGATCTTGTATCGAGGATACGGAAAGGGGCCATGCCTTGACCGGGAATGACGATTATATCATTGAGATTCTCAAGGATGTCGGTTTGATCAAAGCCGAGCAGATTGAGGAAGCCAGGAGTCAGGCCGGCGCGGACAAGAGCGTGGTGGACGTGCTCGTGGAAACCGGCGTGATTTCCAAGATGGAGGTTCTCAAAACGGTGGCCATGCAGTTGGGCATGGACGTGATCGTGCTCGCCGACCAGGAGATCCCCCCTGAAGTTATCAAGCAGGTTCCCGCCGCCATCGCGCGCCGTTACAAGGTTGTCCCGGTATTCAGTAACGACAATACGCTGACCGTCGCTCTGGCCGACCCGCTGGATATTGAAACGCTGGATAGTCTGCGGTACATCCTCAAGCGGAACGTCGAGGGCGTCGTGGCATCGGATGAGGAAATTTCAATTGCCCTGGATCATCATTATGGACGGGTGGAGAAATCGATCGAGGAATTGCTTGGCCAGAAGGAGACGGGCAATATCTCGGTCAATATGGGCAACCTGTCGGATGAATCCGAAACCACCGATTCGGATGCGCCGATCATCAAGCTGGTCAGTCTGATCATCCTGGAAGCCCAGCGCAACCGTGCGTCCGATATTCATCTGGAGCCTATGGAAAAGCGGTTCCGTATCCGGTACCGTATTGACGGCGATTTGCGGGAAGTGGAAAACCCGCCCAAACGACTGCAATCATCCATTATCAGCCGTTTGAAGCTCATGTCGGGAATGAAAATTGCCGAGAAACGTGTTCCCCAGGACGGACGGATTCAAATCAATGTGGGAGGGGAAGATCTGGACCTTCGCGTCTCCACGGTGCCCGCCACCCATGGGGAAAGCATGGTCATGCGCATTCTCAGCAAACAGAACCTGGGACTGGGTCTGCCCAAGCTCGGGTTCTTTGCCGACGACCAGCAGGTCTTTGAAAAACTCATTGGTTTGCCCGACGGTATTCTCCTGATGACCGGCCCCACCGGGTCCGGAAAAACCACGACCCTGTATGCCATATTGAATCATCTCAACCGGCCTGACTGCAAGATCATTACCGTCGAAGACCCGGTGGAATATCAGCTGTCAGGAATCAATCAGGTCCAGGTCCGCGAGGACATCGGCCTGACTTTTCCGGCCGTTCTGCGCTCGATTCTGCGCCAGGCGCCGAATATCATCATGGTCGGAGAAATTCGCGACTTCGACACCGCCGAAATCGCCATCAATGCGGCCTTGACGGGACATCTGGTATTCAGCACCCTGCACACGAACGATGCCCCGAGTGCGATCACCAGGTTGCTGGATATCGGCGTCAAGCCATTCCTTTTAGCCTCCTCCATCCGGGCAACCATTGCCCAGCGCCTGGTCAAGGTCATATGCGAAAAATGTAAAGAGACCTACACGCCTTCGGAACAGGAACTTTTACCCTTGGGCCCGGACGCTGCGCAACTGACCAAGGCTCCTTTATATAGGGGAAAAGGATGTAATGCCTGCAGTCAGGTTGGATTCAAGGGCCGCAAGGGAATCTTCGAAGTTTTCATTATCAATGATGATGTGCGTGAGATGATTTTTCGCAAGGTGGCCTCGGATGAACTTCGGCGGCGGGCACGGGAAATGGGCATGCGGACACTGCGCGAAGACGGACTCCGGAAAGTGGTGTCCGGCATGACCACGCTGAGTGAGGTATTGAGTATTACCATGGGAGATTGACGCCATGAGCGAACATTCAGTTGCCAATATCAGCATGAGTGAACTGCTGCAAGTGGTCGTGGATGAAGGCGCTTCGGACCTGCACCTGAACGTGGGGTTGCCGCCCACGCTCCGACTCCACGGGCACCTGCAGTCCGTGGATCTGCCGGCATTAGCGCCGGATGACACGGAACGCCTCATGAAAAGCATAACCTCCGAGAACTACCAGCAGAAGGTCCGCGAAATCGGGGGAGTGGATTTTGGCTTCAGCTTCGGAACGGCCGCCCGGTTCCGTGTCAGCGTGCTGAAATCCAAGGGTCATATCGGCATGGTATTGCGCCAGATTCCTTCAAAACTGCTGTCGTTGGATGAAATCGGATTGCCCGCTCAAGTGAAAGATCTGCTGTTTCGGCCCCGGGGCATGGTCCTGGTCACCGGGCCGACCGGGTCCGGCAAAACAACCACCCTTGCCAGCATGATCGATCTGATCAATATTGAGCGGGATTGTCATATCGTTACCGTCGAGGACCCGATCGAATATTATCACTCGCACAAGAAATCGATTATCACGCAGCGCGAAATCGGCGTGGATGTGCCCAACTTCAAGGAAGCATTGCGGCGGGCCCTCCGCCAGGATCCCGACGTCATTCTCGTCGGTGAAATGCGCGATCTGGAAACGATGGAAGCCGCCATCACCGCCGCGGAAACCGGCCACCTGGTTTTTGCCACCCTGCATACGACCGGCGCCGCGCGCACCGTGGACCGTATCGTGGACGCCTTTCCGACCAATCAGCAGGAACAGATTCGCGTTCAGTTGGCCTCCAGCATTGTGGCGGTCATTTCCCAGCTGTTGATTATTCGCAAAGATCGGCCGGGCCGGCTGGCGGCGTTCGAAATAATGATTAGTACGCCCTCCATCCAGTCGCTGATCCGCGAGAACAAGACCTTTCGCATCACGTCGGATATTCAGACCGGCGCCAAGTGGGGCATGGTCACCCTGGATGCGCACCTGATGACGCTGTATGAAGCCGGCCTGATCACCTATGAGGATTTAATTACCAAAGCCCAGGACCCCGAAGCGATCATCAATAAACTGCAGGGGGTCGGCGCGCGAAAGCGATAGAGGTCCGTTATGGATGAAGTCACCAATCAGGATCCGTTATTGCAACTGCTGAAAGATAACGGCGCCTTGACGCCCGAGCAGGTGGCAGATGTCTGTGAGGAACAGGCGCGGACCGGAAATTCGATCCATAAAATCATCAGTGACACGGGCGTGATCAGGGAAGACGACCTGCTGGTCATGATTGCCAACCACCTGGGGACCACGATCGTCAACCTGAAGGAAATGGACATTCAGCCGACGGTGATCCAGACCATTCCCGCCAGCGTTGCCCGCATGTATAACGTCGTGCCGATTGCATCCAAGGCGAATTCCATCGTGCTGGCCACCTCGCAGTTTCCGACGCTGGAAGTCATGGACGAAATCCGGTTCGTGCTGACGCGTGATATCTCCTTTGTCATGGCTCGCGAAGAGGATATTAAAAACCTGATCGGGCGCTTTTTCAGCAACGACAATGCCTCCATCAACGACATGCTGTCGGCTTTGGAATTGGAATTCGAGCAGGGGATGGAACTTCAGATAACGGAAGGCAAGGAAGCGGATGAAACGGGCTTGGAACAAGCGGCGAATTCGGCGCCGGTCGTGCGGTTTGTGAATCTGATTCTCTATGAGGCGGTACAATCCAAGGCCTCGGATATTCATTTCGAGCCCTTTGAAAAAGAATTCAAGATTCGATACCGGGTGGATGGCGCCTTGTATGAGATGCAGCCGCCGCCCCGGAGCCTGGCGTTGCCGGTCATTTCGCGCATCAAGGTCATGGCCGGGATGAACATCGCGGAGCGGCGCTTGCCGCAGGACAACCGCATTCAAATGAATCTGGTGGGGCGTCCCATTGATTTCCGTGTTTCCACCCTGCCAACCCAGTTTGGGGAAAGCGTTGTGCTCCGGATTCTGGACCGGTCTACCGTGTCGCTCGAGCTGGAAAACCTCGGCATGCCGCCGGATGTTTATGACGCCTTCGTCAAGGATGTCCAAAAGCCGAACGGCATCGTCGTTGTCACCGGACCCACGGGATCAGGGAAAACGACCACGCTGTATTCCGCCTTGCGCCGGATCAATACGGTGGAGGCAAAATTGCTGACGTGCGAAGATCCTGTGGAATATGATATCGAGGGCATTATTCAGGTGCCGGTGAATGAAGTGGTGGGCGTCACCTTTTCCCGCATTTTACGCCATTTCCTGCGCCAGGATCCGGACATCATCATGATCGGGGAAATTCGCGACCCCGAAACCGCCCAGATTGCCATTCAGTCGTCCTTGACGGGACACCTGGTGCTGACCACCCTCCATACCAATGACTCTGCCGGCGCCATTACCCGTCTGATCGACATGAATATCGAGCCGTTTCTGATTTCCTCAACGCTGGAAGCGGTGATGGCCCAGCGCCTGGTGCGGGTGATCTGCACGAAATGTAAAACGCCGTATCAGCCGGACAAGCCGATTCTGGAGCAGTTGAGCCTGAAAGAGGAATCGGTGGGGGATCGTTCCTTTTATTATGGTAAGGGCTGTCCCGAATGCCATGACGCCGGCTATCGCGGCCGCAAGGGACTGTATGAATGCCTGGCGATGACGGACGCCATTCGGGTGTTGATCAACCAGAGGAAACCCACCCTGGAAATTCGGAACAAGGCCATCGAACAGGGAATGCGCCTCTTGAGGGACGACGGTCTGCGCAATATTTTTGACGGCTATACCACGGTTGATGAAGTGCTCCGCTACACCTAGCTGATATGCCGGCTGTCATCCTCGTTTTTTGTCGTGTAGCCGGAATCCTGACGCTTGACATTAACCTTGTTCTTCTGGATGTAGGCCAGATGAATATCCTGGGCGGACATGCCCAGAACCTGTGCCAGTGATACCAGGAAATGGAACAAATCCACAACCTCAACCCGGGCGTTTTGTTTGTCGAACTGCTGATACTTGGCCCACCATTTCCAGGGCACGCTGTCGGTCAGTTCCGCCACCTCCTGGGACATTGCCCGGCAATAATTCAAGACCCATTCCGGCTGGCGGGATTCCGGCATGGCCAGGGTATCCACGCCGATGCGTTTGTTTAATTCTCCTTGTAAGCGAAATATATCTTCCAGCATATCCGGCATGGTCGCATCCTTTCTGCAATGAGTTTGGTTTTGACAGGAGCGATAGAATCATAAGAATACAGGAATTTGTCAAGACTATGGAATTGCCACGAGGTCTCAAACAAGATATGGCATTAGGGGGCCGTTAGCGTTACCATGGCCCTGTGACATTTTGAGAAAGGCTGATGGTTATGGAGAACATGGTGATTATTGGATCGGGGCCGGCCGGGTTGACGGCCGCTATTTATTCCGCGCGCGCCGGCCTGAAGCCAGTTGTCCTGGAAGGTATTCAGCCCGGCGGACAACTGGTCATCACCAACCTGATTGAAAATTACCCCGGCTTCCTCGACGGTATTGACGGCCCTACGTTGATGATGACCTTACGCAGTCAGGCGGAGCGGTTCGGTGCCCGGCTGAAGAGCGGGGAAGTCACGGCCGTGGACTTCCGCCGGAAGCCGTTCCAGGTCGTGGTTGACGGCGGCGAGGCTCTGGAGGCGAAAACCATCATTATCGCCACGGGTGCCAGCGCGATTTATCTGGGTCTGGAATCGGAACAGGCGTTGATCGGTCGCGGTGTGTCGGCGTGTGCCACCTGCGATGCCGCATTGTACCGTGATAAGGCAGTTGCGGTGGTCGGCGGGGGAGATACCGCCATGGAGGAAGCCCTGTTTCTCGCGCGTTTTGCGTCCCGAGTGACGATCATCCATCGACGGGACCAGTTCCGGGCCTCGAAAATCATGATCGAGCGCGTATTAAAAAATCCCAAAATCCAGGTGTTGTGGAACAGCGTTGTTATCGAGGTGCTGGATGTGGTCCGGCGGGAAGTAGTGGGACTGCGGCTCAAGCACATCCAGACCGGCGCCATTTCCGACTTGCCTGTGGAAGGCCTGTTTGTGGCCATCGGTCACCGTCCCAACACCGAACCTTTTGCCGGGCAGGTGGCCACGGACAAAACCGGATATATTCTAACCGATCATACCCGGACAAATATCCCGGGAGTTTTTGCCGCGGGTGACGTCCAGGATCCGGAGTATCGTCAAGCAATCACTGCCGCCGGGTCCGGTTGCATGGCTGCCTTGGAAGCGGAACGTTATTTGAATGCCTAGCCCGAGTCCGCCCAGGAAGACCGAAGTCAATTTGCCGGTTGACTGGTCGGCAACAGTTAAGTTCGTCCGTTCGATATGTGCAAGGGAAATTTTCGATGCCTAAGTGGGATGTTTTTCCAAAGCAATGGTTGAGCTACCGCCGGCTGATCGGCTATACCCGGCCCTATCTGGTCCGGTTGATCGCGGGCAGTCTGTGCGGCGCCTTAGCCGGCATTTCCATTTCCGGTCTTCTTTTCAGCGCAAATGACATGCTGGGATGTGTGTTCGGAGATTTGGTGCCTTCCGATGGCCTTGGGAACACCTTGAATTCCGGCAGTCTTTTCATATCGCGGGTGCTGCAGCACGTAAAGGATGGGGTGTACGGTTTTTTCGGACACTATTTTAATGCCAATCAATGTCAGATGCTGTTTACGGCGATGCTTTTCCTGGTGTTTGCGTTATTTAAGAGTCTGGGCCAGTTTCTAAGCGATTACCATATTCAGTGGGTGGGCAATCGGGTTGTGATGGATATCCGTATCAGGACTTTTGCCCATCTTCAGGATCTATCGGCGCGTTTTTTTTCCAAGAGTAAAACGGGTGAATTAATCTCCCGCACAATTAATGATTCCATGATGATCGAGCGGGCTGTTTCGGTCGTGATCGGCGACCTGGTCCAGCAGCCGTTTGCGTTGATCGGAACGGTCTGGGTGCTGTTTTCTCTGGATGCCAGACTGGCGCTGGCGGGACTGATCCTGTTCCCGATCTGCATTATCCCCATTGCGATCTTCGGTCGCCGCGTCCGGAGATATGCCAGGCATGGCCAGGAGCGCATGGCCTCACTGGTGTCCATCATGCAGGAAACAATGGTCGGCATCCGCATTGTCAAGGCATTTGGCATGGAAACATATGAGGTGGGCCGGTTTTTCGATCAATGCCAGATTTTTTTTAACCGGATTATGCGCGTGGCCCGGGATAAGGCGGCCATCGAACCGACGATTGTTTTTATTTCAATGATCGGACTGGTGATTGTGTTGGTGTACGCTAGTTGGACCAATATGCCGGCTAAAAATTTTATTACCTTCGCCATTGCCATGATGGCGCTTTATGAGCCGGTAAAAAAGTTGAGTAAAGTTCATCTGAATATCCAGCAGACCTCGGCCTCGGCCGACCGGATATTCGAATTGCTGGACACCCCCATCCTTATTTTCGACCGTCCTGACGCCATCCCATTTCAAGGCGTCATTGAAAACATCCGGTTTGCCAAGGTCAGCTTCGCCTACGAGGCGCATCGGGTGCTCCATGATATAGATTTTACCGTGGCGGCAGGCCAGCGGGTGGCACTTGTCGGTAGTTCGGGCGCCGGCAAGACGACGCTGGTCAATCTGATTCTGCGTTTTTATGACGTTACGGCCGGACAGCTCCTCGTGAACGGCACAGATATCCGGCAATATACGCTGAGATCCCTTCGCCAGCAGATCGGCATGGTGACCCAGGATACCATCCTGTTCAACGACACGGTGGCGGCGAATATTGCCTATGGTCACACCGACGCTCCGCATCAGATCGTTGAAGAAGCCGCGCGCCGGGCCAATGCCCATGAGTTCATTATCAAGATGCCGGATGGGTATGAAACCGTTATTGGGGAGCGGGGCGTGCGGCTGTCGGGTGGACAATGTCAGCGACTGGCGATTGCCCGGGCTATTCTCCGCAATCCGCCGATTCTCATCTTGGATGAAGCCACCAGCGCTTTGGATACCGAATCCGAGCGCCTGGTTCAAGGGGCGCTGGATGATTTGATGGAAGGACGCACGGTCTTTGCCATCGCTCACCGGCTATCGACGATCATGCATTGTAACACTATCCTCGTGCTGGAGCGTGGACAGATCGTGGAATCGGGAACGCATGCCGCGCTGTTGGAACGGGATGGAATCTATCGGCGCCTGTATAACCTGCAATTCAGCGATATCCGCGGTAGTAAATGAGGATGTCGTGAATGTATCGGCGGGTAGTGGGATACGTGATGTCGTTCCAGAATTGCTTGGCGTCGCCCTTGTCGGCGGCCGCCCAGCGCAGGGTGTTGGAGCGCCCGGCGTTGTATTCGGCTAGGGCGTAGGGAAGCGGGTTGGATTTGGCGGACCAGTACCGGATGGCTCGGCCAAGGTACCAGGTTCCGGCCCGGATATTAATCTCGGGCCGGAACAGGTCGTTCAGCACGAAGGTCTTTTCCTGGTTGGCTTCCGCCCATTCCTTGGCCGCATCCCGGGTCACCTGCATCAGTCCGATTTCGCCAATTTTCCCTACGCGTTTTGAGCTAAACCGGCTTTCTTTCCAAATAACTGCCCGGATCAGCCGCGCATCCACCCCATAAAGCCGGCTGGCCTCGGCGATGGCGCTGTCGTATGCGTGGATGCGCCAGTAAAACAAACCCCAGGTCAGCAGGATGGCGGCCAGGCAGACAATGATGGTACGGCGCAGAATAGGATGTGGGAATGAACTTGTCTTAACCCATTTCATGGTATAGAGTTTGCTTAATTAGCGCAATGCTGTCAATTCGGGAATCGGTTTAAAAAGAAAGGCCGGCTTATGAGAGAAAGTAATTATGACCGTGTGGCGCCGCCACCAGCACCGGCGCTGGTGGGCCGGATATCCGCCCTTGCACCCCGTTTACCGATGGGGGCCCTGGCGGTGATTGTGTTGCTGGTTATTTTACCGCTCTGGTTCTGGTTCTTCTGCCGGATTGAACCGGGACCCGGGACGCTGGCCGTCCTGATTCATAAAACTGGCAAGGACCTGCCGTCCGGCCAGATTCTGGCGACGGAACCAGGCCAAAAGGGAATCCAGATGGACGTGCTGGCTGAAGGCCGGTATTTCCGCAATCCGTATTCCTGGGGGTGGAAATACGCTAAGATCAAGGATATTCCAGCGGGCCAGGTGGGGGTGAAGATCCGGCTGTATGGTAAAGATCTGCTGCCGGGCAAGATCATCGCCGAAGACGGCTACAAGGGGATTGTCGCCGAGGTGCTTCGTCCCGGCAAGTATCGGATAAATCCCTATGCCTATGATATCCGGTTGTTCGATGCCATCACCATCCGCGCCGGATCAGTGGGCGTGGTCATGTCGCAAATTGGCCAAGATGCGTTGAATAACGATGTGCCGGCTGAAAAACGCAACACTTTCCTGGTCGAGCCGGGGATGAAAGGTGTTCTGCCGGAGGTGCTGGATCCCGGAACCTATTACTTGAACCCCTATATGGTCAGCGTGGTGGAAGTCAACCTGCAGAGTCAGCGGTTTGAAATGAGCGGCGACGATGCCATCAGTTTCCTGACCATGGATGGCTTTACGGTCAACGTGGAAGGTACGCTGGAATTCGCCCTGCTTCGGGAGCAGGCGGCGCTCGTGACCCATAGGGTCGGGGACATGGACGACATCGTTAAGAAGGTTATCCTGCCCCGCGCGCGCGGATTCAGCCGGATTGAAGGGAGTAAGAATCCGGCCATTGCGTACATCGTGGGCGAGACGCGCCAGAAATTTCAGAACAACCTGGAAGAACACCTGCGGTCCCAGTGCAAAATATGGGGCGTGGCCATCAAGTCGGTGCTGATCCGCAATATCATTGCGCCGCAGGAAATCGCCAGCATCATCCGGGATCGCGAGGTGGCGGTGCAGAATGCCAGGAAGTTTGAACAGCAGATCGAGCAGGCCAAATCCAAGGCTGAATTGACCAAGCAGGAAATGCTCGCGGTCCAGAACAAGGAAAAAGTGGCGGCGGACACCTCCCGGATTCGGGCGGTCATCGAGGCCCAGCAGGACCAAGCGGTTCGAGTGATTTCCGCCAATAAGGAGCTGGAAGTGGCCAAGCTGGAAAGCCAGGCCGCCTCTTTCCAGGCCCAGGCTGTGCTTTTGAAGGCCGAGGCGGAACGGGACGTGATCCGATTGAACAACAAGGCGCAAGCCGACGTTTTTGCCGAGCAGGCCAAGGCGTTCGGCACTGGCATGAATTTCTCGCGATATATCTTTTACCAGCGCGTGGCGCCCCGCATTCATTCAGTGCTCAGCGGTGATCAAGCGGAAGGGCTTGGTGCCATCTTCACTCCCTTCCTGCCCAAGGAGGTCCAGTAATGAAAAACGCTATCAGCATTCTAATATGGATTGTGATGATTGTCGGCGGACTTTGGTTGGTCTGGCAGTGGGGGTTCTGTCGGTTTTACATCGATCCCGATGAGATGGCGGTGATCACCGCCAAGAACGGCGCCCCCCTGCCGCCGGGCGAAATCCTGGCAAAGAAAGGCCAGAAAGGCGTCCAGGAAGATGTCCTGGGCGAGGGACGCCATTTCCGGAATCCAATTTTTTACGAGCGGGATATCCTTCCGGTGACGGTGATTCCGCCAGGCAAAGTGGTGATTGTGACCTCCAAGGTGGGCGCAGAACTCCCGCCCGGCGAATTCCTGGCCGAGCCCGGCCAGAAAGGAATTTGGCGCCGGGTGCTGGGTCCCGGCAAGTACCGGCTGAACCCCCAAGGATATCGGATCGACATCATGGATGCCGTGAATATCCCGGTGGGATACGTGGGGGTGATGACCTCGCTTTCCGGGGAACAGGCGCCATCCGGCAAGTTTGCCGAGTCCCGACAGAAAGGCGTGCGCCAGGATGTGCTTCAGCCCGGGTTTTATTATGTCAATCCGAAGGAATACACCATTGATGTGCTTGAAGTCGGTGTGAATCAGGTTTCTTTACTGGGGCCCCTGGGCAGTGAGGTGATCACCAAACGCCAGATTGCCACTCAAAGTAAGGCGACTGATGATCTCCAGCAGAACGTTCTGCAGGCTCAGCGTCAGAAACGGGAAGGCTATCTGAGCCAGAACCAGAGTGCAGATGTCGAAAAATTGGGCAAGGGACTGCGGAAATCCTTGGCCGGTTCTGCTCTTGCGGCGTCGAAGGCAGGGAAGGGGTCGAAAATACCCTCACCGGGAAAACCAAAACAGGATGACTCGATAGCCACATTTGCCTTGAACCAGTTTGTCGAATTCCCATCGCGCGACGGGTTCGACATCAGCCTGGACATGACCGTCGAAGTGGAATTGCTTCCGGAAGCGATCGCGTGGGTATTTCGCAGTTACGGCGACCTGCCGGCCGTGGTGGACAAGATCATCCTACCCCAGATTCTTTCCATTTCGCGCCTCAAGGGCTCCGCCTACCGGGCCAAGGATTTTATCGTGGGCGAGGGCCGCGAAAAATTCCAGAACGACTTGACGGAAAGCCTGGCCAACACCCTGAAGGAAAAGCAAATCATCGTGCATAACGCATTGATCCGGCATGTTGGCGTGCCCATGCAGATTCTGGATCCCATCCAGCAGGCCAGTATTGCCGCCGAGCAGGATTTGACCAACAAGGAGATGCAGAACACGGCCAGGAAACAGGCGGACCTGAATACCGAGCTGGGGCTCATCGAACAGCGCCGGGAACAGGTGATGCAGGAAACCGAGCGCCTGAAGGCGGAGATCAAGGCGGACCAGGAGAAACAAATGGCGGAAATCCGGGCAACAGCCCTCAAGCAGGTCGCGGAAATCGACAAGGATACCGCGTCCAGTCGCGCGGAAAAGACGCGCAAGCTTGGTGAGGCGGACGCCAAGATCATTGAGATGGTGGAAGGGGAAAAAGCCAATGGGCAGTTGTTGAAGGCCAAGGCGTTTGGCGATCCGGCCGCGTTCAGTCTTTGGGAGTTTGCCAGCCACCTGCGCGCCGATCTGAAAATCAATATTCTCCACGCCGGACAGGGGACGCTCTGGACGGACCTGGAAAAAGCCCGCTTGGGGGATCTGGGCGGCGCGGCTGTGCTCAATGCGCCGAAACCGGATAGGAAAACCCCCTGACTAATAGATTGAATCTATTACCCTAATAGGAAATTTTATTGTAGGGGGCGCTGCCATGCCTTGGGGCGTGATGAACTTGCTTGCCACGCGTTTCGCGTGGCTGCGCACCGGATCGGAATGGGGGTTCAGCCTTTCGACAGGATCAAGTGCCTGAGCGAAGCCGAAGGGCAAGCATAACCCCTACATTGATCCGGACATTCCGCCCTGCTTTGGGGGCGCCAAGTGCAGCAAATGACCCGTTGGAAGCATTACGATAAATCCCGTTGGCAACAAGACCGGGAGCGTCTGCGCCTTACAGATCCGGAACCGGCGCCGCCCGATCCGGATTGCTCCATTCGCCAAACCATCATGGATGTGTTTTCTATGATGAATGCCGGAAATCGATGCACTTGGCGCCAGATGGAACAGGCCTGGGATAGCCTCGTCGGACCGACAATCGCCCGGCATACTCAACCCGTCCGATTGGATCGGAACACGCTCCTGGTTGCGGTGGATAGCGCCGTCTGGCTCAATGAACTGATCCGCTATGAGCGCGTGTCCATGCTGGCCCGCCTGCAAGAGCGCTTCGGGAAGGACAACATCAAGGCCCTTCAGTTCCAAGTCGATCCGCAGGCCGTGCTAAAGAAATGTTCGCCGGCCATGGCCACCCGGCCATCCTGATAACAACCCGGAAAATCGTGTCCTGCGCTTGGCATGGACTCCATCGCCGCGCCCCTGGTGGTCGAGGCCCTTGACAATGCTCAGGACAGGCCGCCTGCCCTTCATATAATGTGCCAAATCCGTTCCCCGTTAAAAGGGAAAAGTGGTTTTGAGAAGGATCTCTTTTTTTGTTTGTCAGATGACAAGAAAACCGATAAATTGCCGCCATCAATCCAATCCATAGTCCCTTATTGCAAGGAGGAATCACATGAAAGTCACAGTGGACAAGGATACCTGTACGGGATGCGGGCTTTGCGCGGATACCTGCCCGGATGTGTTTGAAATTGATGATTCGCTGGCGATTGTGAAAGTCGCGGAAGTTCCTCAGGATGCCGTCAAGACCTGTCAGGAAGCGGCCGACAATTGCCCGGTTGAATGCATCGAAATCGAATCCTAGTCATGAGCGCCTTGCTGTATATTCAAGCATCGCCCCGGACGGACCGTTCGTATTCCGGCCAGGTGGCCGATGCGTTTATTGAAGCCTACCGGCAGGCGCATCCCCAAGATCGGGTCAAGACGATTGATGTGTTCCGTGCCCGCCTTCCGGCATTTGACGGCTTGGCGGTCACGGCCAAGTACACCATCATGCATGGGACGGAGCATTCTGCCGGGGAACTGAAGGTTTGGAAAGCCGTGGAATCAGTGATTCAAACATTCAAGGCCGCCGATAAATACGTGCTCGCGGTGCCGATGTGGAATTTCGGCATTCCGTATCGCTTGAAACAGTATCTGGATGTGTTGATTCAGCCGACGTACACGTTTTCTTTCAGCCCTGCCGAAGGTTATAAGGGTTTGGTATCGGGAAAACCGATGCTGATTATCTATGCCCGTGGAGGTGATTACTCCAGTCCCGATGCCCAAACGGTTGATTTTCAACAGCGCTACCTTGAGATGGTGTTTGGGTTTATCGGATTCACCAATATCCGTTCGCTGATTGTTCAGCCGACCCTCCAGGGCGGCCCCGAGATCGCGGCGCAGAAACGGGATGCGGTCATTGCCGAAGCCAAGGCCCTGGCGGCTGGTTTTTAAATGCGCAAAAAAGGCTGCTTACCGAACCGGCATGAAGTCCCATAGGTTCTTTATGAAACAACGTCCCACCGTGGTCGGTATCGGTGAGATCCTGTGGGATTGTCTGCCCGGTGGAAAACAGTTGGGCGGCGCCCCCGCAAACTTTGTCTATCACGCGACGGCGCTCGGCGCCGCCGGATGCGTGGTCAGTTGTGTGGGTGACGATCCGGCGGGATTGGAAATCGGCGCGCGTCTGGATGCCTTGAAGCTTGACCGTCACGGACTGGCGGTGGATGGCTCGCATCCGACCGGAACCGTGGATGTAAAAGTGGACGCGGACGGTAAGCCCCGATATATAATCCATGAGCATGTTGCCTGGGATTTTATACCCTGGTCCGAGGCTCTGCGGGACCTGGCGTCGAAAACGGATGCGGTCTGCTATGGCTCGCTGGCCCAGCGTTCGGAGGTCTCCCGGAAAACGATCCGCGCGTTCCTCGCGGCTACGCCTCCGTCCTGTCTCCGGGTATTTGATGTGAATCTTCGTCAGGAATTTTTCAACCGGGAAATCATCCAGGACACGCTGTCGCTCTCGAATATCCTCAAGATCAGCGATGAGGAATTGCCGGTCGTTGCGCGTCTGCTCGCGGTGAATGGCGAGGACGAACAGGTTATGAAGACCCTCCGGTCCCGATACCGGCTTCGGCTGGTGGCGTTGACCCGGGGTGCACAGGGGAGTGTGTTGGTCGTCCCGGAGGGCGCCTTGACGCATTCGGGCGTTCGGGTCAAGGTTGCGGACACGGTGGGCGCCGGCGACGCGTTTACCGCGGGCATGGTGATGGGCCTGCTGAGAGGCTTGGATAATGAGCGGATCCATGAAACGGCCAACCGCCTGGCCGCGCATGTTTGCTCGCAACCCGGTGCGACGCCGACGATCCCGCCTTCCTTGGGGTTGGATCGTCAGTCATCCTTGTGTTTTTGAGCCGTTTTCAAATGAAACGAAAAAACGGAACCCTTTCCCGGGACGCTTTCCACTTCAATGTTGGTTTCGTGGACCTGAGCTATTTCCTTGACAATGGCTAACCCCAGACCGGTGCCGCGTTCATTAACTTCAACGGCCTGATTGGCCCGAAAATATTCGTCAAAAATACGGCTTTGATATTTCTCGTCAATGCCAATACCATAATCAATAATGGATATTCTGACCGATGAATTCGGGTCTTCTTTAATAGCAATGGTTGCGGTGGCTCCGCTGGGTGAGTAGTAAATGGCGTTTTCAAGCAGGTTGGAAAGCATAATAAGAATCTGATTTTTATTGCACTTTACCATGATATCACCTGTTGCCGGGACAGATAACAGCACTTTCCGTGAAGCGGCCAGTTCGGCCATGTGATTGGCCACGGAGGTAATGATGCTATCAAGCGGGTAAAGTTCCATTTTAATGTTTTCTCTGACAAGGGATCTCAAATTGGCCAGTTCCAGCATGTCCTGGATGGCATCGGTCAGCAATAAACAGCGTTCCTTGATTTTTTTAATGATATCCAGAGTCATCCGCGGAATTTTACCGGCATAACCGTCTAGAATTAAATCGGCATAACTCTGGATGGCGGCGAACGGCGCTTTCAGCTGATGCGTGGCATGCATGAGATACTTCGTTTTTTCGTTGTTGATCAGAAGAAGTTTTTCGTTGAGTTTTTCATATTCAATTATTTTCTTTTCAAGTTCCGTATTGGCTTTTTCAAGCTCCATTGTTCTTTCCAATACGCGGCGTTCGAGAATAAGGTTATTATCTTCCAGGCGGTCGGAGACTTCCTGCTGTAAATCGAGCAAGTGGAAAATAATTCGGGCGTCCTCCGATCCGATAACCCTTGTGTTTTCCTGCTTGTTCGCAAGGATCTGGGCGAATATTTCTTTGCGGCCGGTTACTTCAAAAATCGAATCAACTTCTTTATCTTGACAGATTTCGGTCATTTGCGTGTGGCATTGAATCCCGTGCTGTCGGGCCAGGGTAATTCCCGGAGCGGAAGGATTAACGTCGCAAACATGCTTGATGAAAACACTTGGCATTTTCAGCAGTGTTTCAAGAATCGCGGTCCCGCCTTTGCCGGCGCCAATAATTGCGATAACGTCTGTTTTCATTGTGTGCGAGCCACTTGCTTTTCTTGTGAAATAAATCCGGAGTAAAAAAAGACTATCAATAAAACATAGAAAATGCTATTTTTTTGTTTATCAATAAAAACCATTACCCATGGGTAAATCAATGAAAAAAATATATATTATTGATGATGATCGGAATATTGTTGAGGCCATGAGTATTGTTCTCAAGGCCCATGGCTATGATGTGGCGTGTCAATATAACGAGGAAAATGTTATTGAGAATCTCGTCGTCCGGAAGCCGGACTTGGTGATTCTGGATGTTATCTTTCCTCAGAATGCGAATGCCGGCTTTGATATCGCCCGGCAAATCAAGAACAACCAGGCAACTGCGTCCATTCCGATTATCATGCTTTCGGCGATCAATGAAAAAGGAGTCTATGCCGGCACATTTTCGAATAATGACCGGGACGATACCTGGCTGCCGATTGATCAATTTGTGGAAAAACCAATCCGAAATGATCAACTTCTGCAGAAAATAAGAACTGTTCTTGAAAAAAAGAATACCGGTCAATAGACCTTATTTTCAGGCAATAATACATACTGCGGAAAGCCCGCCCGCCTTCATTGCTGGAGCAGCTCGCATCGCTATCCGGCGGCCTATAGCCGCGGCAACGGCTCTGCGAGTTCTTATTCCGGCAGATTTTCGTTCTTCAATATTTCGCGACGCTGAACGGCGTCCAGGTAGATATCGGCCGACTTTACCGACTCGAAGATGAACGTGCCGGGCATGATCTTGGCGATTTCAAACACCTTGGCAATCGGCGCCTGCATATGCGTCAGGAGCAATTCACCCTTGTGATTCGCCAGGGATTTGCGGGCCGCCAGGATGACACGCAAGCCCATACTGCTGATGTAATCAAGCTTGGCCAGGTCCAGGACGATGGATCGGGTGGAAGCCGCCAGGAGCGGCTCGATCTTGGCTTCGCAGTCGGGCGCCGTCAGGCCGTCCAGCCGGCCTTCCAGCTTTACGAGGAAATGCCCAAGTTTCCGCTTCTCAATCCCGATGTTCAGTGCCATAATCTATTCCTCCTTATTTCACGAATCCCAACTGCTCGATCAGATCCCGGGCTTTGTCCGCGTCTGTCCGGGGCACCATGACTTTCATGGTGTCCATCCCCGTGCCGATCACCATGCCTGTGTTGGCAAAATTTTCGTTGTTGATGTAGACGTTTATGCCTTCCTGCTTCAGCGTTTCCCGGATGATCCCGGCTTCATAGGAAGTGCGCGGATGAAAGATGTCCACAAACGATGAATGAGGATCCGGTTGCATGGCCTTGGGAGGCGATCAGCTACTGATAAAAATCAGAGTTCTCTATCCTCCGGGTGCTCCTTTCCATGACGCCGGTACTATACCTGCCGGGGGAGGAGAAGCCAAGCGGAAACCGGTAGGCGTCCGCAAACCGGTTGACGCCGCCGCAGGGGGGCGTTAATCTTAACCCGGTTTGTTTGGGGAAATCATCTTGAAAACCAAGCTTCGATATATTCTGGAATACGGATTGGTTCGCGGTCTGGCCGGGCTCATCAACCTGTTGCCGTATCGCGCCGCCCTGGCCGTCGGCTGGGGTATGGCCTGGGTGGGATTCCACGTGGTCCGGTTTCGCGTTCGCGCGGCCGTGACCCGGATTCAGGATGTATTCCCCGGGCGCTTCAGTCCCCGGGAAGCGCGGCGCGTTGCCTGGTTATCCTGGCGCAATTTCATTTTTACTGCTGTGGAAATGATTCGGCTTCCGGTCTCAAGCCCTGACTGGGTCAGGTCGGTGGTTGATGTGGGCGATGCGGCCAAGCCAATCCAGGAACATCTGAAGGCAAGCGGCAAGGGAGCGATCATTGCCACCATCCACATGGGATCGTGGGAGATGGCCAGTTTGACCAGTCTGGCCTGCGGCTTTCCGCTGTTTTCCCTGGCTGCGGCTCAGAAAAACACGTGGGTGGATGATTATCTGAACCGCCAGCGTGCCGGTACGGGATTCGAAACCATCCTCCGCGGTTCGTCGGTCTTGAAGACTATTATTCGTAAGATCCGGGAGGGTAAGGTGCTCGCCATCCTGCCGGATGTGCGTTCGAAAACCCCGGCGCTTTCCATCCGGTTTCTGGACAAGACCATGAACGTGGCCGGCGGCATGGGCCTGATCGCGCGGCTGACGGGCGTGCCCGTTTTTCCCTGCATCATCACCCGTATCGGGTGGACCCATCACCGGTACCGTTCCTTCGATCCGATCCGTTCCGATCCAGCGTTGGGTAAGAAGGACGATATCTGGCGCATGACCCAGACCGTGTTCGATGTGTTTGACCGGAGTATTCGTGCCCAGCCTGAACAATGGTTCTGGTTTAACAAGCGCTGGATTTTCGATCCGTTGAAAACACCCCCGGTGCCGGAATCGGTAACCGTTGCCCCGCAGGCTTCCAAAGAGGCTCCCGAGCTCAATTGAAAACTATATGGAGTGCGGGAGCCCGCCTACAATCCATCAGCCGACGGATAGCATTGCGGGCCGGCCGGCGCTCCCGCTTTATGGAGCGCTGCGCGCCAAGTAAACCCGAAGTAAGCGAGCTGGATGATCCAGCCTGGCCAAAGGCTAACGCGGGCTTGTGCCCGCAACCCAAGTATGCCGTTCTCCCAGCAGTGTGTCGAATTCGGTTCGAAAAATGCTGCGGCGATCTTGGGCCGTCTGCGGGCTTCCCGACCTTGCGCATACAAA